>Ga0209815_1001696_pt1 | contig 14153 bp, 12 predicted proteins | sample CoawatmetaG00DNA_FD_187507 | JGI IMG/M metagenome (GOLD analysis project Ga0209815, IMG submission 187507) | Marine microbial communities from the West Antarctic Peninsula - Coastal water metaG002-DNA (SPAdes) (version 2) | ecosystem: Environmental > Aquatic > Marine > Coastal ...
GCCGTCTTTGCCCTTTGGGGCTTTGCCGTGACGCTTGTCCCCTGTTCCAGAGGCGGCTGTCGAAGCGAGTTTCATGGTTAGTTGAGTCTTAGGGTGGATTTGGAGTGCAAGGAACTTTCCTCTTCCGATGGGTTTACCTCTTGGGTTATTTATTGCGAGTGCCTCTGCAATCTCTGCGCTGGCGTCTCTCTTTTGTTGACGGTTTGCGCCTTTACCGACTGTTGCTCCTGCTACGTAGGTGGCTTTATTGGCGTCCTTCCCGAACTTTACGACTCCGACCACGGTGTTGTCGAATGGCGAGTTAACTACGTCGTATGACTTGTCTTTCCATGATAGAGGGAGTCCACTACCTGTCTTGATTTTTCCTGTATCTGTGTCAGTTGAGTCGACTGGGAATCCCTTCAAGTAAACTAGTCCGTTCATTTTAGGAGCATCTTTGAGTTTGTCGCCAAAGTGCACTCCGGTTGCTGTCGGCGCTTGGCCTTCTACAAAGATACTCTTAGCATCTGCTGCTGGAGTCATGTAGTAGAATGGTGCATCTTGTAAGTAATTTAGGATAGAACGGACTGAGACTGTGTCTCCGCTGCTGTATGCTGAAACTGCTTTATTCATCAATGCGCCTGCTTCTGCAGCGAGACCTGTATCGGAGATAACTACGTTAGCGTATCCTGGACCAAATTCAGCGAGTTTCTGTTGTAGTTCAAGTACCATTCCTACTTCGCCAACTTCTAGAGGAGTATAGTTACTTACTACTTCACTGTAGACTTTACCTCCTTCATCTGCCTCTAGTTGGAATAGAGTATATGTATTATAGAAATTGATAGGTAGGGACAGTAACATATCGTATGCTAGGCGGAACATCTTATCGTAAGCAAAGTTGCCGTAACCTGCGGCGTTCATTGGATCTGGTCCACGACCTGTAATGATATCGTAAATCATGTTGCCGATACCGATAACTTCTGAAGTTTCTGCTCCGGGAGATACTCTGCGCATGAGAGTGCGATGTCCAGGATCTTGTTCCCATTCTTTAACGAACATAGCAACTGCTATGCGTTGAGAAGGGGATACGGTCATGGAGAGTTCTGCTCCTACATCGATAGGGGAGTCTTGTAAGTGTCTAACATAAGAATACCATTGTGCGACGGTAGTTAGTTGTAGCAAAAACGGAGAGTCTCTAATTGAGGTCTTCTGGTCGATTTGCTGTAGGACTGTTCTCTTGCCGAATCGGTATAGGTCTCCCGGGATGGAACCTTCGAATGCTCTTCCGACGCGTCCCATGAATGCTTCTTGTCCAGAAATGGCGCTTTGAAGTCTTAGGTTTTTCCAGGTGAAAAGTTTCTTAGGAGGGTTTGGTAATTCCATGTCTTCCATAGCGTTCATTTGGCCGGACACTATCTGATCTTCTAGGTGTGCGGTAGGTCCCATGGGATCGTCCATGTGATGCTCAGACATAACCGTTGTCATCATGGTCTCGCCGGTACTTGGGTCTGTTGCTGCGTAAACTATACCGTCTTCGTTGGTGTCGACCACCACTGCATGTTCTTTGTTGATGCGTACTGGTGCTCCATTCGGGTTGTTAAAAATAATTGTCATGCTGATGTCTCCTTATGTTTATGGTCTGGTGAGGTAGCGGGTGAAGTACTTGAGGTATGCTGCGAATCCTATTGCCCCTACTAGTATAGTTCCGCTAGTTATTCCTAGGGTCGTGTATCCGAGGGCTCGGAAGAAACTATACTTTGTGTCGTAGTTTTCTAACTCAGTACCCTCCTTGATTGCTCCGAGTCCGCTTACCGAAAAGGTTGCCCACCACCACCGAGGTTCGGGGTGAACCCTTGTGCGTTGGCCTTGTTGTGTGCCGCTTCGAAACTCATGCCGGAGTCCATGTGCTTCTTCATGGTCTTGATGTGGATCTTGGATGTGCCGGGAGGGTGTTTCTTTGCGATATCTGCTTCTGTCATCTTTCCTGCGAAGCCTGCGAAGCCCGGAGGAACTCCGTTTCGGAAGTTCTTCTGGTGTCCTCCGATTGAACTGGTATTGTGTCCGAGACTTGTGCCGATGCCGCCGATTGAAGAAGTGGCGCGGGTTGGTCGTCGGGAGGTATTTCCATAGTATCCTGACAGGGATTGAGAAACACCGCTGGCGTTAACGCGGAGTGTTTCCAAGACGCCCATCTTATGGTCTATGATGGAGACTTTCTGGTCTCGGATAACCTTGTCGTAAATTAAGAAGTTGGACTTTCCGAGGTCGATGATTAAGTCCTTGATTTCTTTGGTGAGTGCTCTGGTTGCCTCAACTTGTCCCTTGGTCATCCCTCTTTCGACTGACATCAAGGTTATTTCTTTCTCTTGTAACTCGGTCATCTTGTGTTGTGCGAGACTCTCGATGGATGCCTTCAAGACGGCTCTTGATGCTTCGGCTAAGTCTTTCTCTATGGAGTCTAGAGAGTTCTTGACTTGTAGCGTAACTGTCGAGGCGTTGCCAGGAGATGGGTCGGCGTTGAATGCGTTATTAATCGCATCGAGAACTTTAGATAGATCCTCATCGATTCTTGCTCGGAGTGCCTTGGGCATGTTATTGATTTGATCTGCATACATCTTGGTAATTTTATCGATGCGATGTGCGGAGTGAGAAACGATTGCGTTCCATACACTTGAGTCGGCAGGAGACCCTTTGTTGACTGCTGCACCTATTGCTGCAATTTGTGATGCTTCTGCTTTGGCCTTCCCTTTTGCCATTCTAGTAATCTCTCCGATGGTTGCGTCCATTTCTGAAAGCAACTGCCCTTCGGTGGTCCCCGGTAATGTTAATACATTCATTACTGTTTGTAGGTATTGGGCCTTTAGTGAGTCGATGTCTGCTAAGTTAGAACTGTTTGCATGATGCTCTAGCCCATTCATTCTTATGATGCCTTTGACCTTTTCTTGAAAGTCGCCCATTATCTGGTTTGCTCTATCGGGATTTACGGCCATCAGTTCACCCCATACACTTGCTCTTTATGACTTCATCGGCGCCTGCTGCGCCTTCGACTTGCCGCTGTTCCCCTCTTACTTGGAGAAGTTACTATTGAATTCCCTACTTGTTTTCCTCCGTCTATTAGTCCGGATGCCATAGCACTTACTCCTCCTGTTAGTGCTTTGAATCCCCTTGGGACCATATCTATTGCGCCGCCTGCTAGACTTACTAAGTTCTTAGCGTATGCTCCTCCGATACCGGGAATGAGTAATGGGGCTGCTGCCAAGGCCATCCCTGTGATGAGTACTGGTCGCTCCGAGAACTTTTCAGCCAGTGATCCTACTCCTAGGTCGAAGCCTTCTTTGATTGCTTCTGGCGCGATGCCTCTCGCTGTTCCTCTAACGAACTTACCGACACCTTCGCCCACGTCGGCTGCTTTATCCCAGCCGTCTCCGAGGCCATTTGATGAGTAGCCTCCGAGGCTATCTGCTACATCGTTGATTAAGTCTGCCGCCCCTTCTACTGCTCCTTTTCCTGCTGCTTGACTCGCGTTTCTAGCGATATTAGCAGAGATGGTTAGTACGCTGTCGTCGTCTGGGTTCGCGTCGGTTAATGAATCAATGATGTAATCGAACTTGTCGCCTGCTTTGTCCATATCTCCGTTCATTATATTGTATACGGCGCCTGCTCCTGCTCCTGCAGAGTTGGTCATAGCCTGCATCAAATAGCCTGTGTCTCTGAAAACATCGTCTAAGTCTTCTTCTGCAGAGTCCACAAAACCCAGACCGTTTAGTCCTGCTGAGCCCGATGCTCCCCACTTCTGGGTTACATCTTCAACATAGAAGTCTCTTGAGTCAGTGAAGCCGCCTAGAGCGCTCTTGATACCCCCGAGGAATCCTGCTTGTTTCAGAGTGGACTCTCTTGCGTAGTACTTAGGGCTAAGTTTCCAACTGTCGCCTGATCGGATGTACTTTGCTCCTCTTGGGAGTCTTGGTGTTCCGGGTTCGGTGGAGTCTGATACTTCACCGGTTAAGGCGTCGTCTATTGTTATGTCAATGAGGCGCTGCTCTTCTTTTTCTATTTCTGCTATAGCAGCAGTCGTCTCTACAGGCTTATTGTTTAGTTCGTTGTAGGCAAGTTGTTCTTCTGGAGTCAGTCCGACTTCCATCATTCTTCTCTGCTCTTCTACCTCATCGATGATGTCTATTTTTTGACTGACTTGCTTTCCGTAAAATGTTCTAACGTTTAGGAAGAAAGGGTCGTTCTTTCCTAGAGCGTAGGGCTTTCCTTCAGGTTGCGTGAGTTTTAGGGTGACCACTTCTTCTGTTCCCTCCTCGGTTACTTCCTCAGTTGTGATGAGTTCGTAATCTGCATAAGGACCTGTATATTCTGGGCCTATTTCGAAGTAAATTATCTGATACGGGGCTTCGATAAACATCCCCGTGTCGATATCCTTGACCCGATAGTGTGTCGGTTTTTCTTTTATCTGATCTTGGAGTCCGTATTGTGCAAAAAATGAAGCCGATAATGGTTGTCCAAACTTGGCCTTCCACACTGCTTGGACTTGTTCTTCTGTTACTGCCATTCTGTCGTCTTCTAAGTCTGATGCGAGAATGAGGCCCTTGGGTCGAAGCGTGCATGCAGCGGTCGTGCCTATTCTAGAACCGTCTGGTGTTGTCCAGTTTAGGTCGGGATAGACGGTCATGGGGTTAGTCATTTGAGCACTAGTGATTGCGGAATGCTGTCCCGCGGCAATGCCTAAACTTTTTCCTATTGCTACTACAATTCCTCCGGTTTTGAATCCGCCCACTGGATAGAATGCTGTGTATAACTCAGGGTTGTTCATTCTTGACATTTTTTCCGGGTCTGCGAATTTAACTCCCGGTGCTTGTAAATAGATCCATCCTGGCTTAGGTCCTCCGTTCTCGTTTCCTCTTTTACCTGCATAGGGGTGCTTGCCGTATTGGAATACGCAATTTAGTCTGAGTTTTCTTTCGGCCACATATATCTCGCCGTTTTCTTCGATTGCTTGCTTACTTTTGCCATCCAATGGTCGGGCGTAAAGGCTGTAGCCCTTGGTGACTCGACCATCTTCAAGAACGTGTGGTGTGGGGAAGTATTTCTTGGTAGTTTCATAACGATAGTTTACTCCAAGTGCGTCTAATTCTTCGAGGATGTCTTTGTCTGCGGTAGGACTCAATTGTCTCGGGACACGGTAGATGAGTTTTGTGTATCCGTCTTTGTTTGTTTGTAGGATGCTTGGCGGGCTCGTTCTAGGTTCTGACCAAACTCCGTCAGCGTACCATTCGACTTTGGAGGCTATTTCATCTGGGTTGACAAGGCGTCCATCTAATTCGAATCCTGAGTTTTCGTACTGGGCATCGAAGACGGGTTGCCTGCTGGCGTTCTTTATCGGTCCTGTTGCTTTATTGTCGCGGTAATTCGAACTCGGCGGTTGTTTCGCCCGTTTGTGCATAAACCAATCGTTTTGAAGAACGTGTATCTTGCTTGCATCGAGTAGGTAACCTTGAGCGTACTTCCAATAGGGATTTTTCATTTCCCGGTCGATTGGGCCGGGTTTGGGCCCACCGGACTCGGTCTTCTTGGGTAGAACAAAAAACTGCATGACCATGCAAATGGGTATTCCTGCGGGGACAGTATATTCCTGACTTTCTATTGCGTCCCATCCAAGAAACTTGTCGTCGATGTCGAACCGAGCAGACATTAGGTTAGTTCTGTGTGCGTAATGGCCGTGATAGGAACCTTTGGCTTCTGGGACTAATTCGTTATCGATATTGGTTACTGTTGCTGCTTTACCCGCGTGGCCGTTAGTCCAGTGGTAGTTTTCCCACGTGCCGTCCCAATACGGGTTTGAGTCAGAATCTCTGCCTCCTTGTGGTTCTTGGTTGATGTCCTGTAGTGCTGCACCAAGTCCAGCGAAACCAATACCTGGGGTCTCGTACATAGGAGCACTCTGGCTTATCATCATAGAATTGGTGTGCAGTTTATGTCTATCTTCTCTAGTTAGTCTATCTATAGTATATCCTTTAGGGACAGTTGTTGAAATACCTACTCGGAAATTAGGGAGAACTGCGTAAGGAACCTTGAAGTTCAAGTCGTGGAACCCGGGGGTCACTTTCTTGATTGCTAGGAGTGTTGGCCCTCCTTCACTCTGATATGACAGATAGAGATATCCCATACCTACTCCTGTCACTCTTGTTCGTATTGTGACTCGATCTCCCAAGCGGAAGTCGAGTTTCTTGACTGCCCACTGACCGTTTGCTAAAATAGAATGGAAGAATTTCTTGCCCTCTACACGCATTGCTGCTTCTGGGACGAGTAAACGATTGACTGTGTGGTATTCGGTTGTTGCTCCGAATCCTGTTGGGCGTCTTCCTGCTATCATAACATCATCCCAACAGTCTACCCATAGCGGCCTTCGTCTTAAGGAAAGCGCTACCGAGACCGTCGACACTTGTTGTTTCTGCTGGTGCGATATTTATCGGAGGCCATCCGTTCTGTCTAACGTCTACTCGGACGTTATCTTTGAGTAGTGCGCTTCGGTTGACCATTTCGCTCATGATTCTCTCGACGACAAACTCAGTTCGTTCGGATGGATTCATTGATGAGTCAAGGGAGTTCACTATCGATGCGATGTAGTTGTGTGCTTGTTGTGTGAACATACCTTGGGAGAGACCTATCTGGGAGAGTGATGAGTCTAGATTTATGTGTATTTCCTCGATCATCTGCGATGGGAGAGAGACTTGGATGCTCCATGGTCTTGTGACTGGGGCTTTCTTCAACTCTTGGGTGATGTCGACTCTTGCTCCTGCTCGGGCCTTTGCCATAGAGAGTTCTCTTTCTGCTGTGAGGTATGATTGTCGTTGGGTTCTTGACTGGACTCTTTGTTCTGGTGACATGTTTCGGTGTCTGTCCTGAGATTGCATTGCTCCGAAGCCCATAAGAGAACCATTTCTTCTGGCCATCCGAGCAGACTTGTGATACCCGCCTAGGCTTTCATAGCCACCTTTGCCACCAGTCGCATAGAATACTAGAGGGTGGCCCTTTTCTGCGTAATTGTTGGTTTGATTGTTGAACAAGAATTTCTTGTATGAGTCTAGGATAGCCTTGATGACAGATGTAGACTTTTTCGTCTTGTTGTTCATTGTAATGAATAACTTCTCGTCATAGAAGAAGTTGTAGTTGTACTTACTATCATTCCGTTTCTTTTCATAGACTTGAACTAACTTGTACCCTGTTGGTTGCGTGTTGTGAACTAGGACGCCATGAGTGTTCTTATCGTAGTAGATGTATTTTCCTAGTGCCTTGAACTTTGCATCATAGTCTGCTATGCGCTTATCGATGGCGGCCTTTAGCATGTCTTGTTTTGCTACGAACATGTACTCGCCGTTAGGTCCTTGTGGAGCCTGTCCGTACTTCGCTGGGTGTGTAGCGTACCATTGCTCTCTGATTAGTGCTCCAGTGCTTAAGTTAGTTACCTTGACTACATAAACGGTCCAGCCTTGTATCTTCAAGACTTCAATTGGGGCGCTGACTTGCTCGTCTGCTAAGACGGTTCCTTTGCCTGTTCCAACCTTTGCTTCGTCTCCGTTTCCTGTTCCTGTTCCGGGAATTAAGTCAACTGACTTGTCACCGGAGTTAGTGTCGTCTTGTCCAGCGTAAGCGTTCTTGTCTATTTCGACTTGCTTCGCCTTTTCGAACTCCTGCATTTTGTTGTAAGCGAGTAGGTTCTGTTCTACTGCTTTTTCTGCCACCGATACTTGGAGGTTGATTTTACCCATTATGTTGTTGATTAGTGTTCTATCAGTGAAAGTAAATCTTATGTCGTCGGTTGCTTGTTGATAGAGGAGTGTATATCTGGATTTGAGGACAAGGGCGGCGTCCATGTCCGCTTTGGATTGGACCATGTTCAAGTTTAGTTTCATGAGTTTGGTCCTTGGGTCGATGATCTGCTTGCCATTTATTTCTCCTGCTTGCATGACAGTTTGCATGATTAGTGGAGAGTGCATGCCAGGCCAGTGTGAAGGCCAAGAGGCGCTTTGTCCTGATTGTGCTGGTACGTCTGGAACATCGAGTTCAGTAAGTTCTGTTGCTTGCCAGTCCGATGGCATCTTGTTAACTTGTGCGGGTCCATCGTAGTCTGACATGAATGCTCTTGAGTCGTCGTAAGATACGGGGTAGACAGCCGACTGTTTTTGATAACTCGTCGGAGTTCGTCAACTTCTCCTATCAATTGTCGTCTTTGGTATCCTGCTTGGCGAGAATCAATGGTTCCTGCTTTGACTTTTTGATCCAAGACTGTCATGTTGTATTGAACCTGTTTGATTCGGTTTTTAACGAGGTCAATGTTTGCTTGGGTGGTCGGTAGTCTTCCCGGTACGATTCTTCCTAACATTATTCGATCCTCCCTATGATTAGACCAACAAATATAGTGCCGACTACTACCGCCAAGAACTTGCTAGTGTTATTAGTCAGGCTACTCACCTCACTTGTATTTCATGTATGCAAAGAGTGCGATTGCTGCGATACCAATGTTTCTTGGGGTAGCGTACTCTTTGAGAGTGTCGCTGGATCCGTAGATACCTGCTGGGTTCGTTGGAAGGTTTTCTGCTGGATCAGCGATTAACATCTGTCCTGCTTGGTAATCCATGTCTCCGCTGAATCCATAAAAGCCTGCTCTAGGGAGGTTTGCTTGGCCTTCATCGTTACCGTAATAGTGCATTTTACCGTCACCCATGTCGTTAACATTACCGAGTCCAAAGAACCCAGGTGATGTTTTAGAGTGAAATGATGCGATTGGTGCAGGTCTTCTCATTCCGAATCCTCTGTGGGTGTTACCGTAGATGTGTCCTGAATAACTTAGGGTATCTTCGCTTCTAGGTAGTGTTCCTGTTCTTTTTTGTGTTGCTAGATTCATGCTTGACATTTTGATTCACCTTTATCGATAGTACCTGTTGAACAGTAGGACCAGTGTTACTCCGACCACGGAGCCCGATATAAGGACTCCCCAAGTTTCACCGGCGGTCCAGTTAATGAGACCCATGTCGTTGTACTTGTCGTCTTGGAGTATTTTGTAAGCATCGTTACTCTTTGGGATGGCGCCCATGCTGCCGAAGTTAGGTTGGTTGCTGTATCTGCTCATAGTATCCCTCAGAAGTATTCGTCCTCTCTTGCAGTCATTCCGCCTAAGTAGTCAGATAATGGGTCTTCTGAGTCTTCTGGTTGGGAGAGTGTTCTACGGACGGTGTTCGCTTGTCTAGATTTTTTAGCGCTACCTATTCCTGCTATCTGCCCGACAGGGTGAGCCCCCATTAGTCCTTTTATTCCACTGATGATTTTACTGGTGACCGGTGCTCGGATAGTATCTACGTGAGCCATTAGAGGATATACTTTCGATATAGGTACTGACTCTCCTAATCTAAATTGAGGATATATTAGTTCTATAGGTATCCAATCATTACCGAATTGTCTAGTAGGAGAGAAGGTCTTCGTTACTAACATAACATGGTTAAAGGTTCCATCGTTGTTTGAATCGACAATAAGTGCGCCGACAGGATAACCTAGTGAACCCAGTAGTGCTCCTCCTAGTATTACGAAGTCGTCACAGTCGCCCGAGTGTATTCCTTTTTCGATATCTCTAATCTGTCTTCTTGCCGTGAAGAAAAATTCGACTCCAAAGGGATCTTTTCGGTACACTGCGTTGGTTTGTACCCACTTGGTGATAGCCTTTAATTCACCTAGTTCGTCGTGGCCCTTTACGCCCGCTTCGTTTAAGATTTGAACTGCTTTGAGTCTAACTGCATCGTCTCGCATTCCGTCTTCTATTAGATCGGTTAGTATGCGGACTACTCCCTTAAACCTCTTGTCGGCTGATACTCCTGGCTTGAACTTGACCCTGAGCACTCTTCCGTCTTCCATAACCGAGCCGAGTCGGTCGTTGGGTATAACGGCTTTGATTGGGGTTACAATAAAAACAGGGATGAAAGTTAGGAGTGTTATGGGAAGGAAAATAGAGTTCACTATTTCAGGTGAACCAGTCGCTCAAGGAAGACCTAGATTCAGTAATCGCGGTGGGTACGTGAGTGCTTACGATCCTGCGAAATCTCGCAACGGTAAACAACATGTTCGTTATGCTGCTAAGCATGCGATGGAGGGCGAGACCCCTTTGCTTGGGCCTCTGCATTTGAAGGCCGAGTTTGGTATAATGATGCCAAAGTCTCAGGCAAGAAAGAGAACTCCGCGGACTCGTGAATACCGAGTCAAGAAACCCGACCTCGATAACTTACTCAAGTTAGTTAAGGACGGTTGCGGTGGTGTAGTTTACCTTGATGATAACACTGTGGTTATGATTACGGCTCGTAAGATACAGTGCGCTCAAGATGAAGCACCGTTCACCCGGGTATCCTTCGAGGAAATAGAACCACTCAGCGACGCTTCATCGTGAGGTTCTTCTTAGGTGGACTTCTCTTCATCGTGAGGTTCTTCTTGGGTTGCTCGGAGAAGAAAGAATCTTCTGCTCCCCAATCATCGTCTTCGTCGTCGTCGTATGATAACAATTCTTCAATGGTCGGTTCGGGAACGGGTAGAGTCGGTAACTTAGGCATACCGACTGATGGAGTGGGCATGGCTATTGGTTTGCCTTGGTTACTGGATGAAACGAACGCCATCAGTTCTTCTGCACTGTTGAGTAGTTGCTTCCATTCGATGCGCTTTGCTTGGTCGATGTACTCTTCGACATTGACGCCTCTTAAGTTGTCCAAGATATCGTTGAGTCCGTCTTTGTTTTCCTTGAGTTTCTCGACAACTTCTGCCACTGGTTCTAGGTCTAACTCGTCGAGGGATACTCCTACTTTCTTGAAGAGGGTTCTGAGTTCGTCTAAGTCGCCTGTAAAGTTATTTATTTTGTCGTTCGCTTCGTCTAGAGTGCCCTCAAGTCTGTCCATTTCTGTCATAATCGAGTCGAGGTGATCGAGTGCTTCGGATGATTGCCCGTCGAGTCGGATGGTGAGCCATGCAATGATTGAGTTAATTGAACCATTCATAACTGCTAGTGACGTAACTGCTGATAGTAGAGTATCTACTCCTAGGTATAATTGCATTATACTATATGTGGATATAGCGGGTATAGTAAATACGAATAGGTACAACCATGTTGGGATAGTTCTAGTGATGTGTTCGTCGATGTATTCAACTATTACGTCTTCGGCTTGTTCCTCTGATAACATCAAATCCCTCATCCTTGTGCGTCCGCTGAGACTGAACCGAGTAGGTGTCTAGCGATGTCGGCTATTTCTGGCTTAAGGAGATATTCGTAGTCGAACTTGATTGCTCCTGTGTCCTTGAATGGTTCTAACTGTGCTATGATTTCTTCGTAAGTGTTAGTTGCGAAGATATTGTAAAACTCTTGTCTCTTCTTGAGTTCTGAAACCACCGCTGCCATGACTATACTACTAGGTGCTTGGCCGATTGTGGTTCTGTCTCGGAGATCTCTCAGACCAAAACAGATGTCTCTCAGGTTTCTAACGAGCAGCATCTTTTCGCTCATTGCTTGTAACTGACTTTGTGGGAGTGCTTGGGGCATTTCCAACATAGTTACTTCCACTGCGACTTCTATTTGTTCCTGTACTGCTGCTGCCACTTGAGGGTCTTGCATTGCTGGTCCTAGTAATTCGGAGAATGACTGGAATAGAATTTGGTTGTATTCGTCTTTGCCCATGGCTGGCATAGGTTGTTGGGCCGGTTGCTGAACAGGTTGTTGAGCCGGTGGTTCTTCGAAGAATACTCCATCCATTGGTTGTTGCTGAACAGGTTGTTGCTGAACAGGTTGTTGCTGAACAGGTTGTTGCTGAACAGGTTGTTGGATGAGTTGTTGAGGTTGAGTCGGCTGGGCGTATGGGTTGTAATCAGGAACGTCGTAGCCTACTGGGACTTGGTTCTGTGCTGATGTTCCTCCGCCTCGGGCCATGAGTGCTCCTCCTAGTCCACTGACTGCGTCTTTGAGTGTGTCGGAACCGAGAACTTCTTTGACGTCTTCTTTCCAGTTAGTGTCCTTACCGTTTACGATTTCATCTATCATTTTCTCTTCATAGGCTGCTTGAATTTTGCCTCCGACTCCTCCGTCGTTTGCTCGCTTAAATGATTCTCGTAGAAGGGTGGTTTGTTGATTCATGAATTGTTGGTCTCGTGCCATTTGTTCTCTTCGCATGTCTGCTTCTCTCTGTTGGTCGCCTTGGCGTTGCTGCATCATTAACTGCGATTGCCACTGTTGTTGTTGCATTTGCATTCGTTGCTGGGAGGTCAAAAAGTGCATCATAAACATCATGTTGGATGATTCGCTGCCGCCTTTGCTATCGCCCTGTTGCATTTGTTGCATCATCATGTTTTCCATAGGATCTTGGGTTTGGTCCATCATGGGTGACAGTTGCTGTGGTGGATTGGATTGTTGATTGGGTTGTTGATTGAATGTATGTTGTGCTGACGGTGGAGTTTGCATCGATTGGGCGGATTGATTTTTATCCTTATCGAGTTGCATTGCTCGTTTGGGGTCAAACCCTTGGCGGTCTAACCAACTAGCGTAGTATCTCTTAACTTCGCCCATGGGTGCACCGGATCTGTCGCATATTGTGTGGAAGTCTGGGTTGGTGTCGCCTCCTTCAAAGAACGGAGAACCGTCGTACCAGTCTGAGTCAGAGAATAGGTTCTTGAGGAACTTAACTCTGTCTTTCGGTCCAAGTGTTCGCCACTTGATGTCTTCGTTTGTGTCTTCTTCGTAATCGTCCATTTATGTCACTCCACTGGGTTTCCTTGTTGATCACAGTCTACTTCCTGTCCGTCTTCGTTGATGAAGTAATATGTGCCTGAGTCCGGGTCTCTATAGACCACGAAGTCGTCTCCTTCGGTCTGCGTCATGTTGTCGGTGAATGTCTTCTTCATTTTCATGATGTTTCCGACAAGTTTGCCTCCAACCATGCCGCCTAATTCTGCCAGTCCTTCACTAACTACATCTTCAGGGGTTCTAATCTTCGGGTTGTCGCTAACGGGAACGCCGTTCTCCATGAGAACCGCTACCGTGCCCATAAGTGCACTTCGGAAATCTGGCACTAGGTGAGGGGCTAGATACGGGTTAGCGATTAATTTAGCGTACAAGGTATTCACTTCATCTCGCTGTTCTTTTAGTTTATTAGTTAATGCTGGGGACACGATGTCTCCGTGGACTTTGGGGTCGGCCTGTTCGTAGAATTCGTCTTCAGATACCATTTACTCACCTCACTCGTATGGGTTGACTTTTGGGTCGTCTCGCTTATCGGTGGTGGTGGCGTCCTCCGGTTCGTCTTGCATTTCGTCTTCGTAGTCTTCAAGGAATCCTTCTAGGTCTTGCAGTGCTTCCAAGATGACCGATTGCTTGACTGCTTCAATGAGTGAGTTTTCTGACCATGCTAGGCTAACTACTCTTTCCCATGGGTACATAGTTAGGACTGCTTGAACTAGGTCTTTCCCTTCCGGATCTGTTCCAATTATTTTGGTCGATTCGACGTAAAGCCCTTCTGCTCCTTTCAAGATGGTGACATCTTCGTAGGTTTTTTCTTCTGCTCCTGCTAGCACCGTGACAGTGTTTACCTTTTGCTGCATGAACGTAACACCTTTCATCCCATAGTTAAGCGATACGGATGAAAGCGGCCATTACTGATTTTAAAAAGTCGTGGTCCATGCTTATCTCGGATAGAGTAAAAAGGGGGACTAAAGTATTCTAATTCGTGACCGAAGACCAGGATGATATGACGCCTGCCCCGTTCGATTATAATCGATACGCTGCGGCTCCAAAGGTGAAGGCTAAAAAACGAGCAGAGCGTTCCACTAAGATGATAGATCCCGAGGACCCGACTACTTGGCCGAGGAAGTTAGAGAGTAAGCGGGAGAGACTTATGTATCTCTTCGACATATTAGGTGGTAGTAACTTACACGGTTCGTACAAACAGGTATGGGTAGACGACTTCTTTGACGGGGCCGATTCTAAGCGGGTGAAACTTAGTAGAGATATACTCGAAGACGTAGCAGATTTGAATGCTATCTGGAAAAGTGGTGGCTTTAGACACATACCTTTACCCGTTGCTGAGTCGCTAATGCTTAGATTTGCTACTACAGGAGCACCGGTAGATATGGACGACCTACTGAATCCTGAC
>Ga0209815_1001700_pt1 | contig 14130 bp, 5 predicted proteins | sample CoawatmetaG00DNA_FD_187507 | JGI IMG/M metagenome (GOLD analysis project Ga0209815, IMG submission 187507) | Marine microbial communities from the West Antarctic Peninsula - Coastal water metaG002-DNA (SPAdes) (version 2) | ecosystem: Environmental > Aquatic > Marine > Coastal ...
TCCAAGTGTATACCTTGTTGAAACCATTAGCCCTATAGATATACTTTCTGTGGAAAACACTCAGCTACCTTGGTACGCTAATGAATACTTAATAAAATCAGAAGCAATAAAAGGTATACTTCCTTCCAACCAACTTTTAAGACCGTGGGACAACGTTCCTAAAAAAGCATTAGCACAAAGTATTAGCGGTAATAGAATTATATACGCTAATTATGAGCAAAATTACAATTTAAAAATTGAAGGTAGTAATTATAAGCCGGACTTTAAGAATAGTTTAATATCTCACGTAAATATAAATCCAGGTGGTCCGTTAAAATCACTTAAATCTTTAAGAGATTATAAGTTAGGTGTTGTTTTTACGGATAAATATGGTAGAGAAACTCCAGTTTTAATTAGTGAAAATGGTGGTTTTAGAGTAAAAAAATCGGATTCTGCAAGCCAAAATAAATTAAGGGTTGGGTTACGAGGTACCGCACCACAAGATATGCTTTACTATAAGTTTTTTGTAAAAGAAACTTCTAGTGAGTACTATAACCTAGCAATGGACCGCTGGTACAAGGCAGAAGATGGTAATTTATGGCTGGCATTTCCTTCTTCCGATAGAAATAAGATAGACCTTGATACTTATTTGTATTTTAAAAAAGGCGCTGATGGAGATAAAAACGTTATAGAAAACTCTACAAAATACAAGGTGTTAGCTATAGAAAACGAAGCTCCCGAGTTTATTAAAACTAGAAATATACGTATAGGTACAATAGAACATTTTAATCTTTCAGATGCTCAGGTTTTTGGTGATTCATCGGGCCTTCTTTTAGACGCCCCACGAGTAGAGCGCATATCTTTCACAATGGATTATAAAGGTGGAGGATTTTTTGGCACTAGTTTATCTAAGATGGAGGATATTAAAGAAGATATATATATACAGTTTAATAGTTCAACCGATTCTTCTAGACAATATAAAGTTTCAGAAATTACATCTAACATGGATGAGACCGCCGCCCAAGCAGCGGATAATCCAAGTAAATACTTTATAACTCTTGATACCGCTTTAACAAATGATATAGATTTTATATTTGATATCGCTAACGATCCAACTCGAATAAATGATGGCACTAGAGTTATATTTACAAAAGCTGTTATAGAAAATAAACCAAAGTTTGATGGTAGATTTTTTGCCAAAATTGAAAATGATGGTAAAATACAGACGCAAATAACCGAAGATTCTTTTGGCGTAAACTATATAGAAACAACTAGTAAAATGGTTTATATGCTGGAAGATGACGATAAGCTTAAAAAAGTTTCTTCAGCGGCACTTGTTGGTAGCCAGGCTTCTGTGAATAATAATTATGTTACGTATGATTGGTCAGGACAGGTTGATATTCTTGAGTATAATCCAGGTGGTAACAACTATAATCACTTATGCGCTAGAGAAACTTATTTTGGCCCAGCTGCAACTGCTAGTATTGGCGTGCAATCAGGTTATCCACCTTTTTACCATGGAAGTGATGTGAAAATGAAAAATATTACTTCATCATTAGCAATCGACCAACTCATAAACCTAAATGACTTTGACGAAAGTATAGGTGGAGTTTGGTTTATAGATAGGTCAACTAAAAAATGGGAAATCCAAACCGCAGACGACAATTTGTATTGGAGGGACCACGGCGTTTTTGAGCATCATCAAGCAGCTGAAGAAATGGAAAGTATCGCCAGTGCTAAACTTCTGCAATCAGATCCGTATTTGGCAGATGCTGATGATAGAGTAGGTACTGGAATTGTCAGTTACACGGGCTCTAATGTTAGCGTTGTTAAATTAGGCTTTGGTGGCTTTAAGTCTGTAAATAAACCTGGCGGTGCAGTATGGCATGACTACCCCATCACGGTTCCCCTACATTATCATTATCCAGATCCTAAATACGCAGCAGTTGGTTTTTTTCTTCTTGGAGAAGATAGTGATAAGCAAAACGATGTTAGTACTGATAAATTTGTTAAAGGATTAGGCGCTGGTTCTACTTTTAGATGGAAAGAAGATCCAACAGAAACATTATATACAATTTCAGGACAAACTTCGTACGAAAAAAATATAAGGTTTGGACCAGGGGACTGTGGCATGGAGTCAATTACAATTAATTCTGCTGTAATATATCCTCCATATCTAGTTAAATCAACATCATCCTACACTAAAACATTTGGATTTTCAGTAACTCCAGCTATGAACATCTGGGATCCAGCCAAAGGTCCAGGAGCCTATCTTGCAAATGGTTTATATTTAGGAAAAGGTATTGTGGGTATTGTTATTACAGGTGCGGATATCTCTATTGGTGACACGACTATTACAGTAACCCCTCTGATGGATATTAAGAAAGTAAAAATAGGCATGTCCGTAGGGACTAACGATTGCTTTTCCAACATTACAAAAGTGGTTGATGTAAACGTGCTTACAAATACAATTGTTGTAGATATAGCAGCAGTTTCAGCACTTAATGCTGGAAATGTTATTGCTTTTGGTTTTATGATAAGAATAACAGAAGCACACGTATACAACCCTACTTTTGCTGGAAACTTTGATTTACCACAAGAAAACTACGTAATAGTTGATGGCATAAGATCAAGATGTGGTAATGGAAACATTTTAAAATCTGATTATAATCTTCATAAGGGGATGCAGCTTTTGGCATATAATGTAGATTCAGATGAGATAAATCATAACGGTATGGGTGGAGGTATTGGTATTGCTATAAAAAATATAGAGAATTGGTCTCCTGCTGCTGTTACAGGAGCTGCACGGTATAAACTTACGTTAGCTGGGTTTATCAAGCCAATGAACGATAATTCGGAAGGCCATGAGCTAACTGTTGATTTTGTCCTTAACGATAGATGTATTTTCGTTCAAAAGCCTATGAATGGGGCTAGTAATTTTACTGAGGGAAACACTCACACTTGCCAATCAAATTTGCCAAAAAATGAATATGGTCACGTGCTAGGTGATATATGTGCTATTGGTTATACAATGCAATTTCTAGAGGCTGTTGATGAATATGGTGACGGAGGAAATTTACCGGAAAGTCCTTTTGTTTGGGAAACGGAGCCTAAAGAAGATAGCGGTTTAGATATTTACTACGAAATAAGCGAGAGTAATCCAACCCAACTAAACTCGCAAACAATTAGCACAGCTATACCTGTAGGCTCTAAAGTAGAAAATTCCATCAAAAAAGGTGGTGCATGGGAGGATGTAACAGTGGTTTACAATGGGAGTCCATCTGGCACCGAAATTAAGATAAGCGAGTATATTTGGATTGGACCTGGTAATGCTGATGATGGGACAAAACCGTTGGGGGCAGGTGATTTTTTATATATAACAAAACCTAATGGAGTAAGGTTTGGCGTAGAAATATCCGAGGTTATTCCAGATCTAATTACTAATACTATTTCAAGAAACATTCTTATTGACCCAGTACTGTTGCATGCTAATTATGAGTTAAATTGGCACAACTGCTACTCTTTTGGAAACGGTGTTGAATCCAATAGGATCAAAGATGTTTTTAACTCAACATTTATGACAAATGGAGTTAAAGCATCAACAACGCTAGGCGAAGATTATAAGCAAGAGCGTAGAAAAAACGGATTAATTTACTCTGGAATATACAACTCTACTTCTGGTGTTAACAATTTAAACCAATTTATAGCGGCGGAAAAAATAACAAAAGATGTAAATCCTATATACGGAAGCATACAAAAACTTTACTCTAGATCCACTGCTGATGGTGATTTAATAGCCTTATGCGAAGATAGAGTTTTAAAAATATTAGCTGAGAAAGATGCTTTGTTCAACGCGGATGGAAACCCACAGTTAACAGCTACCGATAGAGTGCTTGGTCAAGCCATGCCTTTTTCAGGTAACTATGGTATATCTAAAAATCCAGAATCATTTGCATCGGAATCGTATAGGGTTTATTTTACAGATAAAGTTAGAGGTACTGTAATGAGATTATCCAAAGATGGTTTAACAGCAATATCCGATCATGGAATGAGGGATTGGTTTAGAGATAATTTAAAGTTAAATAGTGTTTTAACAGGTAGTTTTGATGATAAAAAAGACGAATATAATATAACTCTAAAACAAGTAGTTGATTCCAGTAGTTTCCCCGAAGGAGTTACCGCTTCATTTAGAGAGGATGTTAAGGGTTGGGTAAGTTTTAAGTCGTTTACCCCTGAAAATGCTGTTAGCTGTGCTAATGAGTATTACACATTTAAAAATGCTAACCCTTGGCTACACCACGTAGAGCAATTTGATGCTTTTGGAAAAGAAGTTGGTAGAAACACTTTTTACACTACTCCTAAAGATTCTTCTTTTAACGTTATTCTAAACGATATGCCTGGTAGTGTTAAATCGTTTAACACTATTAACTACGAAGGTAGTCAATCTAAGGTTGATCAATTTTTAATAGATGCAGGCACTGGACTTTCAGACGGAGAGTATTACAACTTACATGATAAAAAAGGTTGGTATGTTGATTCTATATTTACAAACAAAGAATCTGGAGTAGTAGATGAATTTATTGAAAAAGAAGGAAAGTGGTTTAATTATATAAAAGGCAAAAACATTCAGCTTGCTGGTCAAATGATTTTGGTAGATTCAAACGGAAACTCTACCTACGATCAAGATAGTTTTGCAATACAAGGTCTTGGATCAATTTTAGAGATGCCTGAACCCACAGTTGTAGCTGCTTGTACTGATCCAACCGCGTTCAATTATGATGAAAACGCTGAGGTTGATGATGGTTCTTGTATTGCGGTTGTAAATGGTTGTACAAACCCGGCTGCAAGTAATTATAATTCATCAGCTAATGTTGATAATGGCTCTTGTGTTTGGTATGGCTGTACTGATCCTACGGCGTTAAATTATGATACTAACGCAACTTATGATGATGGAACTTGTATTGCCACTGCTTATGGTTGTACTGACATGACTGCAAATAACTATGATGCAACTGCTAATGTTGATGATAGTTCTTGTACTTATGATGTATTAGGTTGTACAGATCCTTCTCAATTCAACTATAGCGCAGGCGCAACAACCGATGATGGAAGTTGTATCCCTTTTATTTACGGATGTACTGATCCTTTATTCCTAGAGTATTATACCAGTCCTCTTGCAAATACTGATGATGGTTCTTGTGTTAACCCAGTTATTTATGGTTGTACTGATGCAGCTGCAACTAACTATGATGCATCTGCAACTACTGATGATGGTTCTTGTATATATCCAAGTGCTGGCTGTACAGATCCGATAGCAAGTAACTATAACCCTGGCGCTAACGTAGATGATGGTAGTTGTATATATTCAATTCTTGGATGTACGGATCCGATAGCATGTAATTATGATGCCGCTGCTGAGGTTGATGATAGTTCTTGTTTTTATTGTGGTGATCCAGATGCAATTGAATGGGGAGGTGAAGATTCTGACTGTACCGGTGGTTGTGAATATTGCTATGGAATTTCAGCTGCTTCTATTAGTGTTAACTATTTAAACGCTACAAGTTTAGAATTAAATTGGAATGTACCCACCTTTGATCCTCTGGACAATATGGCTGAAACTTTAAGCTATAATATTACGCTAATCAACTATGCTGATCCTTCCACCAATGTATATACCATTGCAAATGCAACTAATACAGCCGATTGGGGCACAGCCAACTTGACGTTTACTATCACTGGACTAATACCAGAAGCTACATATCAAGTTGTAATCCAAATGAATTGTGTAGCCACATCAGGTGCATTAGGAAGTAGTGATTCTGCTTTAGCATCTGCTACAATGCCACCTCTACCACTAATTTTAGGCTGTGTGGATGAATTGGCATATAACCACGACCCTGCAGCTGAAGAAGATGATGGTTCTTGCTGTAGGCATAATCCAGCTTGTGGTGGTTATAATTCAGCGGGCTGTCTAGTGTCACCTGGGTCTGATTTCAACTCTGGTGGCGGAATGACAACTATTTTTTCGCCTTTTAATAGCTGTATATCACCAGGCGATAACATAGAGATATTTTGGGCGCACGGGAATACATGTGAGACAGTTTGGGTTAGTTTAATTGATATAACCACGAACACTTTGCATGAATCAATAGTTGAAGGGCACCCAAACATTAACGCTATAAATGGAGCGGGTATGCTCCCAGGAGGAAGTCAACTTTTAACAGATACCATGCCAGACACTACGTCTGTACCTTCAACCATGACTCTCAACTATACTGTTCCAAACACCCTTGTACCTGGGCATAGTTATGCAATTTACATAGCTAGCGATGGAGGACCAGGTGGGGATGGTGCTTATCCTAATGGTTCTTTTGCCACCATGTCAACCGATGCTAATCTGAACACTGTTTGCGGGTCAATTGGTGGATGCATGGATGTAGCTGCGTGTAATTATGATGCTACAGCTAATTATGATGATTTTACTTGTTTTTTCGGGAGTAATAATACTGGGACATACAGTTGTGATACTAGTACAGGTTCTTGCTACGAACCAAGCAGTTGCGATCCTCCAGGATCTTATGGAAGTTTAGCGGCTTGTAATTCTAACTGTTTTACTTTGTAATAATTAAAAAATAAAAAATGCCTATACTTCAATATGTTTTAAATTTTAGTAGTATAAATGTATCTGCGCAGGTTGGTGATATCGTGTACTTCACCTCTAGTGGTTCGCCGCTAGGTGGTTTTGATCAAGCTGGACTAATAAACACCAATGTTTTAGGTGTAATATCAGCTATAAGCGCCATTACAATAACAGTGCAATACGATGATACTATTATAGAAACATTGCCAATTAACGGAGACTTTTTTACTTTTGCTAAGGACAAGCGAGTTAACACAAGTAGTTTACTAGGTTATTACGCTAGCGTTAACTTTGTTAACACTTCAAGAGGTAAAGTAGAATTATTTAGCGTTGGTTCAGACGTTTCAGAAAGTAGTAAATAAAAAATAAACTATGTCATATCATAATGCGAGTAACAACTCTATTAACAATACAAACCAAAGAATAGTAGATCCGCGAGTGGTTGTCTCTAACCAACCCGTTGCTCCCCCTGGTTTTCATTACATGCCGGATGGTACGTTAATGTCTGACGCTGATCATGCTAGGTTGAACGCTGGCACGCAGGATAAAGTAATAACGGCTTTTAATTTAGATTTATCCGACTTACCAGCTGCTGGAGAGAGTAGAACGTTTAGCATACTTGGAGATAATGGAGCTGAGTTTAGATTAGAAGTTAAAGATAATACTACTGGTTACTACTACAACTTTTATACAAATGTTTTTCAAGTGGCACCAGCGTTTTTAAACGAAACTATTGGTAATAAATCATACAAGGGGAATATAAGGTTTCCAAACACAATAACAAAAGACACTGTTAACGGCGCTGTTTCTAGTGGCGTTAAAGTTGTGATGGATACAGTTGTTGCTAGCACAATGGCTGTTGGCGATAGAGTTACTGGTAATGATGCTTTAGACGCGGCTAATGTAACTGTCGCAGCTTTAAACCCTGACGACGACAATGCAAATGAATTTTCATTATCCTCAGCGGTAGCTCTGGCTGATGGTATCACGTTGTCTTTTTCTGGTGATGATCAATATGATATGTCTCTTCATGCTTTACCTGGAAATAAACACAGCGCATATAGCGAGGTAAGATTTGGTGATGGCTCTTTAGATATTAACAGCTCTACGGGTTCTAACTCTTTAATGATAAACAAGGTTATATATCAATATACAGCCTTAGTATTAACGCTAAAAGGTTATTCAGTTGGTGGCACCGTGGGCGGAACGTTTGGTACAGATATTATTTCTATTAATAGAGGAAAACCGGCTAAAACAAGTTTTTCTTTTACAACTACAGCCGCAGCAACAGCCGCTTACAGAATATTAAAACAACCAAGGGCTTATGATGTCTTGGCTTTTGTGGAGCCTGAAATTGGATCTACTCCAATCAATTTACCGGGAGAAAATATATACCCAAGAGTTTCTGATACAGACACCGTGAATGGTGTTATAGCAGGAGGCGGTAGCGTTGTTAAAGTAGTTATGGATAATAACGTTGCCACTAATTTAGTTCTTGGCGACAAAATAACTGGGCCAGTAGCTACTGACACCGTTGATGGCGCTGTTTCTAGTGGTATTAAAGTGGTTATGGATAACAACGTTGCTGGTAAAATGGCTATTGGAGACCAGGTAACGGGTAATGCCGCTCTTGATGCTGCTATAATAACCGTTGCGGCTTTAAATCCAGATGGCGACAATGCTAAAGAGTTTTCTTTATCTTCGGCTATAGCAATAGCAGATGGTATAACATTAACTTTTTCTCCAAAGTGCAATAGAAGCTTAACCACTGTTGCGGTTTTAAATCCAGACACTGATAACGTAAAGGAATTTTCAATGTCTCAGAACGTAGGATTAATTGATGGCGTAACCCTAAGCTTTAGTAATCAAATGAATCATAGTTGGCCTATAGATAATTTTGCTAATTCACTTACCCAAGGCATGATAGTAGTAGCAGATAATAATGTTACAACAGGCACAACAGTAAGTCCCTACCAAGATGCGGTAATAACTCAAGAAGGTACTATAAATCAAAAATTAATTATTAAAAACCAAGTACCCGCAGTAAGCACTCTAGGTAAACAACCAACGGTGGTAAAAGGTTTGGTCACTGTTCAAGCAGGACAAATTGTTTTTAATAAACAACAAGTTCTTGCTCTTAAGGATGACTCTTTAAAAATAGGTGGGTATGGAGAAAGCGAAATATTTAAAGCATATGGTTGGGACGTTAGACTTACAAATTTAGAAGTAGCTTTAACCGCTCCGACAACTACAACAACTGAAGCCACTAATACTCATGCGACTATTGCTGTTGCTAGTAAAGAAGGCGTTATTAACAACGTGTCTACAGTTAGTGGAATAGGTATTGATTCACGCGTAAATAACCCACTTATTACTAGTGGAGGCGGAGCTACAGGAGCTGGGGATTTTGTTATGGGTACTACTCAAAGCTTAGAAAACGGAGCTACTTTAACTATAGAAAACACAGGTAGAATAGCTACTATAACTGGTGATATTGAAATATTAAAAGCAGGTAGTGGTTCTCAAACGCTAAGGTTTGATGTTGACAGGTTACTTTCTACATCGGCTTAATAGTAAAACAAAAAGCAAAACTGTGACTATTATAGATATAAATTAAATTAAATTATGTCTAAAAATGAATTACAAACCCTGTTTGATAATACACCTGCTAAATCTTATAAAGATAAAATAACACAAATAGAAGAATACCTTACTAGTGTGGCAGACGGTGTGAATGTAGTTGTTGGTGATGGAAACGAATTAATATATCCAGATATGTGGGGGTATAAGCACTCTTTTGCTGATGGTATTTACATTAGAGAAATGAAAATGAAGCAGGGGCAGTTAGGTTTTTCAGCCATACACAAGCATAGTTATGGATTCTTTTTACTTTCAGGAATTCTAGCATCGTCAAAAGAAGAAGGTATAGAAGAGTTTGTTGCTCCATGTTATATTATATCACCACAAGGAGCAAAAAGAGTTGTGTACGCGATAGAAGATTGTGTTATAACAACAGTTCACGCCAACCCTACTAACACACAAGATTTAAAAGAAATAGAAAAAATAAACGTGGTATTTAGCTGGCAAGATTACAAGGAATATTTAAAAGAAAATAAATTATGATAAATTTAAACGGTATAATGTCACCTCACAACCATATAGATAGAGCTATGGGTTTTATTGCTGTTGGGGCAGCAGTGCTTAGCACTGGTGTTGGCATGTATCAAGCTAACCAAAACAAGCAAGATGCGATAGGCATGTCAAATGCCGCTAGGGCCGAAAGAAATAAGCAACAAGCGGCACTTAACAAGCAAAAGGAAGAATACAAAGCTATGAAGTTTAAAAATCCTTTTGAGAACATGGAAAATACTTTTGAGGATTTAACAGTAAACCAACAGCAAGCTCAATTCCAGGCTCAACAAGGCAACCAGCAGAGAGCAAATACCATGCAAAGCTTAAGAGGAGCGGCTGGTAGTAGTGGTATAGCGGGTTTAGCACAGGCAATGGCTAATCAAGGTCAACTTCAAACTCAACGTATATCAGCTTCAATTGGCGCGCAAGAATCAAGAAATGAATCATTAAAAGCTCGAGGCGCTGCAAATGTTCAGAACGCACAAAGGCAGGGTGATCAATTGGTTCAGCAATCTGAAATGGATAGACAGGCAACTTTGCTTGGAATGCAAATGGGGGAGGCAACAGGTGCTAATCAAGCATTTCAACAATCACAAGCAAATCAAATGAATGCACAAATAGCGCAAAGGCAAGTTTTAACAGATGGAATGAGCAATATAGCTTCTACAACTATTGCAGCTGGATCTGAAAAAATGTTTGCTGGGCAAAAATAATAAATAAAAAATAATATGGGAGCAGATAGTGTATTAGTAAACGCAGCGTTTAAAGAAGCTACAAGTAGAACTGGTGGGGACGTTCTAAATATGAAGCCAATGTATGATAGTAACGTGTCTAATATGAATAAGGCATTTAACACTATTAACAGTGCTATGGGTATATACTCCGCTAAAAAGGAAGTGGGTAGAGCTGGTGTAAGAAAACAATTAGAAGGATTTCAAGCACAAGCAAACGCTGGGGTTAAAGATATGTATGCTCAAGACGAGCCAATGCACGATGCTTTTATAAATGCTTTTAGAGATAAAATAACGGGTTTACAAGACGAGTTTGAAGATGTTAACACTTATGGTAAAAGCGATACTCAAGAAAACTCCCAAGCTAGAACTAGAATAGAGGGTGAATTAACAAGAGTTATAAGTCAAGCTAATAAATTTAGAGGTCAAACAGAGATATTTTTTGATAACCTTGAGAATGTTGACTCCGGTAATGTATATGGACCAAGTGTTGCCGCTCACCAACAAGCTTTAAACTTTAAAGATTATGATAGGTTACTTGATGAAGGGAAGATAGAAGTTAGGTACGGTAAAGACGGTATAGAAATAATATCTAGTGGTTACGATACTGAGGTACGAGGGGGTCTTGGCTCCAAAGGCACTACGCAAAGCGAGACATCTGTTGGGGAGAAGGTGGTTGTAACTCTAGCCTCTCTTAATGAAAACTTTCGACCAACAGATATTGAACATCACACTAAACTGATGGCAGGTGTTAATGACTACACTAGCAGTGGTGATTTAGAGGGTAAAAAAGCTAAAGTTGCTTACGACGCTAATGGTGAAATGGTTGAATTCAAATGGAACGAAGAAGAAGCGGTTAGCAATTTCACAAGACAGGTTAACTCTAGAACAAATTTTGATAATGTAGTTAACGCTAAAATTGAAGGTTTGTACGAGATCGAAACATCGTTTAAAGCTAGTTTAGAAAAAAACATTAACATATCAGTAAACCTTTTACAAAATATGTTTGTTGATGAAAATGGTGATGGAATAAATGATTTAGAAGAAGTGTTTAAGCAGTTAGATGTTGCAGGTGGTAAAGATGGTGATGGTGTGATCGACGAAAAAGATCTTGCTGCTAGTGGAAATATACCAGGCTTTGAACGAAACCTTGATGCGATGATAGATGCTTTAACAAATACTAGTAACCCAGCATTTAACATGAAAACATCAGCACCTATGTTAGGTGCGTTTTTAGCAGAAGCCGCTAAAGGCCGTAGTAAACTTGCTTTTGATTTAGCTGCTGGCTCTAGGAAAAAAAATGATGGTAGAGATCAACCTGGAAATTATAAAATTGGAGGTGCTGCGGGTAAAGTTTATAATCCAGCAACAGGTGAGGCTGGAGACGCTGGTGGTTATAAAATGAATAAAAACGGAGGTGTTAGATTTGATGATATTGGCTTTATGAACAATATTACAAAAGGCATAGAAACTTATGATGTTTTTGGTAATAGGTATGAGCCAGTAATGAGAAATGGTAAATTTACTAACAATTTTATTATATACGATAGTGTTGGACAAAAAATGCTAACCACAACTAGTAGTAATAAAATATTAACATACGGTTATAATATAGGGCAGAACAAAGGAAACTTAGGTTAAAATAAAATAGAAATATGAACGAGGAAATCTTAAATAATATTTGGAACACACTGTCTAACGATCCTAACGCAGGCATAAAAGCCTCTAGCTTTGAAGAGTGGAAAGATAGTTTTACCCGAGATGAGAATATACAGAGTAATGTCTATAATTATCTAAAAGATAATCACACTTTAAAGGCTGCTAATCAAGAAGAGTGGACAGCTAGTGTAATGGGAAAGACGAACGGTTCTGCAAGTGCGACTCCAAGCGTAGAACCGATTATTACGGAGTCAGGTGTGGACGTTGGTGGTTTGGACTTACCAGACTCAAGTGATCCAAATGATTGGAAAGGAATACTCGTAGACATAAATAAGGGGGTTACTAAAAACCACTCTATAGTCAAAAATAGATTAGCAAAGGAATATTTTAATTTAGACCAGTTCTCAGCCGGTAGGAGAAAAGTACCTAGTGGAAGTGGTGTTTTAGGCTTTCAGGGCTACGCTAGGTCAGAAGAAGATGATTTAAAAAGTTTCTTTGGGGAAGAAAAATACGAGCATTACTTAACATATCAACAGGCAGGAGAAACTGCAGAGGGATTTGACTCAAACTGGGTTGATAGCTCTGTTGCTGAAGAAGCGGTTTCTAGAGTTAAAACTGAGCAAGTAGAACAGTTCACTGGTAGAATTGATGATGAAGATTTAAAAGTAAAACTAAAGACAAGCGCTGAAGATGGTGTTTTTGATTTGTTTGGTGATGATGATGGTGATTGGATGAGGCAGTATGAAGAAGCTTTAGGTTTAGATAAAGCTAAAGAAAGTAGAATAAAAGAACTTGGTGGCCTTAAAGTTGGTCTCACTGCCCTAAATGCGGAGGAGAACAATAAAGAAGTTATGAGGCTAACCTCCGAAGGGAGCAAGGCACAAGCGGTTTTAGGTAAATACTTTGAAAGTAAATACTCTAGCATTAGCGATCAATCAACGGCTCTCAACACTAACTATGGAAAATTCAATAAAATAGGCCAGGATTTTGAAGTCAAAGCAGGGGAGTTAAAACAAGAGTTTGATTTGCTAGGAGATGTAGACGAGTTCTCTTCTTCCGATAAAATAGCGCAATACAATGCGTTAATAGCAAAAGGTAACACTTTAAAAAGTGATTACCAAACCACACTTGATGAAAGCGGTTTAAATGAAAAAGCCTTAATAGCCTCTTCTACAGCGCTTATGGCGTCTTTAAACAAGGTTCAACAAAACTACGGCAAAGTTAAAGATCTTAATGTAATAGCTAGAGCTATGGTTAAAGACTACACTTTAACAGGCAACGTGATGCTACAGCTTGAAGATGTTGCTTGGCAGCTTGCTGAAGGAGTTAATTTTGGATTAGAAAAAATAGCTTGGTTAAGTGATAAGCTAGGTGGTACAGTTGATGCTATTGTAAGTCCAATGGGAAGGTTAAGTGATGTTGATTGGGGCGGGGAAAAAGACTCTAATAAAGCCTTTATGGATTTTTGGAGAGAAAACGGAACGGCATCCATAGAGTACAGAGAGAGCTTGCAACAATACAAACAAGCTGTTTTGCCTTCAGTTATTGACTGGAGCGATGTTGATAGCGATAATATTGGTACTTGGGCAAAAAGAGCTTTGGGAGATAATATATTTAGTATAGCGGCAGCAACCTCATACGGAGCGGCTATTAAAATAGGAACGAACATACCCTTGGCCACAAAGGTTCTTTCTAGGACATTCTTTTCTGTTGAGGCTGCTGGTAAGCTAAGTACAATGCAAACAGATCAGAGGAGTGCTCCGGAAAAGCTATTGGGTCTGCAAGCGGCTTTAGCGCAAGCAACTACTAATGACGAAAGAGCTAATATAACGCAGCAGATAGACTACTACAGCGGAGCGTTAACAGCTACGGAGTGGGAAAAAGCGTTTTCTTCTACCTTGTATGGTGGTATAGCAATGTATGCTGAAAGGCTAGGTACAATGCGTATCATGAGGGGTTTAATGACAACCGCTCCAACCTCTGGTAGAC
>Ga0209815_1001707_pt1 | contig 14107 bp, 9 predicted proteins | sample CoawatmetaG00DNA_FD_187507 | JGI IMG/M metagenome (GOLD analysis project Ga0209815, IMG submission 187507) | Marine microbial communities from the West Antarctic Peninsula - Coastal water metaG002-DNA (SPAdes) (version 2) | ecosystem: Environmental > Aquatic > Marine > Coastal ...
CGAGATCGCCTTATGCGCCCTGACACTTGGGCCGCGGTAGGTTAAAACAATAAAGTGATCTAAACATGTAGAGCTGATGGCAGAGGACTGGCGGACGGGGGTTCGACTCCCCCCATCTCCACCACATACGAGTTTCAAGCGTTCTTATTGAGACTCACAATTAGCCTCGTTACCCCGAATTATAAGGGTATCGGGGCTTTTTATTGCCTTAGGCATTCTCAGGGCGTACTATTATATCTCATACTCTATGGCACCCTACATGGCCCCCTACGGCCTAACCTCTAAATATAGGGGGCCATAAACGAACTCTGTTAATGAGATTGCCTTTATGCCAAAGCAAGCCACCCCCCTCAACGATACGCAGATAAAGAACGCCAAAGCGGCAGATGATGAATATTCGTTGTACGATACTAGCGGCCTCTACTTGAGAGTCAGACCTAATGGCGCGAAAGATTGGATGCTCAGATACAAGGAGCCATACTCCAGTAAACGGCCAAAAATTGCGCTTGGTAGCTATAATTCAGGAACCACGCTAAAACTCGCTCGTGAGGAACGCGACAAGTGTAGGGCTTTACTTGCTAAAAATATTGACCCAAAAACTCATCGCACCTCACAAGACCTAGCAAAACGGGCCAGCAAAACCAATACACTAGAATTAGTGGCTACCAAGTGGTTTGACGTAAAGAAAACCAAGATTACAGCAGACTTCGCAAAAGACGTTTGGCGCTCGCTTGATTCCCACGTATTCCCACAGTTGGGCAATCACCCCATAAGCCAAATTGACGCTCCCATGGTTATCGATGTAATCAACCCAGTTGCAGCTAGGGGCAACTTAGAAACTGTAAAGCGATTATGCCAGCGACTTAACGAAATAATGACCTTCGCGGTCAACTCAGGCGTTATTCACCACAACCCGTTAACAGGCATTAGAGAAAGTTTTGCCAATCCCATAAAGAAACACAACCCAACGCTAAAGCCTGATCAACTGCCTATGCTAATGTCTAAACTCAACTACGCTAGCATTAACCTGATAACCCGCGTAATGATTGAATGGCAGCTGCACACAATGGTACGGCCTATGGAATCGGCGGGCACACGCTGGGAAGAAATAAATTTTGATGACAATACGTGGGCAATCCCACCTGAACGTATGAAAAAGAAGCGGGAGCATATTGTGCCATTGTCACCACAAGCATTAGCACTACTAGAAGTAATGCGGCCTATAAGTGGGAATAGAGAGTATGTTTTCACAAGCCAACGTGACCCACTACGCCATGCCAACCAAGGATCACCCAACGTGGCCCTAAAGCGTATGGGATTTAAAGACATTCTCACGGCTCACGGCATGCGAGCCCTAGCAAGCACAACGCTTAATGAAGAAGCCTTTGATTACGACATCATTGAAATGGCTCTTGCTCACATAGACCCTGACCAAACCCGAAGAAGTTACAACCATGCAAAATATCTACCAAGGCGCAGGCTAATGATGGACTGGTGGTCTAACCGAATAGATGAAGCCGCTACAAGCAACATGAGCATGACTGGAAGATCAGAGAATCTAGAGACTACTAATTAAGTAATTTAATTGGCTTGTTGCAATATAACAATCCTAATAACCGAGCAGAAAATCTCTAATTTGTAGACATGCACTCGCATGAGTACTTATAACTAGAGGAATATACAATGTTAGTTGAATTTGATAGCCCGTATCAAACCCGCCAAGAACTAGAGAAACTATTTAAAGTTTCACCCGCCACCATATACCGCTGGATTAAAGAAGGTAAGTTCCCAAAACCCATCCACTTGGGAGCCAATATGGTGCGCTGGAAAGTATCAGACATTGAATCATGGCTGACAGAGAAGGAGACTTCACAGTGAGGCCTCTAGACGTGCTCGATAAATTTCAAAACGTTAGGGGCTGCGCTGGAAAATGGGTGGCTCTTTGCCCAGCTCATCAAGACAGGTCCCCTAGCCTAGCTATTAGTGAAGCTGATGATCGTCTGTTACTCCACTGTTTTTCAGGATGCGAACCTAAAGACGTGATGTCTGCAGTTGGCCTGGATATTTCTGACCTATTTTATCAAAAGCGAACCAGCAGCAGACTGACTGGGGCTAGTCAAAGGTGTTACGCAGAAGTACTACAGCGTGAGCGTATTCTAGTAGCCGTAATAGACTCTGCAGAAAAAAATGAACGTCCACTTACGACCAAAGAGCAGAATCGTCGTCGCCTTGGACAGTTACGGATAAACAAGATTGGGGGCGTACTGCATGAATAATCTAGCGACAATAACCAGTGCCATATTAACCGAAGTTGATGCATTGCCAATTCAGCCACCAAAGGTCGAACTTCAATATGGTTCCACTGGCTACGACAAAGAACAGTCTTTTGTAATCAAAGGGCTGATACCTGAGTGCTCATTTGTCAGCATCTACGGACCAAGTGGCAGCTATAAAAGCTTCTTAGCTCTAGATTGGGCCTGTCATATTGCCACCGGCAAAGATTGGGATGGGCACAAGGTCAAGCAAGGGGCAGTGCTTTATGTTGCAGGCGAAGGCGGGTTTGGCGTAACCCAGCGGATTAGAGCGTGGGAGTTAAAACATCAAGTCACGAACCTCGACAACCTGGCTCGATTACCTGCACCTATCTTCCCTGCCGATAACGATCAGATTAAAACGATGATTGAGTATTGCCATGAAATTGAAACAAAGACTGGTCAAGGTTTAAAGTTAATCATCCTTGATACGCTTGCTCGATGTTATGGCGGCAACGATGAAAATTCATCCAAGGATATGGGCGCGTTCATTAAGGGCTGTGACACCATTAAACAACTTACGGGTGCCACAGTACTGGTTGTGCACCACTCAGGCAAGAACGCAGATAATGGCGGGCGTGGGTCAAGCTCATTGCCTGCAGCCCTCGATGTAGAGTATCGGGTTAGCCGTGATGGCGAAGGTCAACAAGCACTTGTGCTGACATGCTCCAAGATGAAAGATGCAGAGCAGCCAGATCCAAAGGCCTATGACTTAACCAGCGTCCACATTCGCACAGACTCTGATGGTGATGATATTAATTCCTTATGCTTAACGTCGGTAGGACGGCAGCCAACAGATAACGAAGAAACCCCAAAAACCAGTCATATGACAGGAAACCATGAAGCACTATGGCAAGCAGTACGAAGCCGCACACAGTCCGGACATTCTACCAACAGGGCATTAATTATTGACGACTTAAAAGCTCAAGGAATTAACGTAAAGCATTTCGGCCGATGGCTGACTAAACTAATCGAAGATGGCAAACTTCATTTAGAAAACGATACTATTTTAATGGGCTGCAAAGGTGGGGATAAAAGTGGGTAATAACTGGGGAACTACATCAGAAATTGGGGAGTTGTTCATTACCCACCCACCTTTCGTGCCTATATAAAAGAAGTGGGTAGCAAGCGGTATTTATGAGTCTGAGAGCTGATAATCATTGGCCTGCAGCGCTCCCCACCGAGTGTTTTACAAAAGCGAAAGTGGGCAGTGGCAAAGTGGGTAGTAAGTGGGTCTTCTAGGCCCTCAAAATACTCTCAATAGTCTGCATTAAAGGACCTGAAGTATTTCAAAGCTAACGTACTCTAGAGAAGGTTAAATGGCGCAACGATCTAATCTAAGGTAGATAAAGTAAATGCTTGACGTTTCTAAGTAGATTGGAAATAGAAACAGTTCACACCGTCCATGCGATTTAAAGTAGGCGTGAATAAATGTCTGCATGAAGGAGTTTAGGAACTAAAGTCGTTTATGGTAGTTTAAATAACAGCAGTGTGATCGTGTAAGCGCCATTCACTAACTGAAGGTTTTGACCATTATCCATAACTTGCTTGCTTGGATCGGGACTTGGTTGACCATCTGCTTTATGGTTAGTCACAGGTCTTGTAAATCTACCTAATCGGCGCTTTGATGATTCAAAGGTAAGATGGCATTAAAGAATTGATCGTTTATACTTATGATAGCGCCGAACTCAAGACAGATAACCCACAGAACCGTTACTCTAATACTCAACCTCTAACCGCTTAAGCGCAGCAATCAAAGCATTTTTCTCACCTTTATTTAGATTAATATTACCGACTTCCAGCTTTCTTAATGCCGCGGTATTTTTGGGTGAAGCTATGCCCTTAGACTCAATAGCCAGCCTTAACTCCCTAGATTTGGGAACCAAATTAGCCAGACGAACATCTAGGTCCAGTTCTTTAGTGCGCTTTTGTTCTTTTTTTCCTGAGGTTATTTCTGAATTAAAATCGATAATGGCAACGGAAAATTTTTCAATAATTTCTTTGTTAGGCAAGCCCACTTTACCCGAGACCGCCCCTTCCCAGCACCAAGACTTTTTTGCGTATTCGGTAATATTTCTGATTTTTGGTGGCGGGTCTTTCAAAATGTCAGCTACTTTTATGGCCTCACTCAGCATCCAGCTCAATAGCTGCGGAGGAATTGATTGCTGGTCCCAGATCATATCCAGGTTAATCTGTTTACTAACCTGCCTGAAACCATCCGCACAGGCTGCTACAGTATAAGTAACAATCTGGGCTTTATAACCTCGTTCCATCTTGTACCACTCAGATTTAGTGACCGCACTGTCGAGCTCGGTAAAAATGATTGCCTTGGCAATCATTCTTCTGTACCAGACTTCATTAAGCGCAAGACCATCACCAGCCGCCATTTTGGCCAGGTCATCAGCGTATACCTTAAAACAATTTATCGCGCCCTGAGAAACAATATGGGGTAGGCCATCAAATGAATATTCATATTTTGCCACTTCAGTTTTTACAATAAGATGATCTTTGGGAAACTCCAATTTTTTACGATCTTTTTCAGCCTTTTTCTTATAGGCAAAGAGACTTTTGTATTGTCCACGAGCGCGTTCATAAAACCACTTGACTATATGAAGGTGGCCCGCTTTCTGCGGCGGCGTCACCTGTTCTGACAGCCTTTGTATCTGGAGCTGCGCCGGACTATTGGAAGCCAGATCGGCTATCGAGACCTTGTTCTGGGTATTAGCGTACTCAGAAATTTTAGGCACCACCTGCTCGATCAGCTGTTCGTCGATCACGCTTAATTTAACTTGTACATATACGTCGGAAAGATCTTGTTTAAGACTGTCTCTAGCGTAAAGCAATGAAGCAGTAGTCTGACCACCATTAACAATCTGGAAGTTTTTTATCAGGCTGATGGATGATCTGCCACTGACTTGGTCTTCCACCACTATTTCTGAGGCGGTTGCGGTTACACCATTGTTATAGGCTAGGAACATTTCCGGTTCATTAGCTATCGTTTTCAAAATCCCTTTATTGACATTGGTTCTGGCCTGCAAGTAAGTACGAACATTCTGCTCCAACAAACGATTACCGTAAGCCGCAAAGACTTCGGCCAGCACAGCACCTGGAATGGCAAACAGATAAGAAACATATTCATCACCCCCAGTCACAGGAGCTAGGCAGTCGATACTACCACCAAAGTCCCCCACGAAATCAACCTCTATCGGTTCTACCCCGGTCGATGAAATAGTACTAAAGCGCTCTATATCAATCACATTGATATGCAAGATACAGTCACCAACCTGACGGGGTTCAAACACATTTTTGCGGGTTTTCAGATGTCCATTGGTAAATACGACAACTCTGACACGCTGAATACGGCTGTAAAATTGCCTAATCAATAAAATTAACTGGTACTCCGGGTCTTCCTCTTCCAGAGCGTTAAAATGATCGTCATCGTGTACTTTCCTGAAAAAACGCTCAGCATAATCTACCGACTGATCAACGTGTCTGGCATTAACCGAGGGCATCTCCGCATCCTGATAGTAGTCACAGACAACTAGGTAGAGATCGACTGATTCAGAATCTTCTCCTCCTAGAATATCCAGCGCATAGCCATCCACTCTATATTTGGGCGTGCCTTCATAGAGGATGGGACTGTATTCCAGATCTGGGGCATCACCATTTTCTGCTGCGATCTCAGCGTAGAGCCGGAAGAATTGGGTGATTTCGAAATCATGCTCAGCAATACTGCCAACTTTGATCTCCTGCACCAGCTGTTCATATTCTTCGTTCAGACTATCAAGATCCATTGATCCTACCTTTCATCGTATGGTCCGTAATAATAAAGTCACTTAACATGGCGCAGTCTATTTCATAGGAGGCCTTTCGAATGGCCGGACTGACATTGGACGGTGTCAGTCTTGGGAAGTTGCCTTCAATAAGATACAAATCCCTGTCCACTTGGATATAGCCTGCATCGGTATAATCGGCTTGCGGGTCATAACCAAGTAGATAGAGCTTTCGCCATAGGTCTGACCACTCCGCAGATAGCGGCCGTAGAATCGACTCGATGGTTTCAATCAGGCCCGCCAGCGAGATACCGGTATCAGCACGGGAAAACTGGTAGCGGGAAACCACCAGCTGCCTATCTTGTGTATCCAACTGGTCCAGCGAGGATATTTTTAATACCCTGCGACTTGTAGCCAGTGCCGCTTTGACTTCGACGGAGATGGCACCGAGGGAAATATCTCTGGCATCACCATCTGGGCCGCGCCAGCCAGTGATAGCCGTTGCTCGTGTTACCCAGTTTTTTTCCAGCATCTCAACCAGAAAGCAAAGCTCTCCCAGCAAGCCCAGCTGCTGAGGGAATGACAGGCCATTACGTCGTCGTTCCTCTAACAGCTCCGCCCACCGACCCAGCCGGTTTAAAAACATCTGAGCCGCCGCTGCCTCTGTACCCGCCGAGGCCGAGGCATTGACCAGGTCATGACTGATGGCTGAAAACAGATCTTTCAGTTGGCTATCGACCAGAATCACACTCAATTCATTAGAGCCCTGTTCCTCATTCAACACCAAGTCGATATTTTCAAACTCGGGGAGATCCGCATTACTGAATACCGACTGTTCAGATTTTAATTTTAATAGTCGACTACCCGTATCGGAGTAACCAATCAAAAGGTCTAACTTATGGTCCGCCATAATACGTGTGGTCGCACCCTTTTTGGCGGCCCGGTCTATTTCATCCCATTTATTAGAAAAATCAATCATCATCAATAGCCATGTCGTCATCCTCATCCGGCGAGATATTATTTAACTGCTTAATTAGTCTAACCGTTGCGGCATAAAGTCTTTCTTTGGGCTTAAACTTGGTTTCCGTAAAGCCTAGGCTAATAGTGGCCACGGGGTGTTCAGTCGGAAGTGCAGTCAGTGTTTTATCTTTTAATGCATATTGAAACAGATGTACTAGCAATACTGGTTGCTCTCTACAATTCAAAATGGCGCGGGCATGCTTAATATCTTCATTAGGATTCTGCTCCTTTAATAATTGAGTTTTTACATCAATTTCATTCCCGTCTTCACCCCAGACTAAGTCTGTACGTGGAAGATCCGCCACTACATTTTTTTCAGTGGCTTTGAGATTACCCGCCGAGGACAGGGTGCCTTTGCAGCGCTGACGGCAGAATACAGAGGAACCAGCTAGGGTCTTTAATGGAAATTCAATACGGCGGCCATAAAGTCCCTCGGCTGACGATGCATAGGGCATAGCAACGGTCCAGCGCTCATCACTACTATAGCCAGCACGGTCAAGAATATAGTTACTGAGTAATGATTCCCCCCCACTCATTTTTATAAATTCAGTCTGTGGCAGATCAAACCGGCTTACCAGTTCAGCAATTTCGGCAGCATTGACATTTTTCCAGATCAGCGCACCACCCTCTTCCTGATAATCGTCTGAATAGCTGGCCATTAATTGTGCGTGGAAATCCGCAACCAACGTAAGATGGTTTTTATTGACTTTAGCTTCATCATAAAACTCATAGCCCTGAATATGTTTTTCTTTATAATCCGCAGCCATACGTATAGGCTTCGCGGTGCGCATTTTATTGGCCGCAGTTATGGCAATACCGGTGGGACTTTCACGCACCTTAAGACCAAATTCCTCTGGGTTCTTTTTCAGTCTTTCCATTCTGACTAGGTCATCTCGTAGCTCTTCTATTGACTCGCTGATATTCTCAAAATGACTGATCATATCTTCTGTCAGATGAGTTCTGCATAGGGTTTCATAACCTAGCCGGTAACCAAACCAACGACCTAACTGAAGTAGCGTATCCCCAGCTCCAACATTTCTGAGCACATAGGAAACTGCCAACCCTTCTAAAGTCAGACCCCGAGCCAGTGCTAAACCACCAATGGCAATCACATGCAGCGGCTCTTTTCTTGAGGAATAATCAAGCGCCGTGCCCTTCATATTTACCAGTGCTAATTCAATGGGTATAATGGCTTGTAAGAGCATCTTTCTGACATCATCCCAAGAGTAGGGCCGATAAGCTCGGTACTCTCTTTTCCACACCTCTTGCATTCTCGTCAGCACCTTAGACACAGGCCACCGGGTACTTTTCGACCAGGTATTGGCATGTTCCTCAGCTTGGGTTTTGATCTCTTCGACCAGTTCATAAATCTGACTCTGCACAGCATTATAGCGACTGACATTGATCATCATGGAGCTATGTTTATCGGTCTCACCATCCAATAGCCTTAGCGCCCTGAAAATAAAATATCCATAGACGGCATCCACCAAACTAGGAGGGAGCTCTTCAACTTGATGAGTAGAACGGTGAGAAATAGGCAGCAGATCTTGATAGTTATCCTCTATTTCCCGAATACACACCTTTCGGTATTTTCCATCAGCAGAAAATAAATCTTTGGCTCCTACATAGTTAGATGGCGGATCCAAAGATTTGATAAAATGCTTAGGAAATAAATCATCACCCAGCATCTCATTTTTGGATTCGGGGTGTATAAAGATATTAGCAAAGGGTGTGGCAGTATAACCGACATAGGAGGTTCTTCTGGCACACTGCAGTAACTGCCGGATTCTTTCATTGGTTCGGGTTACGCTGGTTTCAGTGTCTTTTTTAGTGTTGACTGTGGCGTTGTCCGCCTCGTCATCAATCACCAGCATCGGACCATCCAGCTGAGAGCCCGGGCGCAGATTGGACAAACATTGTATCAGCGTCTCCAGCACAACCACATTTTTTTTGGTGACAAACAGCACCGGGTCAGCAAAGTTACCTTCTTGGTAGGCACTACCTCGCAGCTTGCTGACATTAAAATCTTGTAGCTGTGTAGTGATCTGAACAGGCGATTTGAATTTATACCCCTCTTCCCCCCGGAGCACCCGAGCCACCGGGTATTCTATAATATTAACCTCATCACCCAGCGAAGATTTACCGGCAAAGGTCATATCCAGACGTTCTTGGGTCTGCTTTCTTAATGCCTTAGTCATGCCGGCCAGTACAATAATAATAGTGTAGCCCGCATCCGCCGCCTTGGTAATCAGAGCTGAGTAGTTGGTGGTTTTACCAGACTGCACATGGCCCATTACAAGACCGCGCCGATCCCAGTCACCTTTGTCTTGGGGGTCGCCTAGGTAGTTCATAATTTCATCGGTAACATCATCGGTGGCACGTACCGATTCTTTAGGCATTAGGTTATAGTCATGCCAATATTTATTTAAACGACGCCAGTAGTAGCTTTTGAAATCATCATCCAGCTTTCTTTCTGGATACCATGATGTAAAATCAAACGATAGTGAATGACCATTTGAATTGTCTGTCCAGAAATATTCTTCCAAATGCCTGACTAGACGCTTTTGTAAATCCCCATCTAGGAGTGATGAAAGGGAAGATTTGTTCTCGACAAAATCATCAAGGAATCCTTCCGGAACGGTAGGTCGCCCGTGGATTTTTTTTTCAATTTCTGTAATCAAATAGGCTATTGCCGCTTCGAAGTCCATAATCTACTCCAGTACTGAAGATGCGTTATTGCGGATATATTCGTCAACAAAAACCCAGTGGCTGGCAAAAGGTTCGACTAATTTTAAATACTCCAGAAGGTCTTTCATTTTATGGGGGGCCGGATGAGTCTGAATATAGGCCACTACCGCTTTCATTATCAAGGGTTCAAAATCTTCATCATTGGTCATTGTCTGATTTAACTCGCCCTTAGAAGCATCCCCAAGAAAACTGTCGGTCGGAAAATACGATTCCAGAAGACTCAGAATCGACTCAATATGAAATGGCTCTCCCAACTCTTCCATCTGTGCAATCAAGTTACTGAGCAGCGGGTGCTCACGGTTAATGGAGTATTTGATCAGTCCGTTTTTTACCATGCGATTCCATACCGGGCTTCTTCCTAGGGTATTAATAGATACCCCTTTCTTACGATGAACCGAATGTGACCGGCGATTAAATTTTTTGACTACTTCCCTCAGGCGAGTCTTAAGCTCATTGGGTAGCTGTGCACCTGATTTATCCAGCGTAATACGCCAATCATGATCAACACTATTGGGCAGATCTACCTGGATTCGCGTCAACTGGGTAATGTCGCGATGAGGAATTAATTTAAACCAAGTTCCATAGATAATCAGGCGCTTATTGCGGTAAACATAAAAACCCTGATTTTTTACCATGCCTTCAGCCCCACCCAAACGCCTCTGTTCTTCTTGGGTCAACTTGGAAAAATGAGGCAGAACAAAAGGTTGCAGCGAAATTTGTTTACCATTAGACATCTGGATAGTTTCTTTATCCATAGACTGGGTGGCGGGGCGTGATTTTAAAAATGGATCCAACGTGGGAAGTTCGGAGCCGTTGACTCTGATGGTAAGCTTTCTTTCTGCTTCACCGGCTAAATAGCGGTGAAAGATCAACGCTAGGCTATCGATTGACTGTGAGATCATATGGGTCAGTGCATGTTCAAACAAATCGTCACCGACATCCTGCAGCAGACGGTCGGTATTTTCCCAAAGGACTTCCGTGCCTGAATCGGTTCCGGGGAGAATATCCAGCAAAGCAAGTGCTTCACCTCCTTCAAAATAATCCATTCCCCAATCTTCTATATCATCAATATCCCACCCTGCTGCAAAGGCACCCTGATCACTCCACGACACTACTTTCATCACCCGGGCTTGGGACAATGATGCGGATTTCATTCCCCAGCCGAATCTCCCCAGATCATCCGCACTTCTTTCGTCTTCCGGATGACTGCTAGCGGGCCTCATGGCATTTTTAAGCACTTTTCCAGACATGCCATAACCATTATCTCGAACGGTAACGTTCACGCCGTTTTCAACAGGCACAAATTCAATATCAATCAGGGTTGATTGGGCTTTGATGGAATTATCAATCAGGTCTGCCAGCGCAGCCGGGAGATCATAGTTACCAAAACTCCTAGCAGTAGCCATAAGAGCACTTGGGTTTGGGGGATTAGGTATTTTCATTTCTTTGAGGCTTCCGCCCTATATATTGGCCAAGTATTACAAATTATTTTTTGGATATTCAAATAGTTAAAGATCAATCGATAATACTAATCTGAGATCGTTATAGATATAGGAATAATTCTGAATTTGGACTTACCACAACTGCTGGTGGGTGTGTATGAGGGGGTGGGAAATGCTAAAAATGACGATAACGCCCATGTAGAGACAGATTAGTTTGATCTAATTGTCTTGCCCATCTTCGGGGCTAGAACCCGCTCAGGGGCCTATACAAGCATAAGAGAAGCATTCGCAACGGTCGATGTAAGCACCATAGCGGGGCTTCTACAGGCCCTATTAACCAATCCTTTGGGAAGAGTCACCACCGCTTATTCAGACCAAAATTTTAGAACTTACATAGAGTGTTAAGAGTCGCTCTGGACGACAGGAAGGTTAGATTTGAGCTGAAAGCTGGGTAACAAAAACAAGTATTTAGGCTGTCGCCGATTGCCATCAAGTTTGTAAACTTTAAGGTGTCTCGCAATAACCTCTTAGCAACAGCCATCAAACCTGGTATTCTGTGCACACAATAATAGACTTCTAGAATCATTTATAAATGAAAAACAAGCAACATGTTCAGATCATTGACCTATTCGCCGGACCGGGAGGCCTCGGAGAGGGATTTAGCAATTGCAAGACAGGCTCGCCTTTTAAAATTGCCATGTCTGTAGAAAAAGAGGCAAATGCTCACAAAACCCTTACTAGACGCGCTTTTTACAGGCAGTTAAAGGACAAAAACTCCTATTATGACTATATACGTTGTGACAAAGGTGACAAAGAGGCCAAGTTTGAAGAGCTAAAGCTTCAGTTTCCTAGCGAGTGGAAAGCAGCATCTGAGGAGACGTTGGAAACACCACATGCACTTGGTAATGGCGACATTTTCCAGATGCTCAAGGATGGGATTCCGCTCACAGATTTTGATTATGAACAAACCACTGAAGAACAAAAAACGATTAACGCCAAGATTCAGCAAATCAAAGACAACCTTGGGGACGATAGGCTCATTGTTATTGGAGGCCCACCCTGCCAAGCCTATTCAACAATGGGCCGAGGAAGACGCCAGGGTGTTGAAGGATATAACCAAGATCATGACGAAAGGTTTTTCCTCTATGGAGAATACGCTAACGCCATTAAGCTAGCCGAACCAGACTTTTTTATTATGGAGAATGTCAGTGGCATAGGCTCAGCAAAGCTGGCCAATGGGACCCTAATCTTCAACCAAATCATCAACAGACTTGAATATCTTGACCCCTACCACCTTGAAACAGGCAAGAAAAAGTATCACGTGTTTTCGTTGGTTAAACCAAAGAATGAATTTTTGGGGTCCGACAGCGCTCCAATTGAAAAAGACTATCTTATTAAAGCAGTAGAGTTTGGAGTTCCACAAGAAAGAGAACGAGTAATCCTTCTGGGTGTAAAGGACGAACACCTACACAGCTTTGATGGGAGCTTCGTCATGAGCTCTAAAAATGCCCCTGAGCCTCCATCTTTGGAGGACACAATTGGTGGTTTGCCTAAGATTAGAAGTTACATTAGCTCTCGAAAAGATAAAAGCAACCAAGAATATGACCACATTGAAGATAATAAAGATAATTGGAATAGCCTTTGGAAAGAAAGAAAGGCACTTATCGACGAAATATTCAGCGGCATAGAGTCCGTAGAAAGTGCTTTAGCAGAGGTTTTAGAATGGGAAACAAAGAGTAAAACATTAGAAAAACAAAAAAAATATGAGGACATTAGAGAATCAGATCCAGAAGCTTTTATCGAAGTCACAAAGCTTACGCTCAATGAAAAAAAGGATGTGGACTTAAAACAACAAGCCCATGAAAAACATATTCGTTTTGTTTACTCAAAAATATCGGAGCTTAAAGACTTTTCTTTAGACGAAATAGAAGGTGGGATACAAGAGGGAAGTGATCAGTTCATAAGGTTAAATAGCAGCAGTAATGCATTCTCACCTGAATTTGAAGAACAATACCCCCAGCTTTTCAAATGGCTTCATCGGGAAATTTTAGGGGTTGCAAACCATAATTCTAAGAAACATATGGCCAAAGACTTAGCACGGTATATGTTCAGTGCAGTTTGGACTGAAGCCACCAAATCATCTACTGGCTCTGGAAGAGAAGTCTCCCCTTCCCCTAGGACAAAATACTTCCCGGCATCACTAGCTTCAAACCATAAAAGTTGGTATTCGAAGAGCTTTCAAGATCGGTTCAGAACACATCCACGAACTCATCGTTCCAAGACAATTACTAGTCACATGCATAAGGATGGGCATGCAAATATTCATTATGATCCAAGGCAAAATAGAAGTATCACTGTTCGTGAAGCGGCTAGGCTGCAAACCTTTCCAGACGACTATTATTTTGAAGGTGGCCAAAGTGCACAGTATTTACAAGTAGGTAATGCTGTGCCACCATTTCTGGCAAAGCAGATCGCCCTGCATTTGTTGAAAATAATGAAGAAGTTAGACCTAGTTAATTGATGAACTATTAGAATACAACTATACGAGTTGTTTCTGAAAAATGGCTTTTAGTTCGAAGTCAAAAAATAGGCAGCGCATTGGGCTAATAAGATGGAGATTTTTGGCAGTTCTAAAAATGATTGCTCCCACTATCCACTGAGTGTATAGTTTTAAGCTGTCCCATTTAGGGCACAAGCACCGATTTGATCCAGATTGCGGGGTGCTCTATAAATTACTGCTAAACCGGCCCTTTTTAGAGACCCGATTTAGCTACCGCTGGATTGGGTTTTTTGTTGGCTATTCCAACGCATG
>Ga0209815_1001709_pt1 | contig 14086 bp, 10 predicted proteins | sample CoawatmetaG00DNA_FD_187507 | JGI IMG/M metagenome (GOLD analysis project Ga0209815, IMG submission 187507) | Marine microbial communities from the West Antarctic Peninsula - Coastal water metaG002-DNA (SPAdes) (version 2) | ecosystem: Environmental > Aquatic > Marine > Coastal ...
ATTAAGTTGTTAAAGACTATAGTTTTTTTTGAAATTGACCTGTTTTTAATCATTTTCTTGAATTCAATCAGTGGTTTGTAAGCTATAAACTCACCATGTCTATAAGAGACATTCATTTTGTCTAACAAACTAACATCGTACAGCTTTTCAAGTTCCTGAATGAATCTTACAGAGGAATCTATCGAGCACCCTGTGGCTATGTTAAATGATTCATTTAATGAAATCACGATAAACCTGTTGTACTTTATTAAAAAACTAGCTTGAAGATCACTTCCGTGAGCAGTCCAAGAAATTAAAAAATCTTTAATTTTAGCTTCAATTTCGATAATCTCTGCCGGAGATAGAGTTCTATTTGATTGATATATCCATATTCTAGATTCTTCACTTATTACATCAAAATCAACAATCATATCTTACAAATCTTGAGCGGTTACTATTAATTCTACGATGTCTAGAACTTTAACATCATTTTCTTTTTCTTTTGCCTTAACACCATCACTAATCATTGTATTACAAAATGGACACCCAGCTGCAATAATAGTAGTTTTAGTATCTAATGCTTCTTCTGTTCTTTCAATGTTTATTTCTTTATTTCCCTTTTCAGCATCTTTGAACATTTGGGCACCACCTGCCCCACAACACAAACCATTAGATTTACACCTTTTCATTTCTATTAGCTCCAACTCTAATTTTTTTATTAATTCCCTAGGTGCATTATACTCATTATTAGCCCTGCCAAGATAGCAAGGATCATGATATGTTATCTTCTTACCTTTATACTCTCCACCTTCAATTTTTAATCGACCTTCTTTTAATAAATTATTTAAAAACTGTGTGTGATGTAATACCTTATAATCACCACCCAAAGATGGGTACTCATTTTTTATAGTGTTAAAGCAATGTGGACAAGTAGTAACAATAGTTTTAATACTATATGAATTTAGAACTTCAATATTTGTCATTGCTTGCATCTGAAATAAAAATTCATTTCCAGATCTTTTAGCAGGGTCACCAGTGCATGACTCTTCTGTTCCTAAAACTGCAAACTCAATATTTATTGAATTTAATATTTTAACAAAAGCTTTCGTGATTTTTTTAGCTCTATCATCAAAACTACCCGCACAACCAACCCAGAACAAAACTTCTGGTTGTTTTCCTTCTGCCGCGTATTCGGCCATAGTTTTAACCTCTAAATTATTTCCCATCTTAATTATATTTCGTCATCAAAAACTTGAACTTTAACTTTCTTTTCTACTAAATCTGTAAACTTACCTTTATATCTTGTAGCTCTGACTAAGTGATTATCTATCCAATGGTAGTTTCCTCCCCTGGGTTTCCCCATTAATAAGGAGTGATACTTAAAACCGTGCTTGTTTAACCACTTTTCGGTAACATCTCTATTTTCTTCAATTCTAGAAGTAAAAAAGCATATCATATGCCCATCATTATACCATTTGTTACAAGTCTCTAGAGCATCATAAAATGGCTCGCAAGTTGCCATTCTTTCAGGTTCTTCATTAGGTATATCATCAGTAATCGTACCGTCAATATCAATTAAATAGTTTTTTATACCCTTCGGTAAAATTGGACTGACCTTTTCACCGGCTTCAACTTTATCATGAAGTATTTTATCTATATCTTCTCTTTTCATTCTGCTTATATATATTTAATTTATTCTTTCCAGTTTAATCTATCCATTTGATTATAAGGCCAAGGAGCTCCATTGTTCTCGATATTAGACATCATGTTATTCAACTCTAAAGGAGCTGAAGATTCTTCCATCACTAAATACCTTCTCATATCTAATATAATAGATAAAGGATCTATGCTTATGGGGCATTCCTGAACACAAGCATTGCATGATGTGCAAGCCCATAATTCCTCTTTAGTTATGTAATCGTTAAGTAGAGATTTTTCATCATCTACAAAAACCCCATTATTTAAATCTAAATTTCTCCCTACCTCTTCAATACGATCTCTCGTATCCATCATAATTTTCCTTGGAGAAAGTTTTTTACCTGTAATATTAGCTGGACAAACACTAGTACACCTTCCGCATTCTGTACATGAGTATGAGTTTAACAATTGTAATTTATTTAAATCCATAACATCAGAAGCGCCAAACTTTTCAATTTCTTCAGATTCTGTAGTTTCATTGGAAAATGCCATATCTGGATCCATCATTAATTTAACTTCGTTAGTCACAGAATTTAAATTATCAATTTCTCCAAGGTTATTGATCTTTGCAAAATATGTATTAGGAAAAGCTAATAAAATGTGTAAATGTTTAGAGAAATATAAATAATTCATAAAAATAAGTATACCTATAATGTGAGCCCACCAACATGCTCTTTCTATAATATGTAAAGATTCATTAGAAAAACCATTAAACAGAACTGCTACATAACCACTAATTAAATTTCCAGAATTCATTGCTTGAAAATTTGTGTCTGTAGCATTCATAGTAATAAACAAAGCCATTAATACTATTTCAAAATAAAGAATAATATTAGCATCATTCTTTGGCCATCCCTTCATATTATCACCAAAAAATCTTTTAATATTAATTACATTTCTTCTGAGCCAAAAAATAGTAACTGCCACAACTACTAAAAATGCCAGTAGTTCGAATGTAGAAATTAAATACCCGTATAATTCCCCTAAGTAATCTGAGAAGATCCTATGTGTACCTAATACACCATCTAATACAATCTCTAAAAGCTCTATATTAATGATTATAAAGCCTACATAGACTATAACATGCAGCATTCCTGAAACAGGGCGCTTAATTAGTTTACCCTGACCTAAAGCTATCTTACACATGTTTAGAAACCTTTGTTTCCTATCACCTCGAACATCAATACTTTTTCCGAAATTAATATTTCTATAAAGTCGACTTAGATTTCTTGCAAAAAAATATAATCCAAAAAATAGAACTCCAATAAAAATGATGTTTGGTAAATACTGTATCATATATTATAGTTAATTCTTTTTAGATTTTTTACCAAATATTGAAAAATGAACATATCTTTCAGGGTTAGATTTGATGTCATTAACTAATATTTCTAGCTCTGAAGTAGCCTTTTCTAAATTATTAAAAATAGCATCATTATCTAAGAATTTTGAAATACTACCTTCACCATCATTTGCTTTAGTTATTATTGAATTAAAATCAGTAACCGTAATATTGATATTCTTTATTAAATCTTTAATATTAGCTTCAGAAATATTTTCTGTTATTACATTTAGTTTTTCAGAAGTTTGTTCTATGTTTTTCAGGGTCTTATCAATTGAACTTGAATTATCTGATATAAGCGAATTAATGTTTTTAGTTGCCTCGTTTAGAGTCACTGAAATATTTTCAAAATTGCTAATACTTTTTTGAAGCGAGTTTTTAGTGTCTTCATCTAAAACTCTATTAATCGTTAACATAACTTCATCAGCATTTTGAATTGCACTTTCTAGCTTTTCTTGTAATGGAGATAATCGTTGATTAACAAGTTCTGTAAATCCCGGCTTAATTGTACCGATTAAATAATCTCCATCTAATGCAACAGATTTGTCTGCATAGTTTGGGATAATAGCAATCGCTTTACCTCCAATTAAACCTGTTTCATATAACTCAGCCTTGCTGCTTTTAGAGAATTCTACATCATTGTCAATTAATAGTATGATTTCAAGTTTATTAGTTCCATCATCACTAAAATTAATCTTCTGAACTTTACCGATTTTATAACCGTTTATAGTGACTGGATTTGAAGGAGTTAGACCTTCTACATTGTCATAAACTACACTAAAAGTTCTTGATTTATCTAAAAGATTTATTCCTTTAAGATAATTAAACGAAAAAACTGTCATTAACAATCCAATGATCATTAGTAATCCAGTTTTTATTTCTTTTGTTATTTTCAAATTGTTTATTAATATTTATCTAAATTAATGAATAATTCAATAGATTTTTTTAAAATATTAAATATTTACTGTTCCTCTAAATTTATCTGTATTCCATTTTCAAAACCAACAACATATGCATTATCAAAACCCTTGGATATAGCATAATCACGTTTCTTTGTTATAAGATCTAGATTTGATGAAGTACTATAATAGTATTTATAAAATTTACCCGATTTTAATCTGGAAAGATTTCGTAAACCTTTAAAATTATATGATTTAAGTTGTATTTTGCTTTTACTAGCAGCTATTTGAACTTTGTAAGTAATAGTTGAGTTAACGTATTCTAAGCTATTAGTCAAATTTCCAATATTTAATTCATCCTTGTAGTCCGTAATAGCTTTGTAAATATTTTTTGCAATGTCTGTTTGCGCCTTAACAGAGTTTAGATACTTACCCTCTTTGGGATTGCTAATAAAGCCTGTTTCAATTAATACACTTGGCATATAGGTATTATGAAGGACCCAAAAACCTGACTGCTTAACTCCTCTATTTTTAAGGTTTAAATTATTTTTAAAATTATTCTGAATATTTGTCGCAAGCAAAATACTTTGGTCTAAGTAATCTTCTTGCATTAAAGTTAAACCTATTAGGTTTTCCGGAGAATTCATATCATAATCAGAGTATTCATTTTCAAAGTCTTTTTCTAAAAAGATGACTTCGTTTTCTTGTTTAGCTATATTGAAATTTCTCTCGTTAGCATGTAGTCCTAAAACATAAGTCTCTGTTCCGAAAACTTTAGGGTCATGAAATGAATTGCAATGAATCGAAATAAATAGATCTGCATCCGCAGAATTTGCGATTTTTGCTCTTTCTCGTAGTTTTAAAAAAACATCAGATTTTCTGGTGTATATGACTTGATTTGAGATATCCTTTTCCAGTAATTCACCAAGATTAAGTGCTATTTTTAATGCAATTTCTTTTTCAGTGAAACCAAATTTAGTAGGACGACCTGGATCTTTCCCACCATGTCCAGCATCAATTACAATTTTGAACTTTTCTTGTGAATAAAAATTATTTACATTAAGTAAAAGAATTGCAAAAAGAAGGTATTTTGTTAAAGTAGGGTTAAAAAGACTTATAAAAGTATATGAGTGATACATATTTTTATATATTAATTTTTGATAAAAATATACGTAACTTTATCAATTATATATATGATAGAATTACACATCAAAAATACATTATAAACATTGCACAACCACTTTCTAAATATAATTTTCGTTTTAAGTTATACAATGTTTATAAACAGCCCTTGTATTGCACAAGTTTCTGATACTATTGCTAACCCAATTATAAATGAAATAAAACAAGATACTATTGTTTTAGATTCTACTCAAAATAAAAAAAACTTTTTTAATAGTGGTGCTACTTATAATGCACAAGATACTGTTTCCATAAATCCTAACACAAAAAGAATAACGTTATACAATAATGCCAAATTGGTGTATGGCGACATGGAAATAACATCTGGTAAAATCGTAATTGATTATTCAAAAAATGAAATATACGCTGGTCGCATAAAAGATTCTAGTGGGACTTTAAGTCAGTCTCCTGTATTTAAGCAAGGGAAAGATATTATTGAACCAGATTCAATACGATTTAATTTAGATAGTAAAAAAGCATTGATATTTAATTCAAAAACAGAACAGTCAGGAATGAATATTATTTCTGAAAAAACAAAAAAGCAAAATGATTCTGTTTATTTTATGGACAGAGCAATATTTACAACCTCTGTAGATTTAGAGAACCCTGAATACTATTTTTTGTTACGTAATGCAAAAGTTGTTCCAGGCAAGAAAATTATAACTGGTTTTACCAATATGTATATAGCAGATGTGCCTACTCCAATAGCTCTACCATTTGGTTATTTTCCACTAACAAAAAAAAGAACATCTGGAGTAATCTTCCCTTCTTTTGGTGAACAAAATGATAGAGGTTATTTTTTGCAAAATGGAGGTTATTATTTAGCTATTAGTGATTATGTAGATTTAGCAATTCTTGGAGATTATTATACAAATGGAAGTTATGGTTTTAGATTAGAAAATAATTATGCTTACAGATATAAATTTAGAGGAAATTTGAGCTTTAGATATGAGAACTTAATAAAAAGTGAAAGAGGTTTTCCGGATTACTCTAAGAGTTCTATTTATAACTTAAGATGGTCACATAATCAAGATGCTAAATCTAATCCAAATTCTCGTTTTTCAGCCTCTGTTAATCTTGGAAGTAGTAAATACTTCCAGCAATCCATTAATCAATTAAATGCATCAAGTTTTTTAAATAACACTTTATCATCTTCTGTATCTTATTCAAAAACATTTGTCGGTGAACCACAAGTTAATATGAGCCTAACAGCAACACATTCACAAAACACTAATACCCAGGTTATTAATATGACATTACCTACTTTTCAAGGAAGTGTTAGTAGGGTTTTTCCTTTTGCACCAAAGGTTGGTACAAAAAAAGGAATTATTCAGAATATCAATTTACAATACAATGTAAGAGGAGAAAACAGAATCCAAACTACGGATTCTTTATTTTTCAAAAAAGAAATGTTTGAATCAGCCAGATCTGGTTTTCAACACTCTATCCCTTTAAGTACTAATTTTAAGTTATTTAAATATTTAAGTCTTTCTACTAGTGCTAATTATAAAGAAAATTGGACATTTAATACAATATCAAAATCTTTTGATAATGAAACTAATGAAGTAATCACCCAAGAACTAAATGGCTTTGATTCGTTTAGAACATATAATTTTTCTTCTAGTATAGGAACTACTGTTTATGGCATGTATGACTTTGGTGAAGAAAAAAAAGTTCAAGCTATTAGACATGTCATGAGACCTTCAATAAGCTATAGCATTAACCCGGCATTTAATGATTATTATGAAACTTACGAAGTAATTGATGCTGATGGATTAACTACTTCAGAATTAGAATATACTAGGTTCGAAGGATCTATATTTGGCACGCCGAACAATAATTTCTCTAGTTCTATAGGAATGTCCGTCAGCAATAATGTAGAAGCAAAAGTTACAGATAGGGATAGTACAAATACTGAGGCTAAAAAAGTAACTATTTTAAATAATTTAAATTTTTCAACTTCTTATAATATGGCTAGCGACTCACTTAATTTAAGTCCGGTCAGGCTTTCTGGTGGTACTCAGCTATTTGATAATAAAATGAGTGTGAATTTTGGAGCAACACTAGATCCTTATGCACTAGATGAGAATAACAATAAAATTAATGAGTTTAATATAAATAAAGACGGGAATTTATTTAGGTTAACTAGTGCAAATTTAACCTTCAATTATTCACTCTCAAATAAAGGAGATAAAAATAAATCAAAAGAAAATAGTAAGTCGGTCGATGAATCTCTTCGAAGTGGCGGTAGAGATGATGATTTATTTGGACAGTCTTTAGATTTTGCTGATAGTTCATTTATGGATAAGGACGATGAAAAAGAGGAAGTCGCTAGCGAACTGTTTAATTACACCATTCCGTGGAGTCTTAGAATAGCCTATGCGGTGAACTATAATAATAGTAGAAATCAAAAGGAAATATCATCGCATTCCTTAATGTTTTCTGGAGATTTAGATATCTCACCCAAATGGAGTGTTGGAGCATCTTCTGGGTATGATTTGAAAAATAATGGGATAACATATACTCAGCTTCGATTTGAGAGAGATTTACTAAGCTGGAGGATGAATTTTAGCTGGATACCTTTTAGCTCAAATTCTCAATGGAATTTCTTTGTTGGTATAAAATCTGGAATGCTTAGTGATATTAAATACGATAAAAGACGTCGTAGAGACAAACAATTATAATTATAAATTATGAAAAAAATATTTAACACTAAAAAAGCACCTGCACCATTAGGCCCTTATAACCAAGCAGTAATGGCAGGGAATATGTTTTTTACCTCTGGTCAAATTGCGATAAACCCAGAAAACGGACATTTAATCTTAGAAAACATAAAAGATGAAACTCGCCAAGTAATGGAAAACCTTAAGTCAGTTTTGAATTCAGCTAATATAGACTTCGAAAATGTGGTTAAGAGCTCTATATTTATTTCATCAATGGAAGATTTTAATGACATAAATGAAGTTTATGGATCATACTTTAACGCAACAAATGCACCTGCAAGAGAAACTGTTCAAGTAGCTAAACTCCCTAAAGGAGTAAATGTAGAAATATCCATGATAGCAATTATTTATTAAGAAGTTTAATATGGTATTTTAATAGACCATCTATAGGTCTTCTGATTATATTACCAGCTTTTAACCCATGCTGCTTTAGTGCCTTTGTTAATTCTTCTTGTAAGTAATAAGAAATGGATCCAGTGAAATGAATTGGTAATTCCTTGGCATTTGGGAATTGTAATATTTGTAGTTTAATAAATTGATTCATTCCCTTCTCTATAACTTTTTGAGCATAATTGTTTTCCTTATTTTCAATAAGGAATCTTGCGAATTTAGCTAGGTAAGTATTTGGATTAGGCTTTTTATATAAATGATCCTTGATAGTCTCGGCATTTAAATCAAAGTTTTTTTCAAATTTTTTTGCAGTTGACTCAGGAATCCTATTAAAATAATAATCTCTTAAAAGTTGTCTTCCAAAATAATTACCACTACCATCATCCATAAGTATATATCCTAAAGATGTGATTTTCTGAACTACATTAACTCCGTCAAAATAGCTACAATTTGAACCTGTACCTAATATGCATACAATAGATTCCTTATTAATTTCAGCAGTAGCATAAACAGCTGCGAAGGTGTCCTCTTTCACTAACACCTCTGCAGATTTAAAGATCTCTTGAAAAACAGCCTTTATCATTACTCTTGGTGGTTCAGTTCCACATCCAGCTCCGTAAAAATACAATTTAGTAACAGAGTTTCTATTTTGATATAAATCAAAATTATTTACTATTCTTTCCTCAATAATATAGTTAGTAAGTACTTGAGGATTTAGCCCTAAAGTTTGAGTTTGAAATAATATTTCACCTTTATCATTTATAGCAATCCAATCAGTCTTGGTAGAGCCACTATCAACAATTAAAATCATAAATTTTTATTACTTGTTATTAATACAACACATTAAATCTACTAATTTACTAGAATATCCATATTCGTTATCATACCAAGAAATGATTTTAAAAAACTTAGGACCTATTTCAATTCCAGCATTTGCATCAAAATTACTAGTGTAAGAACAGCCAACAAAATCCTGTGAAACAACAGCTTCTTCCGTATAGCTCAAAACACCCTTTAATTCATTCTCAGATGCTTTTTTAAAAGTTTTCTTAATCTCATCGTAGGAAGTCTCAGTGTTTAATTTTACTGTTAAATCTACTACAGAAACATTAGCAGTAGGAACTCTAAAAGCCATTCCTGTTAGCTTACCATTAAGTTCTGGTATTACTTTTCCAACAGCTTTAGCTGCTCCTGTTGTTGATGGTATAATGTTATTTAAGGCTGATCTACCTAATCTATAATTCTTAGCAGGTCCATCTACTGTCAATTGTGTTGATGTAGCTGCATGAACCGTAGTCATTAGTGCTTCATCAATACCAAAATTGTCATTTAATACTTTCGCAATTGGAGCTAAACAATTTGTAGTACAAGATGCATTAGATACAATTAAGTCTGTAGGTTTAATGCTATTATGATTAACACCCATAACAAACATTGGTGCATCTGCTGAAGGTGCAGAAATAGCAACTTTTTTTGCACCTGCTTGAATGTGTAAATCTGCTTTTTCTAAAGTTGTAAATATTCCTGTACATTCAGCTACAACATCAACATGAGCATCTCCCCATTTAATATCAAGTGGGTTTCTTTCCGCTGTAACCCTTACGTGTTTATCATTTACAATTAAAGTATTTCCAGAAACCTCTATAGATGCATCACATTTACCATGAACAGAGTCATACTTTAGTAAGTAAGCCAAATGATCTATATCTAATAAATCATTAATTGCTACTACTTCAACATCATCACGATCTAGAATAGCACGAAATGTTATCCTACCTATTCTACCAAAACCATTAATTCCAATTTTCACTTTGCTCATTGTCTTATTTTATTTTTAAATTGACATTATATCTGAAATTCTCAAAAGTTCTTTATTAATTTCTGTATTTCCTTTTATTGCTTTCTCTAAAGGAGTTAATTCTATTAATCCGGCCTTAAGACCCACCATTAAATTGTATTTGTTTTCTAATAGACTATCAACAGCTTTTACTCCCATTCTACTAGCTAAAACCCTATCAAAACAAGATGGTGAACCACCTCGCTGTAAGTGTCCTAAAACAGAAACCCTAGCATCGTACCCTGGCAAATGTTTATCAACATAATCTTTTAGTTCAAAAACGCTCTTACCGATAGTATCTCCTTCAGCAACCACTACTATACTTGATGATTTTCCAGTTGCTTTACTTCTTTTTAAAGATTCAACTAATCTGTCTAGACCAAGGTTAGCCTCTGGGATAAGGATCTCCTCTGCTCCTGCTCCAATGCCTGTATTTAGAGCTATATGACCAGCGTCTCTTCCCATTACCTCAATAAAAAACAGTCTATTATGTGAGCTGGCAGTATCTCTAATCTTATCAATTACTTCTACTACAGTATTAAGTGCAGTGTCATAACCGATGGTATGACTAGTTCCATAAATATCATTATCTATAGTTACAGGTATACCAATAACTGGCACTTTGAATTCATTGCAAAATATTAGTCCACCTGTAAATGTACCATCACCACCGATGACAATTAAACCATCAATGTTGTTTTTTAAAATATTTTGATAAGCTTTTTTACGACCTGTCTTAGTTTTAAACTCCTCAGATCTAGCTGTTTTTAATATAGTCCCTCCTTTATTTATAATTCCTTTTACACTTCTAGCGTTCATTTCAATAAAATCACCACTAATAAGTCCATCAAATCCCCTATATACACCAACTGGAATAATATTATTATAAGCACAAGCTCGAACTACAGCTCTAATGGCCGCATTCATTCCGGGGGCATCCCCACCTGATGTTAAAAAAGCGATTTTTTTCATATAAACGATTAATTTGTAAAATTACATAAACAATTCATAAAAATAAAGAAATAAAGATGTCAAATAGTATAATAAATGGGGCGAATTATAAATAAAACTCATCTACAACGATTGAGTTGAAATTATTTGAATATTTTTTTTATTAATTTTTTAAAATTATTAAACTCAACTTTATAGGAAACTCCAACCCCTTGAGTATATCCTATTTGTTCACCAAAGTTTCTAATTGTATTTTCACGGTTAAATATTTTCATTGTTAGAGTTCGATCTGAATTTAACTTAAGTTCGATTTCAAAATCTCCAGCAATAACAGATTCAGTAACCCCACCAATTGGCACTCCCAACTTACCATTGATTAGTATATTCTCACTCAGTCTAGTTGTCAAGGTTACTCCAAATTTATCATCCGATTTATAGTCTGGTGTACTTTCCCCTATTTGATAATCTAAGCCAAATTTTAATTTATCATTCTCATCAAATAAAATATTATTAATTATTGAGGCAGCACTCTCTGCTAAATTTCCAAACAAGGCTTGTTCATCGAAGTTTATGTCATTTTGAAAAGAGCCTGTCGCTAGTAAGGATAAGGCTTGAAATTGATTACTCTCCTTATCATTTAGTCTATATTGGAGTTCATTATTTATTGAAGAGTCAACATTTGGAAACTCTAATTTAAATTCTGGGGTTGGATTTAATAACTCACCAGTTAAGTTAACATTAACACTAACAGGAATACTCAAATTGATAGGGTTATCTAATAAAATAGATGGGTTAGCTTCAATTTTGGTATATGATGTTTGTAAATTAATTAATGCTTTTAGGGGGTCCCCTGCCCATGTTAAACTCCCACCTTTGTTTAGTTCAAATTCTTTTTTCAAGATGCCAGCATAGACAAAGTTATACTTGCCATTATCAACAATAAAATCTCCAAACATATTAAACTTTCCTTTATTGTTTATTTCCATAATTAAGTTACCATTTCCAAAACCTTTTATGGTACTGCCAGAGGATCGATCAATTAAAATTTCTATTTCTGCATTTTTATTAAGATTTAAATTAAAATTTAATTCAACCCCCTTAATGTTATCTAATTTGTACTTTTTTATATCAAAAGTGTTAGCACTATTATCAGCAAATTTTATATAAGAAATGTTTTCTGTAAAATTTTTAGATTCATTTAATGGAATATTAAAAACAGTTCCTTTCTCACTAGAAATATCAGCATCAAACAATAGTCTATCTCCCGGACCATTAATTTTAATACCTCCTGAAACAAAAGCAGTACCATAGTAAACAGGGTTATTAATATCTTTAGTATCTAATATTAACAACCTTTCCGATTCAATTTCTAAGTCTAATAACCAACTAGAAAAACTGTTGTGAGAAATAACACCATTTAACTTACCCTTACTCACGAATTTAGAATCTTCAAAATCTATATTATTAAATACAAACTTATTATCTTCTAAGACAACAGAACTGTTAGCTGCAAATAAGTAACCAACTTTTGTATATGGTATACGTAACCCAGAATTATTAAACAATAAATTTCCTGTAAAATCAGGATTACCAAAAAGATTTTTAATTTTCAAATATCCAGTTGCATTACCTTTGATATTATCAATATTGTTTTTGCCTATTATATTTAAAGCATTAATTGGTAACTTATTAAGATTAATTACTAAATCAGCTTTATTAATAGTATCACTAAGGATTAAATCACCCTTACTGTAGAGAGTTTCTAAGGAATCTTTACTTAAATGAGCTTCAAAATTAAAAGTACTTAATTTATTATCGTAATTAATCACAGTTTCTAATAAACCGAAATTATATTCATTTAAGGCTAGATCATCTACTTTTAATTTAGATTCATTAGAAGAATTAATATCATAAATAAACTTACCATTTAAAATACCAGACAGCTTAAGCTCCTTGCTTTTTACAGGAAAGTTGTCAATAGAAAGGTTTTCAAAATAAAGACTCAAATAACTAAAATAATTTTTTTCATAATTTGTATTAACAATAATTTTATTTTTATTATTGAGAAGTTTTAAATTACTAATATTTAAGATCTGATTATTAATATCATAATAGCTTACACTACCCATTGTCAGATTCCAATCTCTCTCATTGTATATTACTTTAGAATTATTTAAATCAAAATAGAGATTATCGTTATTCAGATAGTAATTAATCTCTGTATGAATAGAATTATTAGCTTTATTAAAGAATTCCATATCTAACTCTACTATTGAAGAATCATTAATAGTTGATTTATTTAAACTAATGTAGTTAAGACTATCGATACCATTAAAAGAAATATTTTGTGTTTGTAGCATAAAATTATTTATACTTTTAGAATTGTCTAACGATAGGGATAAGCTATTTGCTGCAAAATTATTAAACTGTATTCTTGGAGAAGTAACTTCCAGTTTAAAGTTACTTGGATCATCATCAATTAAACCTTTAATTATAGTATTATTATCAAAACTTAAATAGGGAAAAAAAACACTTACTAAGTCACTATATATATTAAATTCAAAAGTTGTACTAACAATAGAGCTACTGAGAGTTGAAAAATCCTTTTCGTATATATTGTATTTGATAGATTCTTCTAAATCGAGCTTTAACTTTTTAATATCTAAACCTCCTTTTACAAACCCATTTATAACTGAGGGGGAATTAAACCTTGTTACTCTTTCATTGTTCTCAAAAAAACTTGACACTTTAAGTTGCTTAAAAGAATAGGTCTTTTCATTATTTGTATAATTAGAATCAGAAAAAAGAATACTTCCTGTTAGATCTTTAATATTTGTACCCTTTAAGTTTATAATTAAGCCTGCATTAAAACTTTTATCAATATCAATTTGTAAATTGTCTAAATCAAGATTAAAATTTGCACTTTTTATTTCTTTTGAGTAATCAATAAATCCATTAAAATCAAAATTTAACTTTTTATTACTTGATGATATATTTCCAGTGAATCTATCATTATTTGTCCTTCCGTTAATTAGAATATTATTAAAGACTGAGTCCCCAATACTTAAATCACTCACAACCCCGCTAA
>Ga0209815_1001713_pt1 | contig 14058 bp, 15 predicted proteins | sample CoawatmetaG00DNA_FD_187507 | JGI IMG/M metagenome (GOLD analysis project Ga0209815, IMG submission 187507) | Marine microbial communities from the West Antarctic Peninsula - Coastal water metaG002-DNA (SPAdes) (version 2) | ecosystem: Environmental > Aquatic > Marine > Coastal ...
TAAAATTGTAGATATTACGCATGAAATAGCGCCTTTTAATATTACAGAAACTGCATATATACTAAAAAACTCTTATAAAAGCTTCCCTAAAGGAACCATACATATTATTGGTGTAGACTCAGAACTAAGCAAAGATAACAAGCATATTGCCTTAGAATTAGATGGGCATTTTTTCGTTTGTCCAGACAACGGTTTAATTTCTATGATTGCCTCTGAAATTAAACCTACAAAAATTGTCGAAATTAATATTCATGACAGAATAGAGAGTAGTTTTCCGGTGTTAGATGTTTTTGTTCAGGTAGCTTGTTTTATAGCCAGAGGTGGAAATTTAACAGTTATAGGCAAAGTAATTAAGGGATTTAAGAAATTAATAGAAATTCAGCCAAAAGTAAATCAGGCCCAAAACCAAATTATTGGAGGTGTGTTATATATTGATAATTACGGAAATGTAATTACAAATATTAGCCAAAAAATGTTTCAGGAAATTGGAAAAGGAAGAACTTTTAACGCAACCGCGAGACGGTATTCATTTTCTAAAATATTTACAAAATACAATGAAGTTACTCATAACAGTTTGCATGAGAGCCATCAATATGACGGCCATAAATTAGCTATATTTAACGCCGCAGGATATTTAGAAATTGCTATTTACAGAAGTAATTTAGATACTGTTGGTGGTGCATCTTCTCTTTTAGGATTAAGCTATAGAGATCAAATCACCATCGATTTCACAAATGATAAGAAACCTGAATTTACACCAATCTCATAAGTATGTTTGTAAGAATTGTAAAGTTAAGTTTCCATCAAAAATACATCCCTACCTTTTTAGAAATTTTTGAAAAGAAAAAACAGTTTATTAGAGCGTCTAAAGGATGCACTTTATTAGAGTTATATCAAGATAAAAATAATCCTGATATCTTTTTCACATACTCGTATTGGAACAAAGAAAGCGATTTAGAAAACTACAGAAAGTCTGCCCTTTTTAAAGATGTTTGGGCAAAAACAAAAGTATTTTTTAATGACAAACCGCTTGCATGGAGCGTTGATAAAAAAGTAAGTTTACAATAAGAAACAAGCAAAATAATATAAAAATGGCATTCAACTTTACACCATTTCCAGTTTTAGAAACGGAAAGATTAACATTAAGAGCATTAGAATTAAACGATGCAAAAGCCATTTTTGGTTTGAGAACAAACAAAGAGGTAAATACCTTTATAACTAGAACTATGCTAAACAATCTTTCTGAAACGAGAGCTCTTATAGATAGTATTTCTAATTCAATTGCTAATAATACCCGTATTTTTTGGGTTTTAGAATCTAAAGATACTGCTGAATTGCTAGGAACCATTGGTTTAAATAATTTCGAAACTGAAGAAGATTATGCAGAAATTGGATATGACATGCACCCAGATTTTCAAGAGAATGGTTATATGAGTGAAGCTTTTAAAGCAATTTTAAAATTCTCTGCAAAGCAAATGGATTTAAAATTTATAGAAGCCTTTACACATCAAAATAATATTGCTTCGGTGGCGTTATTAGAGAAATATAACTTTGAATTGCAGCCAGACAGAAAAGATGCGAATGTTAAAGAGAACCAAATTTATAGATTTGCTGTTGACGTTTAGTTTTTAATTGATACAAAGCAAAAAAAATACCAATAAAAAATCACACATTGATCGCTATTTTAAAAAAAGAATTTAACTCGTTTTTTGCAAGTCCCATTGCGTATTTAGTCATTGGAGTTTTCTTGTTGATTAATGGATTGTTCTTGTTTATTTTTAAAGATGATTTTAACATCCTAAACGCTGGCTTTGCAGATTTAAATCCGTTTTTCTATCTAACACCTTGGGTATTTATATTCTTAATTCCGGCAATAACTATGAAAAGTTTTGCTGATGAATTTAATAACGGAACCATAGAACTTTTAAAAACAAAACCAATTTCTAATTGGCAAATTGTGTTGGGTAAATTTTGGGCTGCACTTTTACTCGTTGTAATAGCCTTAATACCAACAATTACGTATGTGTATACGGTACATCAATTAGGAAACCCTATTGGGAATATCGATTTTGGAGCTATCATTGGCTCTTATATTGGTTTGTTATTTTTAGCCGCAACCTATACTGCAATTGGATTATTTACTTCAACACTTTCTAAAAACCAGATTGTAGCGTTTGTTTTAGGAGTTTTTAGTACGTTTTTTCTTTTCTACGGATTTGATGCAATTTCTAATTCGTTTGACAATAATTTAACCATTCAACAAATAGGTATTAACGAACATTTTAAAAGTATTTCTCGCGGAATTATAGACACTAGAGATCTTGTCTATTTTACAAGTGTTACCATCTTCTTTTTATTCATTACTAAAACACGTTTAGAAAATGAATAAAAAAATTAAAAATAGCAGCATTTTAATACTTTTTTTAATCGTTTTAAACGTTGTAAATCAATCTTTCTACAAGCGTTTCGATCTTACAAAAGACCAACGATATACGCTTTCAAAAACCACTACCAACATCATTTCTAAGATTGATAAAAATTTATTTATAACTGTATATTTAGAGGGCGATTTCCCATCAGAATTTAAAAGACTGCAACTAGAAACACGCCAGTATTTAGAAGAATTGGTTGCTACAAACCAAAATATAAAAATCACTTTTCAAAATCCGGATACACAAAGAGAAGCACTCGTTAAAAAAGGGATGCTGCCAAGTCGATTAACCGTTGAAGAAGATGGTAAAATGTCTGAAGCCATTATTTTTCCATGGGCAGCAATAAATTATGGTAAAAAAACATCCATTGTTTCTTTACTTCCGACTGCCATTGTAGCTTCTCAAGAAGCGCAATTGCAAAGCGCTATTGAAAATTTAGAATATAGTTTTTCAAATGCCATACATTCTGTAAACCAAAAAGAACAAAAAAAAATAGGCATACTTTCTGGAAATGGAGAACTAGAAGACATTTACCAATATAGTTTTTTAAGTGCTCTTGGTAAAAAATACAGATTGGCAAAATTTAGTTTAGATGCTACAAAAACAAATGCCCCAGAAACTTTAAAAGATTTGCTGCAGTTAGACTTGGCAATTATTGCAAAACCTACAGAGAAATTTACAGACAAAGAGAAATTTGTCCTAGATCAGTTTATTGCTAATGGCGGAAAAACTTTGTGGATGTTAGACAATGTACAAGCAGACCAAGATAGCTTAAATGCTAACGGAAAAATGTTAGCATATCCTAGAGATTTAAACCTAACAAACTTATTATTTAGTTACGGAATTAGAATTAACAACACGCTAATTAAAGACTTATATTCGGCACAAATACCTGTGGCAACAGGTCAAGTTGGCAACCAACCCCAGTTTAAAAATTTAGAATGGTTTTACCACCCACTAGTTGGCGGAAACCCGAACCACCCAATTACTAAAAACAATGCCCCTGTAAGGTTACAATTTGCAAATCAAATAGATACTTTAAAAAATAATATTAAGAAAACACCTTTATTGGTAAGTTCTTTGTTAACTAAAAAAGTAGGAACACCAACATTTATAGCATTACAATCTATTGCAGAAGAAGTTGTTGAATCTGATTATAAAGGCGGAAATCAGTTGTTTGCGGTCTTATTAGAAGGTACATTTAATTCCGCTTATAAAAACAGGATACACCCTTTTAATACAGCACTTTTTAAAGGCCAATCTGTAGAAAATAAAATGATTGTAATTGCTGATGGTGACGTTGGAAAAAATCAACTATTAAAAAACAAACCATACGATTTAGCTGCTGATAAATGGACGAACCAACAATTTGGAAATAAAGATTTTTTACTAAACTCAGTAGCTTATTTATTAGATGATTCTGGCCTAATTAATCTAAGAAACAAGTCTTTACAAATACGAATGCTAGACAAACAAAAGGCTTTTAAAGAACGTACTTTTTGGCAGTTTTTTAATGTAATATTGCCCCTTTTATTATTGTTTGGATTTGGATTTGGATTTGCATTTTGGAGAAAGAAAAAATATTCTAAATAGACCCTAATTTTATAAATTTTCGCTGATGATTTCACTGTTGATGTATGTAATACAGAAATTAGCGAATGAAATGCAACGCATTACAGCATTTTTAGTTTTTAGTTTTTAGTTTTTAGTTTTTAGTTTTTAGAAAAATAAATTGAATGAGAACTAAAAAATAATCTTAAAACGCTGTCAATCTAATTACTTGTATTAAAAAGCAGGTCGTCATGAATAAATTCATAGCCTAATACTCTTTGAACTTTCTCTGAAGAAATTATTTTCCACTCATATACTTCTGGTGTTTCAAATTCTGGTTCTTTAAAACCAGCACTTAATTTTGCAATGCTGTAAAACTCTTTTCTTGTTGGATGATGATTTGCACAAGCATTAAAAATAGTATTCCAGCAATTCTGTGCAATTACTTCCTGTATAATCCCTATGCAATCTTCTCTGTGAATCATATTCACAAAACCTTTTGGTTGCGGAATTGCACGGCCGTCTTTAAACCAGTTTGCAGGACTTCTGTTACCACCAAATAATCCAGAAAAACGAATAATTGTTGTTTCAAAAAAAGTGTTCTCTTTAAATAAATTTTCGATAACAGTAAGTGGTGTATTTAAAACAGGATCTTCTTCTGTCATTACTTTATTCAATTTGCCATACACAGAAGTAGAACTAATAAATACCACTTTTTGAATAGTAGATTCTTGTATTTGTGCAATCAAACGCTCAAAACCATCCATATCTTTAGAAGTAATTGCAATAATTAAAATATCGGCGTCTAAAAAAGCATCAAACTCCTCAAAATCAGAAATATTTACTAAATAGGTATCTATTTCTAAAGCTTCTAAAACGGGGACTTTCTCTTCAGATGTTGTAGATCCTTTTACAGAAAAACCTTCCTCTATAAAGGAAGTTGCCAAAGGTTTCCCTAACCAACCACACCCCAAAATACTTATATTATTCAAAACTTTATGCTTTAAGAATTAACAATTTTCTTCATCGCAACAGTTGTCTTCTTTTATCAATTTGCAGGAAACTACGGCCAACAAAGCCCCTAAAATAGGTGCAACAATATATAACCAAAGACCCTCTATATTACCAGAAACAATATTGGGTGCAATAGAACGTGCAGGATTCATAGAAGCATTTGTAATAGGACCTGCAAACATTGCTTCTAACAACACCACAGCACCTACTGCAATTCCAGCAATAATACCCATTTCTTTACTTCCAGTAGAAACATTTATAATAACCACCATTAAGAAAAAGGTTAACAACAGTTCTAAGACAAAGGCACGCCAAACGTCTACTGTGGGTATGGTTGCTCCTAAATATTCACTTGCAGGAAATAGAAACCACAACACCAAACTAGCTACAAAAGCACCTAAAACCTGAGCAGTTATATATTTAGGAACCTCTTTCCAAGCAAACTTTTTAGCATACGCAAATGCAATGGTTACTGCCGGATTAAAATGTGCACCAGAGGTTTCGCCAAAGGCATAAATCATTGCCATTACTATCAAACCCCAAGTAATTGCAATACCAACATGTGTTACTTCACCTCCGGTAACTTCATTTACGGTCATGGCTCCCGTTCCACAGAAAATCATAGAAAAAGTTCCTATAAATTCAGATATGTATTTTTTCATTTTATATTATAAGATAACAAAGATACATCCCTTTATTTTAAGAAATAGTTAACATTTATCGTTTTCTGAAATTGTAAGTTTGAATAAATTAAATTTAAAATAACAGATGAAAAAAATACTACTAAGTTTATTTGTACTTGCAGGAATACTTGCTACAAATGCACAAATTGAAACACCGGCACCGAGTCCTGCTCAAAAAATAACACAAAAAGTTGGTTTAACAGAGGTAACCGTAGACTACTCTAGACCAAGCATGAGAGGAAGAACAATCTTTGGTGGTTTAGAGCAATATGGAAACATTTGGAGAACGGGTGCAAACGCAAGAACCAAGATTACATTTTCTTCTGATGTAACCATCGCCGGAAATACCTTGGCAAAAGGAACCTATGCTATTTTTACAAAACCAGGTGAAACTTCTTGGGATATTTACTTCTACACGGAATCTAAAGGAAGCGGCGCACCGAAAACCTTGGATATAGAAAAAGTTGCTGCACAGATAAAGGTAACACCTAAAAAATTACCAATAAAGGTAGAAACGTTGACAATAACGTTTGATGATCTTACAAAAAATACAGCATTCTTTAATTTAAGTTGGGAAAATATTTCTGTAGGTTTTACCTTTACAACACCAACAGATATGATGGTTACAAAAAGCATAGATACTGCAATGGCTGGCCCTTCTGCACAAGATATGTTTAGTGCTGCAGTGTATTATTTACAAAACGAACAAGACATAAACAAAGCAAAAGTATGGATAGATAAAGCTGTTGAAATGACTGCTGCACAGCCACGTTTTTGGTACCTAAGACAACAATCTTTAATACATGCAAAAGCAGGAAATACAAAAACGGCAATTGCTGCTGCAAAAATGTCTTTAGAATTGGCAACAAAAGCAGGGAATGACGCGTATATAAATATGAACACTGCCTCTTTAAAAGAATGGGGTGCAATCTAAGCATTCTAGTACCCTTTAAAATAGTTAAAATCTCAAGTAAATGCTTGAGATTTTTTTTTGTTTTAGACTTATTTTTAAATAATAGTCCCTTTTTTAAATGGCGTTACTATTTTTTAGTTTCTAAGAAGAGTATTTACTTAAATAGAAAATAGCAGTATAAACATGTGAAAATAATTTATTTATTCTCTTATTTAAGGGATTTAAATAAATTCAGATAAAAAAATTAAGTTTATTTAGATTGAATAAGAATAAGGTGTTATATTTGCCTGAAATTATTAAGAATGTTTCTAAATAAAAAAATTATAATAGCATTACTACTACTATCTTTCTCTACTTACTGTCAAGAGAGAGAAAAAGATTCCGCAAGAATTACTTCTTTAGATGAAGTTGTGGTTACTGGACAATTAAGACCACAATCGATAAAAAAATCTATATTCGAAGTAAAAGTAATAACACGAAAAGATATTGAGAGAAGGGCCGGCAATAATTTGGCTGATGTCTTAAATCAACTATTAAACATTGATATTTTTCAAAACGCTTCAAATGGTAAGTCGGATATCAATGTTTTAGGTTTAGATGGGAAATATTTTAAAATTTTATTAGATAATATTCCGATTATTAACGAAGAAGGTTTTGGCAATTACACCGATTTAACTTTAATTAATTTAGAAGATGTTGAACGTATAGAGTTAGTGCAAGGCGCCATGGGTGTGCAATATGGAGCGAATTCTTTGTCTGGCGTGTTAAACATTATAACAAGAAAGAAATCAAACAACTCTTGGGAGATACAAACTTTTTTCCAGGAAGAAACTGTTGGCAAAGAGTATGAGTTTTTTAATCAAGGGCGGCACATACAATCCATAAGTGTAGGGCATCAAATAACAGCTAAGAAAGATAAAATTTGGCACCTTACAGGTCAAGGTAAAGAGTTTGGTGGGGAAACTTTTTTTAGTAAAAAATATGGTGACTTTATTATTTGGCCACCAAACTTCAACCCTTTAGACATTAAGTCTAGCGTCAGAACAAAGCTTATAAATGCAACTAAAATTGGTGAAGCTCTGAAAGTAAGTTCAAGAAGAGTAAATAGAGTGTTTGCTGAGCTTGGTTGGTTAGACAAAGGTATTAAAGGATGGAATGTAACTAAAATAGGAAGAAATCTCGGTGGTGTGGAATATGACCACGATACAGGTGGTACTTATGTACTTTGGCCAGAAGAATTACTAAATAATACTACCCTAAAAGAAGCTTTATATGTTAATGAAACTAATAACAATTCTAAAGCAGATCCATTAGTTGAAGAAGTCCCAAATAGCAAACCGAACATTCGAGACAAATGGCCAACTCCTTACAGAACAAAAGATGGTCATAGAGTTAGATCTAGAGGGGAACAAATGATTGACGATTACCTTTATGAATGTGGAATTGTTCATGCATATGAGAGAGAAGTCAAAAACATTAATGAAAAAGTACTTTGTGATTTTTTCATACCAGCCAAGAGTGGTGGAGAACCTGTTTATATAGAGTATTGGGGGAAGGAAGATGAGCAATACGATTTGAGAAAAAAGGAAAAAAAAGACATCTACCTTAATAATAGTCTAAACTTAATTGAACTAGAAAATGAACACATCTATAGCCTTGATGACCACCTCCCTCGTCTGCTTCTTAAATTTAAAATTAGAGTAGATTAAAAAAGTGGCTAACAATGTATAAAAAACATAGGAAGTTTTTGCTAAACCCAAAGGTCTGTGATTATTAACAAGGTCAGCTAAATATAAACAGAGATGAAAGTGCTTATCACTTGCCCTACGTTTCTTATACTGAACGTTGTGCATAAGCTAAAAAAAACGAATGAATGTTAGAATTAGAACCTGAATATCTGAATACTATCGCAAATCAATTAATATTGATAAGTTCACTGTTAAGCGGATTTTCTATTGCCGTCATGGCTAATCTGTTAGTAACGAAATCAGAAAATAAAATTTCAAACAGCATATTAAAAGTTACTACTGTAGCTGCTGCTTGTTTTTTAGTAACCGTTTTTTCAATGACCAAAATTGTAATGATGACAACAAAAGGTTATCCTCTGAAATTTGAAAATAGTGCTTTGGATTTTCCTAAAATTGTTGGATTCGCAGCTTTCATACTTGGGATTATTACACTATCAGCTCTGATTGCATTATCTGGTTGGACTAAATCAAAAAGGACAGGTATATTTACTACAATAATTGGAATATTGACATTGATAACTATTTTGTTGAATTTATAAAAAGCCTCTGCACAACAAGGTTATAATGAATGGCTTCCTAAAGGCAGCCAAGACATCATACACACACTTGTTAAAAATTGAACGATCAAAAAACAGCTTTGCTGTAATTGACTGTTTATCAATTTTTTTTGCTCTCAGAGCTCCAATTTAAATTATAATTTAAGTACTTACTTGTTCCAAATAATAAATTGGAATATATGTTTAGCCTTAATTTAACTCTATGTCTGCACAAATCTTATCTTTGCAACTATAAAATAATTTATTATGAAAAAGTTAGTATACGTTTTATTATTATTTCCTTTATTCTGCTATTCTCAATTAGATTTTAATGGGGTTGTAAAAGATAAAGTTACAGGTACTGAATTAGAGAAGGTACTTGTTATGGTTAAACCCAGAAATGTTAGTAGTAGCGGTTACTATGCAGGAGTTTTTACCAAAGCCGATGGGGTTTTTCTAGTAAGTACCTCGTATAACCATCCTTTAGAAATTATAATTACTAAAAAAGGATGTACTAGCAAAGTGATAAAAATCAAAAAAGGAGAAACATATTATGATATTGTCATGGAATGTGAATCCGATACCATTGAACAAATTATCAAAGAAAAAACAACAGATAATGATGGTGATGGAGTACTTGATATAAACGATAAGTGTAAAGATGTTGCTGGAGATAAAGACAATGAAGGGTGTCCATGGCCAGATGATGATAACGATAATATTTACAACAAAGATGATGCTTGCCCTCAAGAAGCTGGAACAATCGAAAACAAAGGTTGTCCAAATGTTGATTCTGATTCTGACGGCGTAGCAGATAAAGACGATATTTGTCCTAATGAAGCTGGAACTGCTGAAACCCAAGGTTGTCCTACTAATCCTAAGTCTGTGGTCGATTTCATTACAAAAGCCGACAACGTAATTTTGTTTTCTGCAAGTAAATCCTTTCTTGACAGTACTCATGATACATTGCTAAACGAAGTTTCAAATCTACTCAAGAAATACCCTAATATTAGTATTCAGATTGCAGGACATGCCTCTAGCGATGGGAGTAGTGCCTATAATCAAAACCTTTCCAGTGAAAGAGCTGCAAACGTAAAAATAGCATTAGTTCAGCAGGGTATTGAATCCTCTAGACTTAAAGTCATTTGGTTTGGAGAAGAAAACCCTACGGAATCTAATGAAACATCTACGGGTCGTGCTAAAAACAGAAGAGTTTTACTCTCTATACAATAGAAAAACTCATGTTATTTTTTAAAAGTTAATTGTAATAGTATTATTCAAAAACACGCATATATTCTTCTTTTAATTCAGGCACTTCTAAACCTATTAGATATGTTATAAATACAATGTTGGAAGAGTGCTTCATTGCTTTTTCACTTATAATTGCATTCATAATATTAAACATTCAGAATTATATTCTTATTTTCTATAATGGTCTTTTATTTGGAGTAATATTTTCTGTGCGATTTAATATTATTTAAAAAATCCTGAACGATTGAGAAAAGGATGGTTGAAACTACATTTAGGCAAAATATTAGACCGTTCCATTTCAGCAACAATTGCATTTATACTAGTGAATGGATTTTTTCCAAGTTTTTATGGTTGGTTTATTCCTGGAATTATTGGAGGATTAATAATAGCATATTTGGATGAGAAAAATGAATAAAAAAATAAAAACAGTTGCCAACACCGCATAAAATTAATTGCTGGTTTTAACTTAATTCCCAATGTCCCTGGAAAGACTTTCTTACCTCCTATTTTATTTAGCAACACTCGTGCATAATAAATGCACCTAATCTTACACACTACACTTTGCTAAAAATTGAACGATCAAAAAATAGCAATGCTGTAATTGACCGTTTATCAGTACTTTTTGAACTGAATTGAATACAAATTTCTCTGTTTAATGTTTACCTTTATTTATTAAACATAAAGAACTGTAAAAGAGAACTTTGCGCCCCATATAATAAGTTATAGCAAATTTGACACAACCTTTTAAACATTGGGTATTTACTTAAAAACTATAATCTATTATGAAAAAAAATGTATGTATTATCTTATTATCAATACTCATTTTGAGTTGTAATTCAGAAGATTACAACATAGAGATGGTAGATATTGAATCTACTTTAATAGCTAAAGACAATCTTTTTGGAAATGGAGGCGAAGGAATTATTGAACAGAATTTGGAAATTACTAACCAAAGCATGTGGAACAATTTAATATCTCAAATGAATTCAGTAAATAATGTTTCTGATAATTTTTCAGAAATAGATATCGACTTTTCTAAATATAAAATTATTGCAATATTCGATAAGATAAAAAGTAAAGGAGGCCATAGTTTGGAATTAAATATAATGTCAAATTCTGAAAATATAATCGTTAACATAAATGATATAAGTCCCAAAGGAAATGCCGCTGCTGTGATTACTCAACCTTACCATATTGTAAAAATTTCAAATTCTAATTTACCTATAATATTTGAATAAAAAACTTGCTACAATACCGTTTATAATTTATTGCCAGTTCTAGCCTACTTGCAAAAATTACTAGCGCTAGTTCGTTGCGCTCGGTTCTCGGGAATTTAACATTTAAAAATCGTAACAAAACATGCACTCAACGCTGTAATAAATCAAAAATTAAGATGAGAATATTTCACATAATTTTAGTGTTTATTGTTTTCACTGCTTCGTGTACTACCAAAACTAAGAATCCAAATTCAGGTCAAATAAATTTACCAATTGTAGGTACTTGGCAATTGATCTCAGGAACAAACATAAAAGGGACAGATACCACATTTACTGATTACACAAAAAATCAAGAAATAATAAAAATAATCAATAGAACTCATTTTGCTTTTCTGAGACATGACCTTGGAAAAGATAGCATAGCAATTTTTGTTTCTAGAGGAGGTAGATGTGAAATAGGTGAAAAAAAGTATATTGAATATTTAGATTTTTGTAATTACAGAGAATGGGAAAACAATAGCTTTGAATTTGAATATAGTATTAGTGGTGATACACTTATAACAATTGGAATTGAAAAAGTAGATATATTGAATATAAACTATATTAACATTGAAAAACTAGCTAGAGTAAAAGAATAATTTTCTACATCAATAGCTATAAATACTTGCCTGTTCTCGCCTAGTTCAGAAAATTCTTGCGGATTTTCTAGTTGGTTTTTATTTGCTAAGTTTATGACTCAAACTCAGTAACTAATCTTTTACACTCACGCTGTAAAACAGTAAAAAATTAAATTATAGTTGAAATTGATTTCTAAATAATAAACAGGTTATAAAACAAAAATATGAAAAAAAAGAAATTACCAAATAGTAGATCAATATACATTTTAGGAGTGTTAAGTTGTTTTCTTTTTTATTTAGGAGGTATGCCAATTATTTTCGCTTTTACTTCATTATTACTCGCAAAAAAATCAGAGAAAATTTACAAAGAAAGGCCAGATGAATATGATAATATTAAAAGGATTAGAAAAGGAAAGACAATCGCTATTATAGGATTAGTTTTAAATCTAATAATAGTAGGTATTACAATTTGGACATTAGCCACAATTGGATGGGATGCCTGGTCAGAAGAGTTTGTGAGAAAATGGAATGAAGGATTACAAAATAATAGGCAATAAAAAAAATTACAACACCCTATATCGTTTACTGCTAGTTCTTGCAGAATTTAGAAAATATTTGTGCATTTTCTGTTCGAGTTGTATTTACTAAGTTAGGTGATTAAAACTTTTAACAGATGTACACAAAAAAAGTATATAACATTAAAAATATGATAAAATGGACTCGTTACGAGACCTTTTTATTTATAACTATAATTACATTATTTGTAGGCCTTTACTATTTTTTAGATTTAGAATGGCTAAAAATACCTTGGACACCATTGGCATTAATTGGAACTGCTGTTTCTTTTGTAATTGGTTTTCAAAATAATTCTGCATACGGAAGAATATGGGAGGCTAGACAAATATGGGGAGGTATTGTAAATAATTCTAAAACTTTTGGAATGTTTGTTCAAGATATGATTAGTAATGAACATGCTACAGAAAAACTTTCAAAAGAAGAGTTACAAAAAGAAATAAAAATCCTAACCTATAGACATATTGCTTGGATGACAGCTTTAAGACACGCTATGAGAGCGTCTAAACCTTGGGAAACTGTAATACACGAAAAAGCAAATAAAGAATTAATTAAAAAGATTGGTTTTGCACCCCCTGAATGGAGTTCAAATGTCTTAGATGATATGAAACCTTATCTTTCAAAACAAGACATAGACTATACAATGAGCAAAAAAAATAAACAAACCGCATTACTTTATTTGCAATCTCACCACCTTAAAGAACTAAAAGAAAAAGGAATTCTTTGGGAATTTTCTTTTTTAGAATTAGAAGGCATTTTAAAAGAGATGTTTACCTTACAGGGTAAATCTGAGCGGATTAAAAACTTCCCGTATCCAAGACAATTTGCTACTTTAAATCATTATTTTATGTGGATTTTTGTATTATTATTGCCTTTAGGTCTTGTTCCACAATTCGTGGAAATAGGACAAGAATTGAGTCTCACACACCCTACAGTTGGGTCTCTTTTTATTTGGTTTTCTATTCCTTTTTATGTTATTGTGGCTTGGATATTTCACACAATGGAAAAAATTGGTAGAACCGGAGAAAATCCGTTTGAAGGTTCTGCAAATGATGTTCCTATTTCTACCATTTCTCGCGGAATAGAAATTGATTTGAGACAGAATTTAGGGGAACCATTAGATGATATTCCAAAGGAATTCCCAATGATTTTTGATATCCAGATGTAAAAATAGAGGTACAAAAAATTAAACTTATCTGAAGGAATATGTTTTCTCGAAACGGTGGTTAATAGTGGCCCAATAATCAGAAAAACAATTACAAGATTTTTTTATTTTATACCATAAAGCCTCAGGTGTTTTTTCATTATTGGTTTAAAAATAAAAGGAAAATAAGACAGCATTAACATCATTGGATAACCAAAAGGTAACAAAGGACTATCTTTTTTTGATTCAAGAAGGTGAAAAGGCTTTGCACCCATATGATGATGATCTGAATGTCTTGTTAACTCGAACAACAACACTCTTCCAATTAAATGATCTGAATTCCAAGAATGCTTAGGTTGTACTCTTTCATACCTTCCAT
>Ga0209815_1001720_pt1 | contig 14021 bp, 10 predicted proteins | sample CoawatmetaG00DNA_FD_187507 | JGI IMG/M metagenome (GOLD analysis project Ga0209815, IMG submission 187507) | Marine microbial communities from the West Antarctic Peninsula - Coastal water metaG002-DNA (SPAdes) (version 2) | ecosystem: Environmental > Aquatic > Marine > Coastal ...
ACGCTGAATATTATAGTCTTTTGTCTGTTCATCATATTGATATACCGTAACCACCAAAATTAAAATAGATGCCAACAGCACCAATAATAACATGGATAAAAAAATACGAATTCTTAAAGAGATGCCGGTAAAACGAATCAAAATTTATAGTTTTTTACCTTGCTTCAAAAACAAATTCTAAAGACAAGAAAATTAAAAATTAGTTAAAGATAGCAAAATTAAAAGTCAGTACCACTTCACTTCTTATTTGTGCTTTAATTTCATAATAATTAGAAACAAAGAGAGCATTGCAGTGATTGCATTCGCTAAAATCATAGGCAAACTGTTCAGGTGAATTCCGTAAATTAACCATAAAACAATTCCTATAAAAAAAGCGATGTACATTGTTAGCGACAACCCTGAGGTGTCTTTTGTTTTATATGTTTTAAAAACCTGTGGCAAGAAAGATGCCGTTGTAATAAACGCTGCTAACAAACCAATAATTTCAAAAAAATCAATCACTTTTTTTATTTTTTACTTTTGATAGATTACTTTACATTTCACGGATTCCTGCCTACGCAGGAATGACAAGCAGACTAGTTTATTTTCTCCACAAACAAGCGAATACCAAACGCACATTGCATGTGCTAACCAACGATGTTTATAATTTTCCCAGGAACCACAATTACTTTTTTAGGAGCTCTACCCTCTAATTGTGCAATTGTTTTTTCATGTGCTAAAACTGTTTTTTCTATTTCTTCTTTTGATAAATCTAACGAAAGTTCTAGCGTAAATCGCATTTTACCGTTGAATGAAATCGGATAATTCTTAGCACTCTCTATCAAATGTTTTGCGTCAAAAATTGGAAAATCTGCTGTAGAGATAGATTCCTTATTTCCTAGTTTGTTCCATAATTCTTCTGAAATATGGGGCGCATACGGAGATAACAAAATCAACAACGGTTCTAAAATAGCACGTTTGTTACATCTTAAAGCGGTTAAGTCGTTTACTGCAATCATAAAGGTAGAAACCGAGGTATTGAAAGAAAAATTCTCGATATCTTCTGCTACTTTTTTAATTGTTTTGTGTAAAACTTTTAGTTCCTCTTTTGTTGCTGCATCTTTTGAAACTTCAAAAGTATCTTCGTTAAAATACAATTTCCATAGTTTTTTTAAGAAAGATGAAACGCCAGAAATACCAGAGGTTTTCCAAGGCTTTGCTTGCTCTAAAGGGCCTAAAAACATCTCAAACAAACGCAGTGCATCTGCACCATATTGAACTACAATATCATCCGGATTTACAACATTGTATTTCGACTTAGACATTTTCTCTACTTCGCGCTTTACTTTGTAAACACCATCTTCTAAAAGAAATTCAGCATTTTTATAGTCTGCATTTAAAGCATGATTTTTAAAAGCAGCTACATCCAATTCATCAGAAGCATTTACCAAAGAAACGTCTGCATGAATGGCAGTTTTTACAATCATTACAATGTCTGCGTTCAAAGGATTCAAGAACCCTTTGTCCATTAAATAATTTTTAACAACCGTTTCAAATTCATCGTCTGAATTGAATAAGTTCTTAGAAACAAGCACTGTTGGTATGTTGTTTAAAACATCATCATTCGATTTTCCATCAGCACAGCCACAGCCTTCTTTTACAAAAGCAGTTGTTCTATATACAAAAGCCGAAGTTCCTAAAATCATCCCTTGGTTGATTAGTTTTTTTGCAAACTCATCTACCGGCACAATGCCTTTATCAAACAAGAATTTTTGCCAAAAACGGGCGTATAATAAATGACCTGTTGCGTGCTCAGAACCTCCAATATATAAATCTACTTCTTTCCAATAATCCAAAGATTCTTTACTTGCAAATTCTTCTGTATTGGTCGCATTCATATACCTATTAAAATACCAAGAACTTCCAGCCCAACCTGGCATAGTATTTAATTCTAAAGGATATACGGTCTTGTTCTTTAGCTTCTCATTAGAAACCACTTTCTTCGCACGAGAATCCCAAGCCCATGCTGTTGCATTTCCTAAAGGTGGTTTCCCGTCTTCTGTTGGTAAGTATTTTTCTACTTCTGGCAAGACAATTGGCAGGTGTTTTGCGTCAATCATTTGTGGCATTCCGTCTTTATAATAGACCGGAAATGGTTCTCCCCAATAACGTTGTCTGCTAAAAACAGCATCCCGCAAACGGTAGTTTATTTTCCCGTAACCAAAGCCTCGTTTCTCCATTTCAAAAATGGATAATTTTAATGCTTTCTTATATTTTAATCCCGATAAAAAATCAGAGTTTGCAATTTTTGTTGCGTCTTTACCGGTGTGTGCTTCTTCAGAAATATCAACTCCCTCAAAAATATTCGGAATCGGAATTTCGAACTTTTTAGCGAAATCATAATCACGTTGGTCTCCACAAGGAACTGCCATTACGGCTCCTGTTCCGTAGTTTGCCAGTACGTAATCGCCAATCCAAATTTGCACCTTTTTACCAGAAAAAGGATGGATTGCATACGCGCCTGTAAACGCACCAGAGATGGTTTTTACATCTGCCATTCGATCGCGTTCAGAGCGTTTTGCCGTGGCTGTAATATACTTTTCAACAGCTGCTTTTTGAGCATCCGTAGTAATTTTAGAAACCAACTCGTGCTCTGGCGCAAGCGTCATAAAAGAAACTCCAAAAATAGTATCTGGTCTTGTTGTAAAAACGTCTATTTTATATCGATTTTTTGCCGTTGAGTCTACTTCTTTTTTAGCTCCTTTTTCAATCGCTTTTGGAAATTGAATTGCTGCATTAATTTTAGAAACTACAGAAAGTACATTTTCTATAACTTCTGCATTTTCAAAACGAACCACATTAAATCCTTCTTCTGTAAAGAATTTAGTTCTTGCTGCTTCCTCTTCTTTTCCAGAAAATTCTACAATAATATTTTTTGCCAAACAGACATAATCTACCAAAAATGCACCAATCGTGTATTTTTTTCTAAATTTTGCTGCTCCTTTTTTATTTTTTAACTCGTCCCAAAGAACGGTTTCTGCTTTCGATAAATTCTGACGTAGTTCCTTTAAAGCTTCTAAATCTTTGTAAGATAATTTTACTTCCGAAGTTGTTTTCTCAGCACCATTTGCAACATCAAAAGAAACCATGGCTCCTTGAGAACGTCCAATCCAATTTGTTTGAGAATCTTTCAAAGGTTGTGGCCAATCTATGGTTTCTAAACCGTCTAACAAACGCTGTGCATATGCAGAAATTCGCATAGACCATTGGGTCATTTTTTTTCTAACTACAGGATGGCTTCCACGTTCTGATACGCCGTTTACGATTTCATCATTTGCTAAAACAGTTCCTAAACCAGGACACCAATTTACTTCTGTGTCCGATAAAAATGTTAAACGGTATTGTAATAAAATTGCTTCTTGTTCTTTGGTAGAAAAAGCATTCCATTCATCCGCAGAAAAAGAAATAATTTCTTCATCACAAACTGCCTTTACGGTTTTGTTTCCCGATTTTTTAAAGATTTTAACCAAGGTAGAAATATCTTCTGCTTTGTCTGTGTCTTTATGATACCAAGAATTAAATAGTTGAATAAAAATCCATTGCGTCCATTTATAGTATTCCGGACTAGAAGTTCGTACTTCTCTGCTCCAGTCAAAAGAAAAACCAATTTGATCTAATTGTCTTCTGTAAGTTGCAATATTTGCTTCCGTTGTTTTTGCTGGATGTTGCCCCGTTTGAATCGCATATTGTTCTGCTGGCAAACCAAAAGAATCATATCCTTGCGGATGCAACACATTAAAACCTTTATGACGTTTGTAACGCGCATAAATATCACTTGCAATATACCCTAAAGGATGGCCAACATGTAAACCCGCTCCAGAAGGATAAGGAAACATATCTAACACATAATACTTCGGTTTCTCAGATTCATTACTGGCTCTAAAAGTTTGGTTTTCTGCCCAAAATTTTTGCCATTTCTTTTCTATATCTAGGTGATTGTATTGCATCTATTTTTTTCTTTTTTAGAAGCCCCAAAGTTACAGCTATTCTGCAAAAAAAGAAAGCAAAAACAAACTTGCTTAAGTGGGTTGCATTCAGGCGTATAAAATAAACAAAAACATAAAAGCAATTTATCTTTATTCGGATGTAATTCGTTCCTAAAAAAATACGGTTATTTGTAATCTTAAATTCGTCATTTTGAAAAATAATATTTTGAAAGCGCATATTGCCCTATTGAGTGCCAACGTTATTTACGGCGCAAATTATCTGATTGCCAAAGGTGTGATGCCGGATAAAATTGGCCCTTCTGCTTTTGTTTTTCTGAGAATTGTTGGTGCTGGTTTGTTATTTTGGTTTATCAAATTATATATCAAAGAGAAAGTAGATACAAAAGATTTTCCAAGGTTGATACTCTGTGGATTATTAGGTGTTGCTACCAATCAATTATTATTTTTTCATGGATTAAATTTAACATCTCCAATAGATGCTTCTATCATTATTACGGCAATACCAATTGTTGCTGTTGTATTTGGATCACTCCTTTTAAAGGAAAAAATCACTAAAAATAAATTACTCGGAATAACCGTTGGCGGCATCGGAGCGGTGTTATTGATAGCATATGGAAATCAATCTGAAGGAACGAGCTCTTTACTTGGAAATCTATTTGTTTTTATCACTGCAATTTCTTTCGGGTTGTATTTAGTATTGGTAAAGCCATTAATGAAAAAATACAATTCTATTACTATTGTTAGCTGGGTTTTCTTATTTGGATTTATTTGTATGTTTCCGTTTGGAATTAAAGACGCTATTAATACAGACTTCTCGGCATTTACATCGCAAACATATTTTGCGGTTGCCTTTGTAATTATTGGACCCACCTTTTTAGCCAACTTATTTAATATTTATGCGCTTAATTATGTGTCTCCATCAGTAAACGGAAGTTATATTTATTTACAACCTGCTATTAGTTTCATTATGGTGGGTATATATGCGTATGTTTTGGAATATTCTGAATATGCTCAAGACATCAATCCAGTAAAAATTACAAGTTGCTTCTTGGTTATAATTGGTGTCTACTTAATTAGTAAAAAATCTAAAAAGAAAGCGCTTTCATAAAACAAAAAGCCTCTTCATATGAATAAAGAGGCTTTCTATTTGTTGTTGTTTTCTTTAAAATTGATATTCTAAAGTCCTTTTAAATAAGCTATTTTTAGCAGCTATGTTAAGCAATCTAAATAGTTAGAATATCTTTTATACAAGGTCATGTTTAATGTGCCCTCGTGAAAAAATTCTACAATATTATTACTGCAAGAAAAAGTTACATCATATATTTTTACGTTACCAGCGTTAGAATCTATGCTTAAGCGAGAACTGTGCGCAGTATAAGATTCAGTTCCAGGAATTGCAGCATCTGAAAATACATGATCACTTCCATAAAACGTGAAACATTCCCCATTTTTAAACGTATGCATTACCCTGTCTTCAAAACCTTTTAAAAGCCATTCTCCACTTTCTAATAGTGTTATTTTTTCTTGAATTGTAAGCACCTCTGCAATGCCTTCATCAAGGGTATAGCAACTACTAAAGCAAAAAGTACTTATTAAGGTGACGCAAATAAAAAAATTATTTATACTCATTTTTGTTTGTTTCTTCTAAACTGACTTTGTCAATTAATTATAAAATAGTTATTTATGGAGAATCTAAAGTAATACAAAAAAATTAAAGCAAGAAGAAACCGCAAACATTGTTTGCGGTTTCAAGAATATTGCTCAAAAAGCACCTATTATTATTCTGCGCTTACTGCTGTTATTGATACAGAAACTACGGTGTTTTCCCAACCCATTTTTAAGGTCATGTCTTTATCAAATAACATCGAAAATGCTTCTATATTTTTTTCTGATGTGGTAACAATTCCAGGAACTCTCACAACATCTTCTTCTTGCTTATAAAAATAAGATCCCCAAACATTTCTTGCTGTACTTAAAATTACTGTCCAATCTCCTTTTGAAGCAGGTATTGTAAATAAAGAATACGTTCCTGCTTTTACTGCTTTCCCTCCAAACGTTACATCTTTATAAAATGTAATTTCTGCCGCTTCATTTGCTCCTGTTCTCCAAACTTTGTCCGCAGGTGCTAGTTTCGCTAAATCTCTTCCTTTTAATTGTGGTCTTCCATAAACAACCTTTACAACCTTATCTGAAATTTTATAGCTACTTGGGTATGATGCTGCGTCTAAAGGGCTTAAGTCTAATTTAGAGAATTTTTGCGCAGAGATTTTTGTTGAACTAATTAATGTGATTGCAAAAACTGCAATTGCTAGTATTGATTTTTTCATCTTTAAATATGTTTTATTAAATTATCTATTTCAAGTCCCTCAAAAATAGAAATCATTACAAAAAGAAGCTATTAATTTTTTGTTAACTTTTAATGGCAGTCACAGCCAGTATTGCAATTTCCCTTTTTCTTAGATGGAAATGCGTATTTCTTCACCAAGAAAAGTACGGCAAATAGCAATAATAAGTAAACAACTATTTCTTGCATTATTTAAGAATTTGGAATACGATTAATGAACATACATAGGCCAAACCTGTCATCCCAAAAAGCTGAATTAAAGGCCATTTCCATGTTTTAGTTTCGCGTTTTACAATGGCTAAGGTTGCCATACATTGCATTGCAAATGCGTAGAAAACCAATAAAGACATCCCTGCAGGAAAATTAAAGATCTTCTCACCTGTTGCCGGATTAATTTCTGAACGCATTTTCTCTTTAATAGTGGTGGTGTTTTCATCATCTGAACCTACACTGTAAATGGTGGCTAAAGTTCCTACAAATACTTCTCTGGCGGCAAAAGAGGTGATTAAAGCAATCCCAATTTTCCAATCGTACCCTAAAGGTTTTATTGCAGGCTCTATAGATTTACCCATAATACCAATATAAGAATTTTCTAGTTTTGCAGCCGCAATTTTCTGTTGCAATTCTTCTGCTACTAGATTTTTATTGGCTACTTTTTCTATGGTATTTTTCTCAGCATCTTTGTAAGCATCTGGCCCATTAGAAGCTAAAAACCATAAAACTACCGATAAAGCTAAAATAATTTTTCCTGCGCCTAAAACAAATGCTTTTGTTTTTTCTAAAACATCAAACAATACATTTTTTACAGACGGTAACTTGTAATTTGGCATTTCTACAACAAAGAAAGAATTGCTCTTTATTTTAAGCGTTCTCTGCAAAATATAAGCGGCTAAAATTGCAGTTCCAAACCCTAAAGCATATAACATTAAAAGAGTGAAAGCTTGTAAATTGTAAAAGCCAAATATTTTTGTGTCTGGTATGATCAATGAAATTAAAATGGCATAAACTGGCAATCTTGCAGAACAGGTTGTAAAAGGAACTACCAAAATGGTAATCAACCGTTCTTTCCAGCTAGAAATAGTTCTGGTTGCCATTATTGCAGGAATAGCACAAGCAGTTCCAGAAATTAATGGAATTATAGATTTTCCGTTCATTCCATAACGTCGCATAATTTTATCCATTAGAAATACAACGCGACTCATATAACCCGTTTCTTCTAAAACAGCTATAAATAGGAATAAAATGGCAATTTGAGGTATAAATATGATCACACCACCAATACCTGGAATAATTCCTTCGACAATTAAGTCTGATAAAACACCGGCAGGTAAATTGCCTCTTGCAGCATCTGATAATTGTGCAAACGTAGTGTCAATCAAATCCATTGGTAAAGAAGACCAATCGAAAATAGCTTGAAAAATAAGGAGTAAAACGAGCAAGAAAATAAAGTACCCGAAAACTTTATGGGTAAAAATTTTATCTAATTTTGCCCTTACGTCTTTCGCTTTACTTTTATCAACGATGTATGTTTTCTGTAAAACTTTATTAATTTCTTGGTAGCGGTAAATAGTTTCTTTGTGCTGGTATCTTTTCAGCTTAGACGCATCTTGATTGAAAGAAAGTAGTTTTTCTTTTTCTTGTTTAGAGATGCCCTCTGGGAAATTCTTTTGCGTAACCATTAACCACAACTCATACAACGTATAATTGGGGTTAATTGCTTTTAACTCGTCAAAATATGCAGGGTCTATCTTCTTATTATCGCACATTGGTGATGCCTTTGCAGCAACATGACATTTAATAATGGCTGCTTTTACGGCTTCAATTCCTTGGTTTTTTCTGGCACTAATTAAAACTATTTCTGTATTTAGTTCTTCTTTTAAAGCGGTTAAATCTATAGAAATGCCTTTTCTAGTCATTTGATCTACCATATTTATGGCTAAAACCGTAGGGATTTCTAAATCTTTAATTTGAGAAAATAATAATAAATTTCGCTTTAAATTTTCTACGTCTGCAACTACTAAAATTACATCTGGTGATTCTTGAATGTCTTTTTTAAGTAAAGTCTTTAAAACAATACTCTCATCTACAGAAGTTGGATTGATACTATACGTTCCCGGTAAATCTGTAATGATGGCATTTTGGGTTGCAGACAATTTACAAGACCCTTGTTTTTTATCTACCGTTACTCCTGGGTAATTTCCTACTTTCTGTGTTAAACCTGTAAGCTGATTAAAAAGTGAGGTTTTTCCTGTATTCGGATTTCCTATTAAAGCAACTTTTATATCTTTTTTAGACATGAATTATTCGCTTTTTAGAATTTTTATTTTTGAAGCTGTTTCTTTTCTAATTGCCAAATGACTTCCGTTTACGCATATATATAGAGGATCTTTTAAGGGCGCAATTTGCACCAACTGAACTTCTGCTCCTGGCAAACAACCCATTTCTAACAATTTTAACGGAATAGCGTCTAAAGATTCTTCAGAGATATATCCCATTTCCCCAATATGTAAAGATGCTATTGTGTTCAACGTTTTTTATTTGGACAGCAAAGATAGCCATTTAGAATCATTCTAAACAAGTTATTCAGTAGCATATTCTTCCTTTAACAAAACAATGTCTTTTTTCAACTTTGTCATGTCTTCCTTTTCCGTACCGTCATAATATCCTCGTATCCGTCTGTCTTTGTCTACTAAGACAAATTGCTCTGTATGTATAAAATCGTTTTCATCTCCGTTTCCTTCATCTAAAACTGCAAAATAACTTTTTCTGGCCAACTCATAAATGTGTTTTTTAGAACCTGTGGTTACATTCCATTTGCCATCCACAACTCCTTTTCTATCTGCGTATTCTTTTAAGACAATAACGCTGTCTATGACGGGTGTTACAGAATGAGAAAGAAATAGAATATCGGCATCCTTTTTATAAAAATCTTGCAATTCACTCATATTATACGCCATGGCAATACAAATAGTTTGGCAACGTGTAAAAAAGAAATCGGCAACGTAAATTTTATCTTTATAATTTTTATTCGTAATTGTTTCTCCGTTTTGGTTTATCAATTCAAAATCTGCTATCGTATGGTCTTTGGTAACGTGTTTCATAGAGAAGTCTACCAAACGCGGATTTACATCTGCCGGGTTGTAAATTTTTAACTTTGTATCTACCTTTAATAATTGATAAAAAACAGGAATGACCACTGCAGAAAATACTGCTAAAAAAATAAGTGTAGGAATCGATTTTTTAAAGAATTTAAGCTCCATAATATCCGTTTATTTTACAAAAATACGACTTAAAAACACCCTAGAAAAGCAAACAAAAACAAATGCGCTCTAAAATCTTTGTTAAATTAAAAAGCATCCTTCAATAGTTCTTTTAGAACTCTATTGAAAACCTTACATTTGTTTCTTTTTTAATCTGATTTAACGCTGAATGGAAATTTTAATAAAAGCATCTCAATTTATACTAAGTTTATCTTTACTAATTGTTTTGCACGAATTAGGGCACTTTATACCCGCAAAATTGTTTAAAATTAAAGTAGAAAAATTCTACTTATTTTTTGATTATAAATTCTCAATTTTAAAGAAAAAAGTTGGAGATACTGTTTACGGTATTGGCTGGATTCCTTTAGGAGGTTATGTGAAGATCTCTGGTATGATAGATGAAAGTATGGATACCGAGCAAATGGCTTTACCGCCACAACCTTGGGAGTTTAGATCTAAGCCGGCTTGGCAGCGTCTAATTGTAATGTTGGGTGGCGTTTTTGTAAACTTTGTTTTAGGAATTTTTATCTACATCATGTTAATGTGGAGTTATGGTGAAAGATACTTGCCAAACGAAAATGTAAAAGACGGCGTTTGGGTACAAAGCGAATTAGCAGAAAACTTAGGCTTAAAAACGGGTGATAAGATTTTAACTGTAGACGGACAAAAAGTAAAGAAATTTGGAGGCTTACCTTTAGAGTTTATCAATGGAAATACCTATCAAATTGAAAGAGATGGTGCTGTTTTAGACAAAGAAATTCCAGAAGATTTTATTTCTCAATTAATAGATAGAGAAAAAGGAGCAGGAAGTTTTTTAAATATAAGATACCCATTTACGGTTACTGGCATTTCTAAAGATTCTCCGAATATAAATGCAGATATAAAGGCGAAAGACATTATAATTGCTATTAATGGTGAAACTATTAAATATTTTGACCAAGCACAGGTTGCCTTAAATAAATATAAAAATACTGCTATTTCTGTAACGATAAAAAGAGGAAATGAAACGAAAGACATTCCTGTTAAAGTTACAAATGAAGGAAAAATAGGCGTTGGCTTTGCTACAATTTCTGGCGCAGATTTAGAAAAATTAGGCTATTATGACTTAGCAGATTTTGAATATTCTTTCTTAGAAGCAATTCCTGCTGGTTGGCACAAATCTGTAAAAACTTTAACAGATTACATGAAACAGTTAAAAAAGATATTCAATCCAAGTACCGGTGCTTATAAAGGTTTGGGTGGTTTTATTTCTATAGGAAGTATTTTTCCAAGTGAATGGAGCGCACAAGCTTTCTGGGAGATTACAGCCTTCTTATCTATCATGTTAGGTTTTATGAACTTATTACCAATACCTGCTTTAGATGGTGGACACGTAGTGTTTACCCTTTGGGAAATGATTACTGGTAGAAAACCTGGAGATAAGTTCTTAGAATATGCCCAAATTATTGGCTTTATCTTGTTAATTGCTCTCTTGCTTTTTGCAAATGGTAACGATGTCTATAGAAGTTTAAAAGATTATTTTTAGAAATAGAATACCTTTTCTAAAAATTAAAAAGCCTCACAAATTAATTTGTGAGGCTTTTTTGTAGCTCTAAAAAGCTACAAAACAATAGGTAAACACTACTAGAAATTATACCGCAAACCAACTAAAAGACTGCTTGACGGCATTGGCACAAAACCAGATTCTATGTAGGCTGCATTAAAAATATTATTTGCAGTAATTGTAAAATCAAATTTATTAAAATCTACAATTACAGAAGCATCCCAAACATTATAACTTGTACCAACAGCACGTTCTGCATGTTTGTAAATTATATTCTGTCTTACATTCTTAAGAAATTTACTAGAAAAACGAGTTATAAATTGATGCTTTAAAGTGTTTAAAGAATACCTCGACAAGTCTTTATTTTGATCTAAAATATCATCGTTTAAATAATTATAACCAAAAGATAGTGTTTGGTTCAATTCATTTATTTTAAAACGATAGTCTGTATTTACCTCAAAACCTTTCGTATTTACTTTTGCAATATTTGTTGCTGTAAACTTAGCGTCTTCAGTATTCTGACGAATATAATCAATTAAATTAGTAGCATCTCTATTGAAAACTGCTACAGAAGAAGTGAATCTTCCAGAGTTAAACTTTAAGCCTATTTCTTGTGCAAACGCCTCTTCTGGTTTTAAATTTTCGTTTCCATTGGTGCTTCTATCATTATAATACAAATCTGTATAAGTAGGTATTCTGTAGGTAACTCCTAAGTTTCCATACGCTTTTAAATTATCTGATAATTTAAAACCAATGTCTACACCAGGAAATGCATGAAATTTAAAGTCAGAAAAATAAGTAACCGCAACACCTGGCGTAATGTCTATTTTACCGTCTGCCAATTTAAAACGGTGCTCTAAGAACAAGTTTGCCATGGTTCTATTTCTATTTCCTAAGTTGTTACTACTAATAAAAACTCTAGAAAAATCGACTCCAAAACCTGTAATTCCTAAATCTGAGGTATAAGACGCATTTGTTTCGACACCTACCTTATTTGTGATGTGTAGGTTTCTATAAAAACTAGGATCGTCTCTTTTCAATAAAAAGATATCTTGTCCTCTTTTCCAATAGATTCTTGGAGTAATCTTTAATTTTTCAGTTCTAAAAGTTGTAGAAGCGCCTAATAAACTACTCTGCGTTTCTTCATATTCATTAAAACCAAATGCTGGCGGTGTATAGAAATTTTGTGCACCAAACTTTTTATCGAAAAAAGTAGCCAACACTTCTATGGGTTGTTTTTTCTTATTAAAAATTGCTTTTAATAAATAATTGTAATTGTTATAATCAGAATTTTCTCTGTAACCGTCTGAAGTTAACACACCAACATGTGCAATAATAGATGAATTTTCAAATTCTTTACCAACCGTTACAGAACCATTTAACTGTCCGAAAGAACCCGTCTCTAAATTTACAGAAGCGGTGTTGGCTAATGTCCTTTTCGTTACAATATTTATAGCACCTGTAAATGCATTTTGTCCGAAAACTCTTGCTGCAGGTCCCTTAATAATTTCTATTCTTTCAATAACTTCAATTGGCAAAGCAGCATTCATGGTGTGATGTCCTGTTTGTGCATCGTCCATTTTAATACCATCTATTAACAGTAAAGTTTGGTCAAAGCCACCACCTCTAATGTATAAATCTGCCTGACTACCAGCAGTTCCTCTCCTTCTAATGTCTACACCCGCAACTTGTTGTAACAAATCTGCAACGTTTGTAGCGGCACTCTTTTTTATCGCTGCTGCAGTAATAATATGTATTGTTCTCGCATTTTCTTTAAAAGGCAAATCGATTCTAGTAGATTTTATTAAAACCGTATCTAATTCTTGTACTTCCTTTTTTTCTTGGGAAAACAAATTCAAATGCAAAATTAAAATTGCAATAAACAGTAATTTACTTCGTATCATTTTAGATGTTATTTTGATTTAAAAACAATGCAAAAGTCGTAACTTTCCGGACGACTAAACTAGTCCAGTTTTAAAATGATAGATAGTCCGGTTAGTATTCTGCTAAAGCAACTCATTGGTTTTGATAAATCGATGGCGCAGCCTGTATACATTCAGGTTTCGCAACAAATGGTAAACGCTATACAGCGAAAGTATTTAACCAAAGGTACAATGCTACCCGGAACTCGCGTTTTAGGACAGTTATTAAAAGTACATAGAAATACTGCTGTTGCTATTTATGAGGAATTATCGGCGCAAGGTTGGGTAGAAATCATACCAAATAAAGGCACATTTATCATAGAGCCGTCTTTAAAAACAGCAAAAATAAAAGCAACTTCTCAGAAAATAAATGCGCCCTATGCGTATGCTAAAACAACAGGCTTCCCGTTCCAAAAGTCCTTTCATTTAGCATCTACCATTCAATTAACAAAAGCAAAATACGCTATTAACGATGGAAAACCAGATGTGCGTTTGCATCCTGTGCATCAATTTACAAGGTGGTACAGTGCCGCTATGAAAAGAAAAACACTGGTAAATAAATGGAACAAACCAAACGAAGATTCGTATGCACTGTTTCAAACCCAACTCTCTAATTATTTAAATGCCACTAGAGGTTTTCATATAAGACCAAACAATCTGTTAAGTACGCGAAGTTCAGAAATGAGTTTATACATTGTATCTCAATTGTTACTAAAACAAAACGATATCGTACTCGTAGGAAATTTGAGTAATTATGCTTCTAATATGATTTTTCAACAAGCAGGTGCCACTATCAAAACAATTCCTGTAGATGCTGATGGTTTGGATATCGATTATATCAAAAAGCATTTTGTAAAAAACAGTATCAGATGTGTGTATGTCTGTGCTCAAAGAGATTATCCTACAGCTGTAACCTTAAGTGCAGAAAGACGCTTAGCCTTATTGCAACTTGCTGCAGCATACGGT
>Ga0209815_1001721_pt1 | contig 14021 bp, 27 predicted proteins | sample CoawatmetaG00DNA_FD_187507 | JGI IMG/M metagenome (GOLD analysis project Ga0209815, IMG submission 187507) | Marine microbial communities from the West Antarctic Peninsula - Coastal water metaG002-DNA (SPAdes) (version 2) | ecosystem: Environmental > Aquatic > Marine > Coastal ...
TAATCTTCTCCTTTTTTCCAATCATTATTCCACATTATATTAAGTGATTTATCCAGGCTATTAGCCCATTTATATTAAGAACAACTAAGTTCCATTGTTTTCTTGACCAAGTTTGTACGACCACCAGCAAAAAGCCAATAACATACAATTCGGGTGTTATAGTCCATTGAGCAGCGATTAAAAAACCACTGCCCATATAGCCTATTCTACTCGAAAGTCTTTGTACTGGTGTCAGCTTCTTCTGCCTTACTAGACTCTGCAGCCATTTTTTCTTTAAGCTTTTCGATAGCTTCGTCATAACCACTCATATTTTTTATTGTTTCTAACGTACCTATTGATAAATCTTTTAGGTAAGATATTTCATTTATTAATTGCTGAATAACATTAGTTACTGCAGCCATACGCTTTTCTAAATTATCTAATCTACTTTGTTTCTTGTCGCTCATATTTATAAAACATTACTAATACTACTCTTTGATTTTTAAATTTGTTTGGGTATTTACTGTGAAAGTATTCAGAAGGGTATGACAATAGCCTATTATCTTTGTGCCCTATAACTGAATTTAGCTCCCACTTTGTTATATCATTGGAATCTTCTTTTAACATGCGATCAAACTCTTCGTTGTTAGATTTTACGTAAGTATATTTGTAATCTTTATGTTTCCAAAAAGCTGTTCCATTAAGTTCAGTTTCGTTACTTTTTATGTATAGCACAATTGCTCTATCAGGTTGTTGACCTTCTATGATAGAATCATTATGTATACGCCAATCAGCATCTTGACCTTCTTTAGCTTCTCTTAAGAATGATAATATATTCTTAATTTTTTTACCCTCAATAGCTTCTAGCTTATCTGTTATGTATTTAGTTAAGTCACCAGGTAATTCCTTTATCCAAAAAGATTTACCCGGTGTTTTAACTTCTTTGAAATCATTACTATAACTTAATAAAGATTGAAAAACATTATCCGGTAAAAAGTTATCTTCAACGTATATCATTACCAGATGTCCTCATAATCCTCGTCTTCACCCGCTTTCGAATAATCTGTTGGACGAATAGCGAAAAAGTCAGTATGAGTGACGCCCCCGGTAAGATGATAAAACCAATCAAGATTAGCTGCTGCCTTCGTGTCATAAGCAAAATAATTTCCCAGATCGACATAGCCGAGTTCCACAAGTTTTTCATTTGTTCTTTTCTTTATAAAGTGTTTTAAATCGTTTGATTTGATGCCCTCTATGTCGCCCTTTTCAAACATCTTAGTAATATAATTAGTTTCTAATGAAACCATTGCCTCAGCCGATTTAATGATGTCCTCGCGACACAATTCAAGCAATTGATTATCCTCTTCACACATATGTTTAAATAATTGACAACCCATTTTACTGTGTAAAGATTCATCTCTTACTGACCACTTCATTTGTTGTCCTATACCTTTAAGTAAATTGCGTAACTGAAATGAATACAATACAGCAAAAGCAGAATAGAGGCTAACACCTTCGGCGAAAGCTGAAAAAACAGCAAGGGACTTAGCAATCCCAGTGCGGTTATTACCATTATAAGCCACCAGATTATTGAAACGCTCTGCCGTAGCAGGCTCATGCAAAAATGCTTCATAGTCTTCTAGTTTTAAAGTTTCGTTTAAATAGCTGTAAGCAACAGCATGAATTGTTTCTTGTGATCCAAACATCATAGCCATTTGTTGTATCTCGTGTTTAGGAAACCAACCAACAACTTTTTGTGTCCAGTAATCTGATACCGCACATTCTGTTTGAGCAAAGCCAAGAAGTATATTCCCAACTAAATGCTTTTCTTTTTCATCTAATTTTTCATTCCAATCTTTAATATCACCTTGCATTGATATTTCCGTGTGCAACCAAAAGGCTTGAGCTTGTTTTAGCCATCCTTCAGTATAATACTCAGGGTATTCAAAAGGCTTGTACGCTATTCTTTCGTCAAATAATCCCATTATTTATAGTCTGTTATATATGTTACTGTTTGTAATTCATTTTCCCACGCTTGAATATATGCATACATGTCTTTTTTAGTGGTAGACTTTGTTATTAGTTTCATCTCAGCTAAAACGTTTTTTGCAAACATATCCATCATTTCAATCTTACCTTCATTAGTCATAGTAGACTGTTAAACATAAATCTACGAGAGGAATGTAAAGGACGTGATTAGCATAAGCTTCTTCTTCGTAGCTTCTAATACCAAATAATATACCCTTGTAGGTACCTAAACTTAATTCCCAACTTTTTATTTTACTCATCTATTTTGTTTTTCTAGAATTATTCTTACTGTTTCTTTGCATTCGATTTGATTTTGTGGTTTGTAAATTGTATAACCAGGAAACTGACTAGTAACTAACATCTTAAATAACTTCCATCGCATTGGGAAAGATTCGTTAGCTCTACCTTTTGTTTCAATTATAAAGTCTTCACCGATAAAATCTGGAGTATACTTAATAGGTAGTATTCTTTTACATCCTCTATTTTTATATTCACCCTTGCCGTTAGCTTGCCTTTCATACACTTCGTTTTCAAAATGAAACCCTGCGTTTAATACAAATGTTTCTCCTTCGTACTTGCTTTTTATACCAGCTTCTTTCATAGCTACGTACATATGCTTCTCCAGCCCGGAGGCAAAGTCGATACCATCATACGATACCTTCTTTGCTCTTACTGGTCCACGCTTTCCGCTTTTTCTTTTAAATGGTTTTCTCATATTTATCATTTAAGTTATCTTGAAGATCTTCAGTATATACTTCTTTAGCTTTTTGTAAGTACAAAACAGCATCCATAAGTTCTTCTTGCAAATGATTAAGCCAAGCAAACATTTTAGATGGATCGTTATCTAATGTAATACCATACTTTTCAAAGCCTACATCAGATCTTGATACAAACTTGTTGACAACACGCTTAACAACTGGATCTCTAAATTCTATTTCTTGTTTCATTATAGTGTAGCCGTTGAAGTTGATGTATAATTATTTTTAACAAATGTTCCGTTAACCATTTTACCTTGCCTAGATTTAATTACATCGTAAGCAGACGCAACACAGTCTTCTATATTATGACCTCTTAGTTTAGCTAGGTTAGTTAAAACAACAACCATATCGCCGATAGCATCAATAACTTCTGTCTCATCGTTTTTTAATAAAGCTTCGGCTAACTCGCCAGCCTCTTCCATTAATTTAATGTACTGAGTTCTTGAATCGCCAGACTTATATATACCTTTTTCAGTAGCCCATATTCTAATTAAGTCATAAACATTTGGTTTATTCTTTTTCTTTTTCTTATCGAACATAACTGTTTTAGGTATAGTTCTAGTTTTAGTCGCTTCATCAAAAGCTTTATTATATACATAACATCTGTTGTCGTTAAACATTGATGTTCTAGCATTTTTAAGCAGCCAAGGTATTACTTCTTTAGTTATTTTAAAATTACCATGAGAAGTTGACCACACTAAATCTAAATTATCCATTAGTTGGCCTTTTAATTTGTTAAGTGGAACTGGAAATGTACTTGTTTGCTCTGTTGCATTAATGTTCATTTTCTTGTTTTTAGTGATTAAATTCTTATAAGATTGTCTGTCTACTTTATAGCCATAAGACTTTTGAAGTTCTATCTCTTTCTGTGATATCTCGCTAATATCATCAGTTGAAAATAGAACCTCATATTCTCCAGGTTTATAACCTTGCTGTTTTGTAACCCTACTGTTAAGATTACGTGTAACCCCGATTTTTTTACCAGGAATGTGATAGATTGTATACATACTTGTTTTTATTTACCAACACTTAATTCTGCTTTTATAGCAGCGTAAGGATTGTAGTTATTTAATTTAATTTGATCTTTTTCAGGAATATATAATCCATCATTATCCCAAGACTTATATATACCGCGATCTAATTCTAATTGAGGCATTGCTCGTCTAGGACGGTCTCTATATTCTTTAGCTTGCTCTAAATGATTATTATATAGATGACAATCACCAAGTTGCCCGATCAATTGCCCTGCTTTTAAACCGGCTCCTTGAGCTAACATTTCTAATAGTAAACCGTACATTGTAATATCGTAAGGTAAACCTAAAAAAACATCGGCAGATCGCTGTTGCCACATCAAATCCATAACACCATTATTAATATAAACTTGAAAAGCATAATGACAAGGAGGCAATGCCATTTCATCTAACTCATGTGGAGCCCACGCGCTGACTATAAGACGTCTAGAATCTGGATTAGTATTGATGCTATACACAAGATTTTTGATCTGATCTACGCCATTAAAATCGCGCCATTGTTTTCCGTATACAGGGCCTAATGTTTCATCAGTTCTGCCTGAACGTTCATAATCTGGTCGCCAATATTTAACACCGTTATCTTCAAGATATTTTAAATCAGTCCTACCATTTAATATCCAAAGCAATTCAGTGCGTGCTGCATTGAAGCTAATTCTTTTTCCTGTGAGGATTGGAAATCCATCTGACATATCATGGCGTATAGTTCGTCCGAAGACAGACTTTGTCCCTGTTCCTGTTCTATCCGATTTAGATAATCCTCTGTTGAGTATTTCTGAAATAAGTCCTTTGTATTCATTTTCTATGTTTGTCATAATAGTATTTGTAATATTCAAATATTTTTGCCCATATCTCTGTCTTGCCATAAGTATCAGGGCTAGTATTTGTTTTACCTTTGTTTTTAATAACAACGTACCAAGCTGTATCGTTTTTAGCTGATGGTGCAATTGCTATATCGTTTCTTATACACCAGCGTTGAGCTTCCCAAAGAGTTTCTTTGAATGGGCTTTTACCCATATCGCATTTTTTCTTTGCTACTCCCATGGCATTGGTGTTCCATCTAAAGCAATTGGCTGATGAGGTATAAAGCAACCTGATTTAGGTTCCCATTTGAAATGAGCTTCAGCGCCATTCTCTCCTAAGTTTTGGAATTTAACTTTGAGAACTTTTGCCTTAACAGTCTTTGCTTCATAATCCCTGTGTACCAATATACCGTGATAACTAGCATCATACCACTCGCCGCCACCTTTAATATTGTACATAGTCGGTTCTTCAATTTTACCATCTTTGTCTTTATACATTTTAGTTGGGTGAGCTACTATGAAAACTAATACATCATACTTTTTAGCAAAGATTTCAATCTTAGCAAGATATTCCATGGTGTACCTGTTAACATCATCGGACCCTCCAACGTCTCTAACTTTATTAAATGGATCAATAACCAAACATTTAATACCTTTACGTTTAACTAACTCAGCTGCTTTCTTTAATACAGAATCTAATGTGTAGCGCTCCATATCAATGTGATAGTAATTGCTGTTGCAATGATCCGCTACTTGATTCCAACGCTCGCCTCCAATATCTTCTTTAGTCGGCATACCTTGCCAAGTCTTACGCATTAGTTTATGAGCATGTAAATAAGTTGGTTGATTTTCCGGCGACGCAAACGCTGTTTTCCATCCGTAGTTATTATTATATCCGACAACCATTTGATCGACGAAATCACTTTTACCGGAACTAGGAATACCAGTAACAGTAATGAATTGACCAGTGTATGTCGAAAAGATATCATCGAAATTTTGCAACCCGATTTGAAATCCAGGTTTAAAGCCATTACGCACAAAGTCTGTAACCTCATCTTCGATATCTCTGAACGTTGTGACATTTTCGAGTGGGACTGGCTTTGATTTTGAAATACGCTCTGATAACCTTTCTTTTCCATACTTTAGTAAATATTCATTAGCATCCTTACAATCTTCAAATGTAGTTATGTAACAAACTTCAGATCCTAATCTACGAATTAACTCTGCTTGTAATGCTTGTCCTGCTTCATCTGAATCACAGGCTAGTATAATCTTATCTTTGTCTTCAAAGTAATCAATACAGCTGTCTAAATAATCTAAATTGTTAGTATTAAGTGTTGCCCCGTTTGGAACTGATACTGCGTTTGTTATACCAGCTTCGTGTAGTGCAAGCACATCCATTTCACCTTCAACAATAACACAATACTCAAAACCTACAATGCTGTCAATATTATAAAATACTTTTTCAGCACCCTTATATAATTTAAAATTCTTTCTTCCGTCACGGTATTTAACATTAGTTAATTCACCGCCCATAAAATAATTGAACTTTATTACATTCTCGGTCTTTTGTGTTTGTGGCATCCACTCAGGACCCTCAGTAACTTTTAAGTCAATGAGAGTCTGATGTGAAATACCTCTTGTTTTAAACCACTCTTCAACTTTCATTCCAGGTTCGTTGTGTATAGCAACTTGCTCAGGTTTGATATATACTTTTTCAGCTTTACCTTTACGCTGATAAGTATGTAGTTGAAATGATTTATCACAATTGTGACAAGTACCGAGACCCCGATCCCAATCATAAGAAGCACACTTTGCTTTCTGATTCTTAGGTTTTCTATCAGGAGAACAAAGAGGGCATATACCCTGCTTATTGCCTTCTTCAAGCTTATGCACATTGAAATCTTCAATTGCAAATCCATTGATCTCTGTATTCATTTAATTAAATTGAATTGTTATTACTCTTCATCTAAGCACTCTGGACATATGTCGCAATAATCAAAGTCACACTTAGTCATAACTTCTTTGCACATTTCACATTGATCCACTAAAATGGTAAATCATCTGGTGGTCCGACTTGTGCTGCTGGCTGCTGAGGTTGATCAGTTCTAGGTGCTGCTGCTACATTTACATCGTTTGTCCACACAACTTTAACATTACCAAGGTATGTTTTAGGAGCTTTACCTTCTCGCTCTTCTTTTGTTTGATCAACAATGACTGGACCTTGATTTCCAAATTGATCTACTTCATCATTGATAGTAATTGTAATAGGTAAATACTTACCCTTCTTGCCGATGATAATCTTATCTTTCGGAATTTCATTCAAGTTGATACTTGCTTTAATAATACTTGCCATAATTTGATTGTTTTAATTTATTATATTATCGATTGTTATTCGTGTTAGTTTTGTAAACATTATAATGTCTTCTGAACTAGGTATTGAGCTGGATCAAAGTCTTTATCTTTATAGAATAATCTATACTGATCTATCGCTTGCTCCACTTTATCTTTACCTCTTTCTAAAAACTGAGGTGAACAATCAAATATACCTATATTACCAGTTAACTTATCCGCTGTTATGAATATCATATCCATATCAAAGTACGTTGAATAAATGTAAGCTTGGCTATCATAGTTATACTCTTTTGCACTATAAGCGAATTTATCTAAATTAGATGTTGTTTTAAGATCAACCACTAATTGTTGTGTGTTATTCTTAATATCGCCTTTCAGTTTCCACCATTCACCACCTAGTTCTAATACTCCCGGCACTTCGTATTCAACATCAATATCTTGTATCAATTCTTGACATACTTTGTTAGCCATTAGCTTATCCCTTAAGACGGATAATGCATCCGCTTCTTTCTGTAATAAACACATTTTACCTTCTGATAACTCTTTATATATTTTAGAATTTCTAGTAGATGCATCTATTATTTTGTATTGTTCCAGTTTGTCTGGCTCAAGTACTAATGTATGAAAATAACCGCCCTTTACTAAATTTGGATTACCTTCAATAGGTTTTTTGAAACTAAGTGGATCTCGCATTAAAGACCTTATGTCTGAATTGCTTAGGTACTGTTTTCCAAAATCTCCATAGTAATCGTCGTCATTCTCTAATCTTTTTAAAATTTCTAGCTTTTCTGTTTCTGTCATAAAGTTTTTAGTATTTCAGCAGGTATTTCATACTTCCCCTTAATAGCCTCTAGACTTCCCCCTGCTTTTAGGAAAGCTTTAGCCTTTGTTAATGCTTGACCTTCTAATTTAGGTTTCACAGATTCTTTCTTACCATGATCTGCGTCTTGAGTGTCATCAATTAAGAATAAATTCCCTAACGCATATTTTTTACCATAACTAGAAGCACTACCGAATTTTTGAGGCATCTGCATACCTTTCTGAAGTAAATCTATTCCAACAATAGCAGTTGCATGTATAGCATCTACGCCATCACTTACTGTTGCTGTGGATTTTAAGATTGGAAAATCAGTTGCGTCTATTAATTCTTCGCTGATCGTTACCGATACGCCTAGCTTTAATAAAAAAGGTTTTGTTGCTTCAAGGATGTCTTCGGCGGACCTGAAGTTGTACTTGCCGAAAGAGTTAAATCTACTTTTTTTCGATTTGAACTCGGTTTGGATTGTTGCTAATTTTTCGTTTAATTTCATTCGTTCTTAGTTTAGTAGCTTATATATAATTACATACACTTGCTGTTTATTTACATCTATTTTTCACCTAATTTAAAGATAATCAAGCACTTGCGTTGGGTCTACAGAGTCAATCAACTTTTCTATAGCTTGCTTTTTAAGCTCTGAAACCCGCACATATCCGCTTGGTCCTTTAAAGTTTAACTCTTCAGCTATAGCTTTACCTGGCATTTTATCGCAGTCTAAACCGTAGCTTAAACGCAATACCTCGTATTGAATATCTGATAGATATTTTTTACATAAGCCAGTCAAGTAAGTATTCATCAACGCTATATTGTAAGGCTCTGACGTGTCGGGTATATTCTCAGACCATTTCTCAGCGGTATCAGAATCTATATCTATACTTTTAAATACGGAATTAAAGAAGATAGCTACTAACGCCTTGTCTTTGCCAAAATCTTTTTGTATCTCGTTTAGCTTGTATTCAGGGATTCTCATATCGCCTCTATTAATGTTTATAGCGCGTCTAATTGTTCCTTTAATACGTTTAGCTAAGAATGATTTAATTGTCTTTTCAGGGTCGTCAGATTCAATCACTCTATTAATATCTAGCTTATCAACCGCTTTAATTAAACCTATAGATCCTTCTTGTATTAAGTCATTAATACTTAACACTCCGGATGCTTGATCAGAAGTTGAAAACTTTCTTGCTATATTTTCTACTAAAGGTAAAAACTTAACTATAAGTTCATCTCTAGTATACTCATCCCAAAACTTACCTTCTAAATTATATATAGATTTTTTTACGTCTTCTTTGTACCTTATATAGTTTTGTATATTATACTTCTTCATACTCGTCTATTATTTTAAAGGCTTTCGCCATTCTATTGTCATCAGCATAGTATATATTGCCGATCTTTGCCATCCACTCGTTAAATTCTTGGATCATAATTGTTGGTTTAGTAATTCTTTTTCTTTTTTAAGTTCATTACTCATATTTCTATATATAGTTCTGCTAGAACACTTTAAAGTTTCAGCTAACTTAACCATAGTTATAATTTCGTTTTCGTGGTTAATAAAAATCATAGCATCGTATATTTCGCTGCTAGATATTTTAGATCTACCTACTAACTTACCTACTATAGAGAGCTTTTGTCGCATATCAAGACCGCTATAATCCTTAAAGATTACTTTACGTAACTTATTAGGAGGAGGTGTTTCGAGATCCATTAAAGACACATCGTATATCATGCTTTGTAGTAGTTGCTCTGAAACTTTAAACGTAACAAATCCTGTTTTCTTATTACATATATACTTAGACATCGCTTCAAAGCCTTCTTGATCCATCTGAGGATTCAAGTACCATAATACATACAAATGCCACTTAAGACTTCTGTATGTGTTGATTTTAGCTTTGGAATTAAATAGTGTATAGCATTGACGTGTACCCGCTTCGTAGTAACTACCCCAATCAAATACTTCTGTTGGTTTGTCATCTACTGGATCACATCTATAGAATATCCTATGACGATCTAAATATGATGTATCTCTTGTATAATGCGACATTAGCCTCTTACTATTATATAATTAACAAGCTATCGTCACACTTTCGTTTCGATGCTTCAGTTGTTTGTTTTGGCGGAATCATAATATTTATTGAAAATAAATAATTACCGGTCATTCAATCGTTTTTGCAGCGCCTCTATATAATCATTAATTTGAGGCACTAATTCATACTGCTCTGCTGCTATGTACTCTAATCGTTTAGCTCTAAGTGCATCTAACTCCTCCTCTAAGGTTAATTCGCCTTTGGCTTTCTTGCCAGAATACTTATCCATTTGTATTTCGAAGTCAGCATCCCACTGTTGTTGCTTTTCAATTAACTTCTCCATTACTTTTGTAGACACTTGCTCTGCTAATTTTTCAATTTGTTTATCAGTCATTTGTTATATTTATTATATTATCGATTACCTGTCGTGTTAGTCTTGTATTACTTTGCTCTTAATATTATACTTTCGTTAGCATTTCTTACTGTGTGTTTTTCGTTTTCGTAATAATTCCAGTACGCATCAACACTGCATTCAGTTTTATATTCGTCAGGCATACACTGCGGCGGCTGCGTAAATGCTTGATTACTAATACGTTTAGGAAAGGTGTATAGCACATCACGACATTTACTTATTGTTAAATGCTGTTTGCCGTAACGTTTAGTATACTCTTCACCTAGTGCTAACATATGCTCGTAAGCCCAGAAGTAGTTTTCAGCAGAAGCTCGTACCCACACTGCGGACGGATGATTTTTGTGTGTCGCTTTGTAAGGTACATCTGCTTCTTCTTCATCTAATATAATATGTGCAGTGCATAGTAATTGAGCTGTTTCAAGAATCATTTTTACTACATGCTTATTGTATTGTACTTGAGCTGCTTTTTTAGGACAGTGAGATAGATAGAATATATTCATTAGTTATCTTGTGAATTTAAAGTCGTTTTTAATATACTTGTTAAAGAATCTACCCTTAGATCTTGCTTCGATTAAACCATTGAAGACATGGTAAGGAACTCCCTCATAAGTATAAACAGCTGATGGTAAATCAAGTGATAAGTTTTTAGATTCATAGTTGTATTCTGCGCACTGAACAGCGCTTGAGTCAAATTCAAAATAGCCTTTGGTATTATTGTTCATAAGTTTATTGTTTATTATATTATCGTTACTTGTTCGTGTTAGTTTTGTGTTAATGAAACACTAATAAGTATTTCTAAATCTTCATTGGAAGGTAGTATTATTCCAAATGTTGTACTCATTATATTTCAATTAATTGGTTAAATAATTCTTCAAATCTAGCTGGTCGGTTGTTAGAGGTAGATCCCATCCATATACCCCTGAAAGAAATGTATTCAAGTTTACCTACTTCGTTTTGCTTGTAGAATAATTGAGGTGTAACACCATCTTTCATAGGCAAGTAATGGGTTGCTCCGTGCTTAACGGCATCTTCAGTATACATATTTTGTTGTTTTAAATTCAAATATATTATCAATTAGCAATCGTATTAAGTTTGTAAAAGCTATTAGCAACACCTTACTGAGGGACTGTCTATTCAGATAGCTTTTTTACACATGCATCTCACGTACATATAAGTTCTCACACTCTACATAATCGCGGCTAAGTATAAATGATGGATATAAGGCAACTTTTATAATACGTTTGAGACACATTAAATTCGCTACCCATGTTACTCCCACTCCAGTGTGGTACCCTATTACAACTTTAATTAATTTCTTCTCTATATTCTTGCTTTAAATCCATTATTTTTAGTTTTTTTGTTTTAATGAAATACTAATAAGCATTTCTAAAACTTCTGATTTCTTAAAACGTACAGCTGTTTTTTCTGTATCTCCTTTAAGCTTGTATGCTTTTAGAATGCCTTTTTTAGTTCTTCTGTTTACAGTTGGAAGAGAGATTTTTAATAGGTCAGATACTTCCTTTTTTGTTAAATATGTTTCGTCATTTTGTTGACTTACTTTCTGATTTGTAATAGCTTCTATTATCTTCTCAAACTTAACGTCAAATAATTGTACTAATACTTCTAAATCCGCTGGTGTTGTAATTTGTAATGAACTCATAGTGTTGATTTTCAATTGGTTTTGTGTTAATGAAATACTAATCCTACTTTTTTAGTTTTGTTAAACCATCTAGTAGCCATTAGATCGATAGATGAAGAATCAGTATAACCAGCAGATAAGAGGTCGCTAGTAGTAGAAAAGATTTTTGTATGTCGGTGTTTTGTTTCATTTATTAGGTGTTTTTGTTTCCCTGAATCAGAGAAGATTATATCATAATTACTTGGTAGAGATGTTTTTAACATCATATCAATCATATTGGTGTAACTGTAAAACCTAACGTTAGGATTGTCATTAGCAATCGAGATCCACTTGTTTAAGTATGCTTTGGAGTAATAATCTCCGCTGTCGTGGACTCTTACGTAGTCAGGTTTCTTCTTACGTATTTCAGCGTTCATAGCCTCAACAAAGTCGTTAGTTTTTGACAACTCATAACGCTTTTCAAACGCAGGTTTTACATTACTCCAGATGTAGGCTCCTTTCTTAGCGTAACAGAATTTAACACAACTGTCAGCCATGGGGCACGTCAGCTTCCCGCTAGCAGATTTGTAGGCAGGAATACCGAAGTTAAAAACCCGGAGCCCTAATGCTTTCGATGTTTTTTTAAGTTTAGAATTTTGTGTAAGTAGGTTCATAATTATTCTTCGTTATCTTTTTTTCGCATTCTCCAGTCAAGGTATATTGGGCCTATAAAAGATGCAGAAAATATAGTTAATAGTACTAGGTTTGTAATCGTTATCATACAAATATATTATCAATAAGTGATCGTGTTGGTTTTGTAATTAATCTAATAGAACCATATAGGCTTCAGTATTGTTTTTACGAAACCACGTTAATGCTTTTTGAAACTCATTAACCTGCTTTTTCGTTACAGTTTTTGGGGCTACTTCGAATATATAGTTGCTACCCATTATATAATCGTATATAGAGAGCTCGAGAGCGTTGAGTGTATAGCATTCGCCGCTAAAACTGTTAGTAACTTTTTCACCTTTATCGTAGATCATACCTTGAAACCATTTAGGTACTTTTTGCTCGTTAGTTTTCATCTTCGTCGCTTATTATGTTAAACAAATATTCTACAGCATCTGAAAGTGCTTCCGCTACGTTGTCAGCGTCGTTGAATTCTATACTACCTAAAGCTAATGAATTGTTGTAGTCAATTTCGAAGTCAACATCATAGCTATCTACGTCGTTGAAGCTAGATTGTCTAAAAACTTCTTCAATAGCATTTCTAATGTCATTAACAGTATCTTTGGTAATTTTAGGTTTGTTAACGGCTTCTAACTGGGTGTTAACAATTTTAAGATCGTTTTTAACGGTTTTAGCGTTTAGTTCTAGCGAGTTTAATGTTAATTCTAACTCGTTTACTTTGTCTTGTAATTCTGCTTTTGTCATATTATTGGGTTTTATTTGATTTTTCTATTAATTCAGCAATATACTGCCATACTTTTAATTCTGTTTTATTACCTTCAACGATCAACATAAAATCACTAAGTGATATGTCGCCGCCGTAACTACCGATGGCAAGATTGCGCTCATCGGTTTGGATTAGGAAGTTTAACATTGAGATCTTAGCGAAGGCTTTGTCGCTAGCTCGGCTGTGTATAGCACTCATTAGTCGTTAATGAATAAGTGTTCGCCGAATCGATACATAAACACTGAAACATAACTGTTATCAACTTCGCAGAAGGTCATAATAGACTCGACTTCGCTTATAGTAAGATCGCTATAGAATTTGTTGTTAATTAAAAGTTTTGTAACTCGAGCTACTGAGTCGGCATACTGTGGCTCGTTACTATTAAGATTAACTAATAGTTTAGGCTGCAAGCGGTCATAAAGTGTTTTCATTATATTATATTTAGTTTGTTACAATTATATTATCAATCTAGTATCGTATTGGTTTTGTAAATTATTATTGATCTTTCTTGAGTGTCATGCTATTGACCTTAGCAATCAGTTCTTTACCTACTAGTTCGAAGTAACCCGGTGCATAAATCGGTCTTTTACCTTCACGTACTAACTCTTTAATATTTTCTTCTGCTTCTTCGATAGCGTGTTTCAACGCCGTGGTTATGAAATACTTTTCAAATCCGTTAAATTTAGTTCTACTCATGTTATTTAGTTTTATAAGGTGTATGTTTAAAGTATGCTTCTTCAAATTCT
>Ga0209815_1001730_pt1 | contig 13969 bp, 15 predicted proteins | sample CoawatmetaG00DNA_FD_187507 | JGI IMG/M metagenome (GOLD analysis project Ga0209815, IMG submission 187507) | Marine microbial communities from the West Antarctic Peninsula - Coastal water metaG002-DNA (SPAdes) (version 2) | ecosystem: Environmental > Aquatic > Marine > Coastal ...
AAAATTTGCCATTGTATTAAAACAGCTGAGCATTATAGCCTGCCATGAGAGAATTATCTGCCATTGCCGCTTTTGAAAAATTAACTCAATTTAATCATTGACCTAAGATACCATTACCTTATAATGTGCGCACTGATTTAGTAGCGGTCACACACCGCAGTTTATTGGTTTTTTGGGTGATTAGCTCAGTTGGGAGAGCATCTGCTTTACACGCAGAGGGTCGGCGGTTCGAACCCGTCATCACCCACCATTATTGTTAAAAAAAGACGGTCTACTATGTAGAGCGTCTTTTTTTTGCTTAAAATTTAGCCGAGCTACCCCAAATGCTAATGGCTAAATTAAAGACTGGTTAATAGTCAAGGAGCAACTTTACAGTTGTTACTAATGCAGTAACCCTGAGGCAGTAGTTTTTGTGCACCTATTTCTATAAATAGGCTGGCAAAACTGGCTAGCCACACTTCTTCATCATCTCTTCAGACTTATTCCTTACATCTTCAGGATGACTTCCATAGTTCCTCATTATTAAGTTGTTTAATGGTTGTCATACTTGGTAACACGAGGCATGAATAGCTATCGAGGTTGGTCAACTGTAACGCCGCTGTTTTAGAACTATTAATAGACCCAACGTAAGGAATTATCATGAATAACATCGCTATGAATCGCCAGCATATAAAACAAACCTTTGCTCAAATTCTGTTGTCACTGGGCTCTACTAATTGGGCTATTGAATTACTGAGTCAACTTTTGCCATGACCCTATTTCACTACGAGCAGTTAATTCGTAATTGGGAATACCAAGTCAGAATGGTGGATGCCAGGAATGAGCGCCAAGTCGCTGGGTGGCATTTATACCTTCAGTATTTAAAGGCTAAAGGGGAACAGCAAGGGGAGGAGTTTATTGCAGTTTATAGTGCCTTTGAGCGGCGATTAACCATTAAAAATTCAATATATCTTCATCATTAATCATTAAGTATTCAGGGTCTATTCAGAGAAGATTCACGCTTGTCAGGTTAAATATAATCAAGTTAAAAAACATTTCCAAATACTTGGGATACATAAAGCCATTAAGGAATTTAAAATGAAAACCACATCTAAGTTAGTTGTTGGGATGACTGTAGCAATGTTCACCATGCACACATGGGCTTCTATTGCGATGGCTAACAGCCAAGTATGGACCACAACCAATGGCTCAGCCGTCGTTGATGGCAGTGGCAACCTGGTTCGGACCATCCATTATATAGACAAGAACCTTGTGGTGACTAAGGTTGCCCCTAAAGCATTCTCATCGTTGTTGGCTGTGGTCCAAAACGTAGTGATTAAGGTATTTAATACCGAAATAGAGCCAGAGCGACATTTAGAACTAAAGTCAGAGCCTAAACGTTTGATTCTTGCAGAAGAAAATACCAGTCTACTTCCAAAAACACCGACACCTGAACCCACACCAGCGGTTGTTGAGCCAGAAGAAATAGTAGTTCTCGAGCCAGTTGTGAAACCAGTGGTTATTGGGGTTGTTGCAGAAGAACCTAAACCTAAACCAGAACCAGAACCTAAACTAGAAACAGCTGCAGTTGTTACGCCTGTTATCCCAGACAAAATTGTTTACAGCTTCAATAACTATAAGGCCACCATTTTATTTGATACCGACAGTGCAGTGATCACAGCAGATGCCTCTGGCAGCCTCACGCAACTAGCTATGGCAGCTCAGAAAGCGGAAAAGGTGATGTCTGTAAAGTTGGTGGGCTATGCAGATTCACGAGGAAAGTATAACTACAACATGGCTTTGTCTGAAAAGCGTATGACCAGTGTGGCCAACTTTTTGGATGAGTTGAAGCTGAAGGTCACCTCTAGGTTCGCCAAAGGCGATACCGCCCCCGTATTGGAAACAGATGGGGAAAATCTAGCTATGAGTCGTCGTGTTGAAGTGCAAATCAAAACCCGTCATATCGACTGATTAGGGAGAATTCCTCAGACAGTAATTCGCTAGCTTAATAGCTAGCGTATTAGTGTCTGATCATTTATGGTGATAACAATCTACAGGGCATGTTATGTCAATTTTACGGGCAATAAAAAACCCGACAATACCATGCAAAAGACATGCTAAATCGGGTTCAATCAAGGGCCAGTTTAGCAGTAGTTCATATAGCACCCCGCAATCTGTATCAAATCGGTGCTTGTGCCTTAGATTAAGTAAGCTTTAAAAACTTTACACCTAGTGGATGATCGCAGTAATCATTTTCAAAAACCACTAATCATTTTCACCCTATTGGTGAAATGCTCTGCCTACTTCGTTCTAAAAGCCATTGGGCATAATGAAATCCAGTATTAGTCCACTATTATCCTTCATTAAATAACTAGGTCTAACTTCTTCATTATTTTTAACAGGTGCAAGGCGACCTATTTTGCCAAAATGGTGCTCCAGCATTACCTAATTTAAAGTACTTTGCGCTCTGGCCACCTTCAAAATAATAGTCATCTGGAAAAGTCTGTAATCTGGCCGCTTCACGAACAGTAATGCTTCTATTTTGTCTTGGATCATAATGAGTTATTTATAGTTAGTAAAAGTAGCTTAAGGCTTGGTAGCCGTTTTCGACTCAGTTACTGCTTTGCCAATTCCTTTTGCTTCGACTGATTGGAGTCTTAGTGTGAGGGAGAAAACCAATCTTGCCAGAGAGAGATTACGTGAAGTCAACACTGCGAAGATTTTTTTCAATTAAGTTCATAAAAAGTCGTGTAGGAGTGTCAGGGCTTTTGTGAGAGGATATAAAGACACTTATTTTATAATCCTTCAACACTGATTCAGCTAAAGGCACAAAGACAAGTTTCTTTTCTCTTATATCGTGCATAAAACCAATTTTAGTATAAAGACCAATTCCAAGACCTTCAGTGATTGCCCGCTTAGCCATTAAAAGTGAATTTGTATAAAATATTGTTGAGAGTGAAGATAAATCTACTGAAGGCTCCTGATCGATGACTGACGTTCGGCCTCTAGCATCTGTTGTTCTAACAAGCGGGAAATCTGCACAATCATTCAGGTTGACATAAGACTTACTTGCCAATGGGTGATTTGTCGGGACAATGATGCCAAATGGTGAAGCTTTTTCTGCCATCACCCTAACATCAGGGTGAGTCCAGCGAGAAAAACCAATTCCTATGTCCGCTTTGTTTTTCGCAACTCGTCTCAGAGAATCATCCAAACCTGCGGTCTTTACACTATAAGAAATACTTGGGTATTCCTTAGAAAACGTTGCTAATACTTTGGGCAAAAAATCAAACGTCAGGGAGTCTAGCGTTGAGATAACAATATGTCCAGATCGCAAGTCACGAATATCTTCTATTGCCGCCCGCATATTCTTAAAATCATATATTGTGTTTCGGCAATGCTCCACAACAAGTCGTCCAGCCTCTGTTAATTCAATCCCTTCAGGAATTCGATTGAATAATTGAATGCCGAAATCTTCCTCAAGCTTTAATATCTGTCGATTAACAGCAGAAGATGAAACGTTAAGAACGTTTGCAGCTTTTCGGATTGACCCCTGATTAGCTACTTCGTCAAGGTATCGAAGGAGTTGATGGTGCATATGTTTGAGTCCATTATAAACTTCACCATGATGCCTTTAAGTCATCACTATTGGCGCAATTTGCTTCTTATTGTAAGCACTTAATCTCTGTATAGTAAAGCTTCGACGTAATATTGCAATTACGTTTAATATCATAATTTCTTAGCAGCATAATAATAAATAGAGGGAAATAATATGAGTAATACTTTGTTTGGTAATTCAGGAAGAAGGAGTTTTCTAAAAAGTGCAGGAGCAGCAGGCTTAGCTGTTGGCGGCACAATGATTGGTATCACAAAATCTGCGCACGCAAGTGGATTTGAAATAAACATGCAATTAGGCTGGTTGGCATCTAATGGACAGCTTGGTGAAGTTGCAGCTGATGCTCTTGGATACTACAAGGCTGAGGGTCTAACTTTAAAAATCAGTCCGGGTGGGCCAAGTGTTGATGGAGTGGCTTCTGTCGCATCTGGAAGTGCTAATATTGGGCAAGTTTCCTCAAGTCCGTCTTTGATGATGGCGCGTGCGGCTGGCATCCCAATTAAATGCTTTGCGAGTGGTTACCAGCAACACCCCTTCACTTACTTCTCGCTTAAGACGAATCCCATTAACACGCCCGAAGATATGATAGGCAAAACAATTGGCACACAAGGCACGGCAAAAATATTGCTCCGCGCTTTGTTAGCGAAGCATCAAATTAAAGAATCTGATGTTGATATTGTTGTTATGGGTGGCGACATGGCCCCGTTGATGACTGGACAAGTTGATGCTGTATCAGGCTGGCAATCAAATATTAATGCCTTGAAAATTCTTGGCGACCAGCGTAACGACATGCGCCTTTGGGACGCGGGTATCCAGCTTTATGCAAACCCTTATTACGCATCTGATGACAATCTCAAAAATCATCCAGATAAATTTGAAGGCTTTGTTCGTGCCACTGCCAAAGGCTGGGGTTGGGTGCATGCTAATCCAATGGAAGCTGCGGAACTGCTCGTTGAGCGTTATCCAAATTTAAATATAGAAGCTGAACGAGAAGCTGTGCCACTTATCTTGAGCTATGTTTTCAATAGCGAAACAAAAGCTGGTGGATGGGGCACTATGCGAAGGGAGAACTGGGAGTCCCAGATTAAAACGTATTCTGATCTAGGTCAGTTTAAAAAGGGTGCTCCAAAGTTGGATGATGTGATGACGACTTCGATCCTTGATGCAACAGTTAACGATCGTCCTAAGATAGGGTGAGTTTAAACATGTCAAAAGGTCGAATTAGTAGTCGTATTACTGACAATGCCGGGGGCGCAGAGCCCCCAGCTGTTGTCATGAAGGGTGCTTGTGTGCGCTTTGGTGGCCAATTGGCATTGGAAGATATTAGCCTAACCGTGGATGAGGGCGCATTTATCACAATTTTAGGTCCTTCCGGTTGTGGGAAATCAACCTTACTGCGCCTCGTTTCTGACCTTGTTCCAATCGACGATGGAGAAATTACCATATTTGGCAATGAGGTCGAAACCGCTCGCCTGAAACGAGAGTTCTCCTTTGTTTTTCAGGACGCCACTTTACTACCCTGGCGCTCAGCCATTGATAATGTTCGGTTGCCGTTGGAAATTGGTGTGAAACACGCTCATAAAAGACCAAAGGCTGTAAGCAATCTCTCTCCAGAAGATTTATTAGACCTTGTAGGATTAAAAGGCCGTGAAAACGCTTTGCCTCATGAATTATCCGGAGGTATGCGTCAGCGTGTTGCCATAGCTAGGGCTTTGATTTGCAAGCCCCGCCTACTGCTCATGGACGAACCTTTTGGCGCATTAGATGAAATTACACGTGATCATTTAAATGAGCAAATTCTAAGAATCTGGAAAGAAACTGGGATAACAATTATGTTTGTAACTCATTCAATTCCAGAGGCAATTTTTTTAGGTCAAAAAGTATTGATGTTGGAATCTGATCCGGGACGTGTTCGTGAGCTTGTAGATGTGGGCCTACCTTACCCTCGCGAATTACCCATGCGTGAAACACCTGAATTCAACAAAATATCTCGTTATTTACGTAACCTTTTGGAGACATGTTAGTGAATATTGACAAAAACGACACATCATCTAAAGTTACCAAAAATAATTTAGTAATTGCAATAATTTTTGCTAATAGTTGGCTCCCAATATTAACAGTAGTTATGATTTTTGTAATATGGGAATCTGTAATTCTAATTTTTGGAGTGCCTGAATATATAGCACCGACACCCAGCGCAGTCCTAGAGACATTGGTCGAAGAGAGAACGCTACTATTTCATAATTTCTTACCAACATTTTTTGAGAGTGTGGCAGGGTTTGTTGTAGGGAATTTATTTGCAGTTGTTTTAGCAATTGCATTTGTTCATAACAAAATGTTCGAAAAAGCCTTTTTCCCAATTGCTGTTTTTGTAAACACCATTCCCATTTTAGCGATTGCCCCCATTCTGGTACTGATTTTTGGGAACGGTATAAGCGCCAAAGTGATTATTGCAGCACTAATCTGTTTCTTCCCGACGCTTGTTAATATGGTACGAGGGTTAGAGTCTGTAAGCCCTGAAATGATTGAGCTGGGTCGGATACTGTCGGCAACTAAGTCAGAGTTTTTTTGGAAAATCCGTATTCAATCATCGCTACCATTCCTGTTTTCGGCGCTAAAAATTGCATCGACAACATGCGTTGTTGGCGCAATTGTTGGCGAATGGATTGGGGCTGATGTGGGCTTGGGCTCTTTGATTATTGAAGCAACTTACAATTTTCGATCTCCTTTGTTATACGCGACTGTAATTGTTTCTTCCGGCCTTGCGGTCATTTTGTTTGTATCGGTAACCATTGCTGAACGTCTGATTGTTAGATGGAAGCCTGAACATATATCCTAATTTTCGCTAAAAATTACTTATTTGGTCTGAATAGGTTTCAGACTTACAGGAAAATATTATGCTAGATTTTGAACACGCACCAATAACACTTGCTAAACAAAATGTACCCGTGGTCGCTAAATCTGATGTTGTGGTTGTTGGCGGTGGTCCAGCAGGTGTTACAGCAGCTATTTCTGCAGCGCGTAATGGCTGTTCTGTGACGTTAATTGAGCGCTATCACCATCTCGGTGGTATGGCATCAGGTGGAATGGTGCTGGTTTTGGATGATATGTGCAACGAAGGTGAAATCACAACCACTGGGATTATTGATGAATATGTTGAAACCATGAAAAGTGAGAACGGTGCTGTATATCCACCACCAGAAGATCGTTTGCAAAGCCATGAAATGTGGCGTAAATGGTCTCGTTGGGGCTGTCATGACTTCCGTTCCACACAAGATCCGATGCCTATTGTATATGCTGTCGCATTCGATCCTGATGCCTGGAAGCGTGCATCATTGAAACTTGTCAAAGAAGCTGGGGTTAACCTGAGATTGCATAGCTGGTTTTCTGATGCGATTGTTGAAGATGGAAAAGTTAAAGGCATTATTGTTCAAACTAAAACAGGTCGGCAGGCCATTTTGGCCGACGCCTTTATTGACGCATCTGGTGACCTAGATATGGCAATCGCAGCAGGTGCTGAATATTCAAAGGGGCAATATATTGTCACCACAGTATTTCGATTAAGTAATGTTGATACGGTAGCTGTAGACAAGTTTCAGTACGAATGCCCAGAAGAGTACAGAAAGATCGATCGTCAGGCACGACGTATTATTGGCGGTGCATGGGACATGTGGTGGCTGAAGACTCCTCTTCCAGGCGTTGTTTGGTGTAATTGCCCACACATGCCAGGTTATGACGGAATCTCAGTAGAGGATAACACTAACGCTGAATACGAAGGACGCCGGCGTATGTGGGCCTTATATGAATTCGTAAAAGCCAACATGCCAGGCTTTGAGAAATGTCATATGCTGGGAGCAGCTGAGCAGGTCGGCGTTCGGCAAACTCGCCAGTTGATTGGCGAATATGTGGTTACAAAAGATGATGTCACTAGCCGCCGTTACTTTGAGGACACTGTTTGCCGAGGTCGTGATTATTACACTCCATACAGGGCGCTGTTACCAAAAGGTATTGACAATTTAATTGTCGCGGGACGCCATTACTCTGCTGAATCTGAAGCACAAAAAATGTCCCGAGAAATTCCCCCATGCATGGTACAAGGGGAAGCATCGGGTGTCGCTGCTTCCCTAGCCTTGAACGGCAACCTAGCGTTCCGGGATGTTGATCCTAAGGCCATTCAAAAACAAATGCGGGCACAGAATGCTGATCCAGGCGACAAACCCTCTGCAAACGCAGGGCAAAGGGTTACCTAAATATAAACGTCAGATATAAACATTAAGTATAAAAAAGGTGAAATATGTCAGATAGTAAGCTTCCTTTGGATGGCGTTAAAATCATTGATTTTTCCCAGGTTATGTTGGGTCCTTGTGCCACACAAATGCTGGCTGATTTTGGAGCTGATGTTATAAAAATTGAACGCCCAAAATCTGGCGACCTGTCTAGGAATGTATTTGGGGGGCGGGGTGAAGTGTCACAAAATAACCCAGTGTTTTGTAGTTTAAATCGCAACAAGCGTTCAATTACTTTGAACACTAAAACAGACGCTGCCAAAAATGTTATCTACGAGCTTATTAAGACCGCTGATGTAGTCGTGAACAACTTTAGGCCTGGTGTAATGACGCGAATGGGGTTTGGCTACGAAAAACTTAAGGAAATAAACCCAGGTATCATTTTCGCTGCTGGAACTGGGTTTGGTTCTAAAGGTCCATACTCCCATAAAGGGGGTCAAGATGTTCTTGCTCAGGCAATGAGTGGCGTTATGGAACAGCGTGCAAATGACTCTGTCCCTCGTTCCATTTATCCAACAGCCCTTTGTGATTATGCGGCTGGAATGCATTTGGTCCAGGGTGTTTTGGCCGCAATTATTGCCCGTTATAAATCAGGGGTTGGACAGAAAGTTGAAGTTTCATTGTATAACTCCATGATCGCGATGCAAATGCAAGAAGCTGCTAATCTCATGGCAACGAAAGCCACCTTGAACTGGGCTGCATTACCTTTGTGTGGCGTTTTTGACACGACTGACGGGGCTGTTGTGGTTGTTGGGGCCTTCAAAGAAAATCCATTACAAGATATTTGCATAGCAATTAAACACGCAGAAGACTTATCTATCAAATATCCAATGCTTGAAGATCAAGTTGAAGCCAAAGAATTTTTACAAGAGGAATTCCGTAGCCATTTTAGCGAAATGTCAACGACTGAGGCCATAAATAACATGGAGAAACAAGATCTTTTGTGTGCCCCAGTAAAGTCTTTGGAAGAAGCGCTAAAGGATGAACAAACAACAGTTAATCAAATGATCGCAACAATGAATCATCCTATACATGGAAGCATTCAAGTAATCTCATCACCTATAACCATGTCAGACAGCCCCTTTACAATTAGACATACACCACCTGGTTTGGGTCAACATACGGATGAGATTTTAGCCGAGCTAGGCCTATCTCTAAACGACACACAATAGGAACGACCATGACTGTAAAATTTGCCATAAAAGACAATGTTGCCTATGTCACTATCGATCGTCCAGAGCGCATGAATGCGGTTGACCAACAGACCGAAGAGGCTCTTGAAAAAATCTGGTGTGAGATTGAGGGCAACAAGAACATATACTGCGTCGTCCTTACCGGCAGTGGGGAAAAGGCTTTCAGTGCCGGGGCTGATATGAAATCTCCAGGTAATTATACTGGACTTGAATACTGGGCTCATTTAAGTGCAAACGGCTTCGGAGGTATTGCTTTACGAGATACTCTCAACGTGCCTGTAATTGCACGAGTAAATGGGCTCGCACTAGGTGGAGGTTTCGAAATGATTCTCGGGTGCGATATTGTTGTCGCAACACAGGACTCTTCTTTTGGGTTACCTGAATCGAGAGTGGGTCGTCTAGCACTTGCTGGCGGAATGGTGCTCTTGCAACGTCAAATCCCAGAAAAAATTGCTTCCGGTATTATATTGTCTGGTCGCCGTATATCTGCCTCTGAAGCCTATCAGTATGGTTTGGTAAATAATGTTGTTGCACGTGAAAATTTGGATGCAACTGTCCAGAGTTGGGTTGATGATATTAAACGATGTGCCCCTCTCTCGGTTCGTGCCTTAAAAGACACCATCCGCAATACAGCTCATATGAAACCCAAAGAGGCACAGTTCTACCGGTCTGAATCCTTGGTTGCAGCTCTGATATCTAAGGATTCAGACGAAGGGGTGCAAGCTTTTATTGAAAAGAGGCCTCCCGTATGGTCAGGAAAATAACTTTTGGTACAGGCATTCACATATGTCGTACGTAATAATTGAAGAATGCGTAGATATTAAAGATGGAGTGTGTACACAAGTTTGCCCTGTTAACTGCATTTATGAGGGTGGTCGGATGTTTTACATCCACCCAGAAGAGTGCGTGAAATGTGGGCTTTGCGAATCGATATGTCCAGTCGATGCTATACGTGTGATCACTGAAGTTACTCCTGAAGAGCAGCGCTATGTCCTTATTAATAAGGAGTTTTTTGAAGATAAGGTGACTGGCTGGGGGCGTCCGGACGGATGGTCATCAGAATTTACAACAGATCTAGATCATCCAGATATCGCTGTAATGCCACTAAGAAATAGGGAAAAAACGGATGAATGATTCAATTTTAGGAGGTGTCTGTGCCAAGAAGAGATAGTGAAATCAGTGGCGTGGTTGCTGCTGTGCCAACAATTTTCGATCATAATAACCAACCAAAAATAACTGAATTCATTCACCACTGTAAGTGGGCACTTGATAATGGGTGTGACGGTTTAAATATTTTAGGAACAACGGGTGAGGCTAACTCACAGGGCCCAGCGACCCGAAAATCGATTATGAAGGCAGCAGCGCGAGATATAGACCCTTCAAAAATGATGGTTGGCACGGGTACTTCTGATTTGGAAATGACAGTTGAGTTAACGCGTTATGCTGATAAATTGGGCTATGCGGTAGCTCTTGTGTTGCCTCCCTTTTATTACACACCAGTTTCTGATGACGGAATTTTCTCTTATTTTAAGGCGATTGATAATGCATTGGGAACATCAGAAATTGTTCTATATCTCTATAATTTTCCTGCACTATCAGGCATCAAGTTTTCTGTTCAGTTAATTAAACGTATGGTCAAAGAGATGCCATATCGTATTTGTGGTCTTAAGGATTCCTCTGGCGACGTGAATTATTGCAAGGAAATTGTTGAAGCTTTACCAAACTTTAAAGTTTTCCCTAGCAATGAGGTATGTATTAGCGATGCTCGTATCAATGGTTTCGCTGGGTGCATATCAGGTTCTGTGAATGTAACAGGTCCTTGGGCTGGCAAACTGTGGCATGGTTACGAAGGTCGTAATCTTGACAGCCAATTAGTCGAACTAAAGGAACTCAGAGCGGCAATTTCATCCGTTCCCTTGGTACAGGCTGTAAAACACCTGATTGGTCTTCGAGAAAATAACATCGATTGGAATGTTGTTATTCCACCTTTAATGCCTCTCACAGAGTTGGAAAAAATACAGTTAACAGAAGTTGCGCAAAAACTTAGTTACATCTGAAAAAATCGACTTTGATAAAAAGTCTATAAGTCACAGGAAACAAATATGACATCTAATATTAAATGTAATCTTATTAATGGAAAGTGGCAAAAGAGTGCTAAAGCTACTGATAATATAAATCCCGCAAATACAACAGATATCGTTGGTGTTTATTCATCTGGCTCAGGAGATGAGGTGAATGCAGCAGCCGAAGCTGCAAAGGAGGCCTTTCATGGGTGGGCCAATGCCAGTCCGCAGGTTCGTCACGACTTGCTTGATGCTGTTGGTAATACTATTGCCGCACGCAAGGCACAGTTGGGCGAATTGCTAGCTCGCGAAGAGGGAAAAACACTAGCTGAAGGAATAGGCGAAACGATGCGCGCCTCTCAGGTATTTAAATTTTTCGCTGGTGAAGCCCTCCGTGTTAAAGGTGACACTATTGCATCAGTACGTCCGGGAGTAGGAATTGACGTGACCCGTGAACCCCTTGGAGTCGTGGGGATTATAACCCCTTGGAATTTTCCAATCGCCATTCCCGCTTGGAAAATTGCGCCTGCACTAGCTTTTGGTAATTGTGTTGTTATGAAGCCTGCTGCGTTAACCCCAGGGTGTGCTCATATGATTGCAGAAATACTTATGGAGTGCGGGGTGCCAGACGGCGTTTTTAATTTGATTATGGGCTCTGGCTCTATCGTTGGTGAAGCCATTTTAAATCATCCTGACATCGATGCTGTAACGTTTACTGGCTCTATTTCCACAGGTAAACATGTTGCCGCGAAGTGTTTTGAAACAAATAAAAAGTTTCAGCTTGAAATGGGCGGTAAAAATCCAATGATTATTTTGGATGATGCTAATTTAGAAGTTGCTGTTTCAGCATGTATCACCGGTGCTTTTTTCTCAACTGGACAACGTTGTACAGCCCCTTCTCGATTCATAGTAGAAAAAGGAATTCACGACCAGTTTGTTTCGTTGATGAAAGAAGGGATGGCAAAGCTTGTTGTGGGTGATCCTCTTGACGTGAATACATCAATTGGACCAGTTATTGATGAACGTCAGCTACAATCGAATCTGAACTATATTGAAATCGCAAAGCAAGAAGCTGCTGAAGTCATCGGCGGTGAGCGTCTTGAACTGGACAAGCCTGGTTTTTATCAAAAACCTGCCCTTTTTCTTGGCACGACAAATGATATGCGTATAAATCGAGAAGAAATTTTTGGACCGTGTGCATCTGTAATTAAAGTAGAAGACTATGAAGAAGCACTTCGAGTTGCTAATGATACAAGTTTTGGTTTAGCGGCAGGTATTTGTACACAAAGTCTCAAATATGCAACAAAATTTAAACGTGAGGCTGAAGCTGGAATGGTTATGGTGAATTTACCCACTGCAGGGGTTGATTATCATGTCCCATTTGGGGGAAGGAAAGGCTCGTCGTATGGTCCTAGAGAACAAGGGCAGTATGCGGTTGAATTCTACACAACTGTGAAAACAGCCTATACTTACGCTGGATAAAACCTCAGCAAAGGTTGCATTATGAATCTAAAAAAATATGAGATGGATCGATGGGATAAGCGGTTTTTTGATTTGTGTAATCTAATCTCTTCCTGGAGTGAGGACCCTCACCGGGTCGTTGGGGCCGTAATTGTTGGAAGCGGAAACCAAATTTTATCTACTGGGTATAATGGTTACCCTCGAGGAGTTATATCAAAGGAAGAACGATTTAGTCGAGTGAATAGAGAGAAGTTTCATTGGTCTGAGCATGCCGAGCGTAATGCATTGTATAATGCAGCTCGGTCTGGTGTCGCTACTGAGGGAATGACACTTTATTCCAGTGTGTTCCCGTGTTCCGACTGTGCGAGAGGTATTATTCAGTCTGGTATCAGACGATTAAAAACGTTTCGTGCTCCAGAAAAAGACCCTAGTTTCGAACGTGGTTTTGTTGTATCTAGCATCATGCTTGAAGAAGCTGGAATTGATGTCCAATTATTTGACTAGCTGTGATTGCTATGGTCAATATAAACTGCGCACTTTGTTTGGGCGGTTGCGTTGGGCTTGAATGACACTGGCATTAATAATGCTGATTTCTCCAGCGAGAATGTAAAGCCCTTAAATGCTTAGTTGACGGTTGATTTCCGCTAACAAAGAATCCATCAAATTCTCCGTTTCCAGTAATTGGCGAAAACGCCAAATGGTACTATGATCGGGCACACTATCGGCGAGACTCAAACCCACGAAACGATGGAACAATAGTTCTCTAACGAGAAGTTTTTCTAATCTTGGATCGCTCAGGTCATACCAGCTCTGCACCAATAGCGCCTTAAACATAGGAGGCCATGAACTGTTACCACGACTCGAACTGATACTATTAAGGCCCAGATTCGATCGATTCTGTAGTCAAATAGTTGAAGAAACTGGACTAAGGCACTGTAAAACTCTAATTAGGAAAGTGAATGCCTAATCAAATAGGAATGTTGTTATAGCCCTAAGATTCGCTGCTTTTTAGCAATTTGTACACCCACTCACCGAATGCCTGCTGGATACTATTCTTTCTTTGTAATATCTATTAATACCTGTTGTACCTGCCACCTAAACTAACTTAACCATGAAGATTTAGTGAATTAACGATGTGATTGGCTAAATACCCTTGGCGCGCAACAGCTGAGCTGTTAAGTTGGCTTTGAACTCATGCTGCACAAGAGATATCTCACACCTTTATGATCTGCATCTACCCTAATTACCTTGCTATGCGTCTGCTGTTAGTGCTTTTGCTGTTGGTATCGGTTACCAGTTATGCAGGCCCGCCTAGCCAGTGCGACAAGCCCATGCACTCTGACCATATCATTTATGATTGTTATGGTGATT
>Ga0209815_1001734_pt1 | contig 13947 bp, 6 predicted proteins | sample CoawatmetaG00DNA_FD_187507 | JGI IMG/M metagenome (GOLD analysis project Ga0209815, IMG submission 187507) | Marine microbial communities from the West Antarctic Peninsula - Coastal water metaG002-DNA (SPAdes) (version 2) | ecosystem: Environmental > Aquatic > Marine > Coastal ...
CTGCACAAGAAGTAAAGCAGATAGAGTGGGCTTCACAGCCTATAGATTCTTCACTTTTTTCTGATCCTGTTAAAGCTGGTGGCGGGGGAATTAAGAATCCTAAAGATATTAAGCTTCCAGAACCTTCACGCTCAGCGGGTGGTGGAAGAGGTCAGCCTATTAAAAATGTTGGCGGGATTCAAGCTAATGTGGGGCCATTAGCAGAAAGTGTAATGCAACCGCTTGAAAACCAAGTGGGTGGAAGTCTTGAAAAAATAGCACAACCGCTTGCTGATATATATAGTGGTGGTAATTCAAGCGGTTATCAATTACAACAAGCGCGTGGAAACCAACAGAGCGGCATAGCGCCTGTGTTTGACGAAAACGTACAGGCTCGAATTGCGGCATCACGCTCTGAGCAACTAAAAGCCGAAAACGAACAGGATCGATTTGGACAAGATGTTCTTGAACGTAATCAACAGTCTAATGACAATGCTATGAACTATACAAAGTATCAAAAGGCTTTAAGTGCTTTACAATCTTCAGGCGGTAAAGATGAAGAAGCTAAAGCAGAATTACAGAAATTAAAATCACAAATGCCTCAATCTCGAAACATTCAAGCTCAATCTCAACAAGCTCAATCTCAAAATGTGACGCAACAAAGCATGATGGGCAGTGGTTTTACAGGACTTACTCCTGAGCAGATAGCTCAGCTTTCTGAAGACTACGGAGGAGGATATAATCCGAATGCGGAAGGAACACAAGAAAACAATGGTGGGGGTGGTAATCCGGGAGGCAATCAAGGCGGCAATCAAGGCGGCAATCAAGGCGGTAATCAAGGTGGTGATAACACTGACGCTGACGATCAACAAGCTAAGCCTGACACAATGGGTGGAGTTACCATTGAAGGTAAGACAAGCACTGGCGCACCACGAGGCATAACATACGATGCTCCTGAAACAACCTTAGACCAAATGACAGCAGAAACAATACTAAGTGAAGATGGCACAGCACCCGCAGGAACCGTAACAGGCGATGATGACATTCAAAAGCTTAAAGACGCTACAGATGCAACATCAAGCACAGTAACCGCAGATGCGCTTACAGCCGAACAAGGCAAGGTAACTGTTGTTGATGATATTGAATTAGGTGATGGGACTGCTGAAAGATATGAGGATGATGTAACCACTACTGAAGGCAAAATGGACAAAACAGTAGCGGCTCAATTTGAGGGCGACCCAACTAAAGCAGAAGCGGGTCAAGTAGATGACATTTCTCAAGCAGAAAAAACTAAACGTGATGATGCCGCTGAAGAAGCCGCATTAGGAACATTTGTTGATAGACCAGAGTATAAAGATTATGCTACAGCCGCTAGAGATGATTCAGACTATGGTTTTGATACTTCAACAGTAGACGAGCCTCAAGTAACTATAAGTGACGGCGTAACAATACCGCAATCTAAGGTTGATGAAATTAGATTAGATGCTGAAAAACGTGGGCTTGATCCTACAGACGCTCTTAAAGCTTACAGCGAAGCGATGGTTCAACGTACAGTACAGAAAGGCGATGCCGCACAGAAAGACTATACGCCTAGAATGGGAGAAACCCCTGAAGAGACAGCGGCTAGAGCAAAAACTTACGGCGCAGATTATACGCCACAGGGCGGCAACACAGAAATAGATGCTACTCCCGCCTACAAAAAAGCCGCAGAGCGTGTTGCACAAGTAGGCGAAGCCGCTTCTAGAAAAGCCGCTGAACTAGGTACTGCACCTTCAGTAGACTTAGAAGGCCGTCAAGCTATTACAGGTGATGCACCGAAAGGAGATGCTACTCAGATTGGTGGTGTTCCTACAGCCGCGGCCGCTTCAATGGATGCAGTAACAGGCGTAGCGCGTACAGCCGCCGCAGAAGACATGATGGCCGTTATTGCAGATGTTAAGCCAGAAGTTACAGCGGCTATTGCTGAAGACCCTGCAAAGTATCTTGTACAAATAGACAACAATCCAGATCCTCAAACTGTTGCGGCTATAGCGGCTCTTCCTGTTGAAGCATTAGTTTCTACGCAAATGGAAAGTTTATTAGCGGGGATGGAAGAGGGAAAAACTCCTGCGTGGGCTAGACCTGCTGTAGCGGCTATGGAAGCTAAGATGGCTCAGAGAGGTTTAAGTACTTCTACTGTAGGTCGTGATGCGCTCTTCAATGCTATTATCCAAAGTGCATTGCCAATAGCACAAAGCAATGCAACAGCACTACAGCAACGCGCACAACAGAACCTAAGCAACGAACAACAAGCTAATCTTTCTACTGCTCAGAACACTATGCAAGTACGGATGCAAAATCTTGCTAACCGTCAGACTCACGCATCTCAAACAGCTTCAATGGCACAGCAGATTAAAGTACAGCAAGGCACTTTTGAGCAACAAGCAGTAATGACTACTGCACAACAACAACAAGAAACAAGTTTAACTAATGCTCAGTTAGCTCAGCAACGCGCACAACAAGAGTCTTCTCAGCGTCAGCAAACTGCTATTGCTAATTTAAGTACTGGCGCACAAGCAGACTTAGCAAACTTACAAGCTATGAATGCCGCAGGGTCGCAGAACATGACCGCTGATCAGCAATCGCGTTTAGCTTCATATAATGCTCAAGTAAATAAAGTAATGCGTCAAGCTGAGCTTTCTCAAGACATGGAAAAAGCTAATCTTTCTCCTGCTCTACAAGTTGAGATGCAACGTGTGTCTGAAATGAATGCGGCCTCTAAAGATACAATGACCGCAGAGCAAACAGAGCGTTTAACAGAGCTTCAAACTCTTATAGACTTCCGCAAAACCGATGCACAGTTTGCTCAGCAGATGGATATGGCTAACATGTCTAATGAGCAACAGATGGAACTTGCTATGTTGCAAGATAAAGCGGCAACAGACTCTGCAAACTTTACAGCAGACAATGCTTTTTCTATGCAAGAACTAAATCAGAAAGTTGCTCGTTCTGTACGCCAAGCAGAACTAACTTCACGCATGGAAGAAGTTAATTTAGATTCTAAGTTAAAAATAGAACTATCTGAACTTGCTGAAAAGAACACCACTTCTCGTGCTAACATGAGTGCAGAACAACAGACGCGCCTTGCAAACTTAAATGTCTTAGTGGACTTCCGCAAAACTAACGCGGCTATGGCTCAGCAAATGGACTTGGCTAACTTAGGTAACGAGCAACAGATGGAGCTTGCGAATCTTCAAGAGCGTTCAAATGTAGATGCCGCTAACTTTACTGAAGCTAACAGAGGCAGAACTCAAGAGCTTAATACTTTTGTTCAGGTTATGTCGCAGAACGAACAGCTTAAACAAAATGCTGATATGGCTAACCTCTCTATGGAAGAGAAGATAAACCTAGCTAACCTTAGCTCACAGAGTCAAGCTGATATGGCTTCTATGTCTGCTGAAAATGTTCAACAGCTTCAAGTCTACGAAAAGAAGATGGCGGCAGGACAGGTTAACGCACAGCTTGCACAGGCTATGGGCCTAGCAAATCTTAGCAACGAGCAGAGCGCCGCAATGTTTAACGCGCAAATAAACGCTAACTTTGATATGAGTGCTATGTCTAACGAGCAACAAATGGAAATGGCTAACAGTAAGTTCATGCAGACTATGACGGCTACAAAGTTCAGCGCCGATCAGCAGACAGCCCTTTCTAATGCTTCTCTACTAGCTCAAACAGACCTAGCTAATGCTGATGCAAGGACTCGTGTGTCTGTAGAAAACGCTAAAAACTTCTTAGCTAAAGATATGGCTAATCTAAGCAATCGTCAACAAGCGGTTGTAATGGATCAGCAAATATCGCAACAAGCTTTGCTATCTGATCAAGCCGCTCAAAACGCCGCAAAACAATTTGGCGCAACATCTCAAAATCAGCTAGATCAGTTTTTAATTAGTCAGTCTAATAACATGAAGCAGTTTAACACTTCTGCACTTAATGCTATGGAGTCTTTTAACGTCACTGAAGCTAATCGTACAGCGGCCATTGAAGCGGGTAACACCTTACAAGCTGACTCTTTAACTGCACAGCTTGAAGCAGATATAAGTAAGTTTAATGTTTCTATTGATAATCAACGCGATACGTGGAATGCCGCAAATGCACAGGCCGTTGAGCAGTCTAATGTAAACTGGCGTAGGCAAGCTAACTCAGCAGACACTGCCGCCGCTAACGCCGCTAATCAGCAAAATGTTCAGAACGCTTTTGGTATATCGTCAATGGATCAGAGTCAGATGTGGCAACAGCTAAGAGATGAAGCAACGTATGTGCGACAATCTTACGAGACTGATCAAGAACGTAAAGCTAGATTATTAGTGGCGGCTATTGGAAACGAAGCGGGAGCAAGTGGCGATAAGAACTCCTCTAGTTCTAGTTCGTTAGTTAATTTAGTTAAGAATGTATTTGGGTAAAGGAGAAACATAGATGGGATTTTTCAGTAAGGTTTTTAAAACTATTAAAAAGAACTTTAAAAGAGTTGGGAAGTGGATAAAAAAAGGAATTATGAAAGTCGGTAAGTTTATGAACAAGATTGGCATTGTAGGTCAAATTGCTTTAGGATTAATACTTCCGGGAATTGGTTCGGCTTTAGGGGCTTGGGCGGGTACAACACTTGCAGTGGGTTCTACAGCAGGAACTATTGCTAAAGCCGCCGCAACCTTTGTAAATACCGCTATTAATGTTGGATCAAAAGTAAGCTCTGTTTTTTCAACAGTAACTAAAGGTGTTGGTAAAGTTATTGGAGATACTGTAGGCGCAGTGATAAATAAAATTCCCGGAGCTTCAGATTTAATTCAAAATGTAACAGGTAAGCTAGGCATGAAAGGAGGTGTAGGTATTGATATTAGTGGAAAAACTTTTAGTGGCGCTTTTGACACAGCAACTAAAGTTCTTACAGATACTGTAGCGGCAGGTAAAGATTTATTTAGTATGAGTACTATTACAGATAAAAATAAATACTACTTAGAATCTATGAAATCTAAAGTAGCTGAAGCAATACCTACTAGCGGTAAATTTTCTAAAGCAGGGATAGATACCTTTGATTCTACTAGACCTCAAATGTCAGGTTTAACTGACGGAGATACTACTAATTTATTTTCTGATGCAACAAGCGTAGTAAATCCTAAAGTAGACCTTGTAAAAGTAGAAGTACCAGAAACTTCAAGCTTACTAGCCGACCCGACTAAAAAAGGTTTTGTAGATACAGTCAAAACAAAAATAACTGAAGGTAAAGAGTACTTAGGTGAGAAAGTAGGAAGTATAATACCTGATGCTATAGATCAAACTGCTCAGACTCTTACAGACCTCCCTTCAAACCTTATAAAAAAAGAAGCAGGTCTTATTGGCCCTGCTGAACAAGGCAATGTATATCGTAGCACAGTAGTTATGGAAGCTCCACAACCTATGCAGTTTGAAACTACTAATTTAATTGGAGGAATGCCACAGGGTCAAAATATGCTACAAGGGCTTGCAGGAAACTGGGGAAGAGGTGCTTGGCTTTACAATGCTGAACAAGAAACACAAGCGTTTAAACAAAAACAACAGCAATTCGCAAATGCAGGTGGTATGTAATTATGGCAACATTCCAAGAAGAAGTACAAAAGGTACGGAGTTCAAGCACCCGCTCAGTTCCGGGACAATCGTTGTCTAACGACCCTGAAAACCCTGCTCCTTTTGAAAAAGCACCTAAGTTTACTTCTGTTCATGCGGCAAGTGAAGAAATGTTTATGGATCTTATTGAGCCTGAAACATATGTTTCTATAATGGAAGCTGTTGATGATGGAATTCCTGTTATGCAGATAACTCAAATGATTTTGTTTCAGAAATTTAAAGAGGGTGAGTATAATCCTGATTTAATGATAATGATGATAGAGCCTGTAGCTTATATGATTATTGCTCTTGCAGAAAGATTAGATTTAGATATTATTGTTGATGAAGATGATGATGAAGATGATATTTTTGGATTAAATTTTAAAGAAGATCAACTTAAACAGCTTAAAGGGGCCGCGTCAACTGGCGCAGTTCCCGCAGGAATGCTGACACCTGCAATGCAAGAAAAGATGGAAGACCTCCCTGAGACTCTTGAAGAAACTTCTGAGCCTGAAGAAAGTCTCCTATCTCCTCCAGTAGCTGAAGAAGCACCTGAAGAAACTGAAACCCCTGAAAGTTTAATGGCAAGAAGGTAATCAAATAATGGCTATAGAAGAATTTGGAAAAAGTTTACTCGCAGATGTACGCAAACGTAAAGACGACCAAGCCCGCGATGCTCGTAGACGCGAAGAAAGGAATGCTTTAAAAGAACTTGCAATTACAGGCGTTGTTAGTATAGGCAACTCTATGCTTAAAGATAAAGCTAATTCGTTTTTAGAAACTGAAGATTTTTATAGACAAAACATGCAGTTTAAAAAAGGACACGGTATTGCTAATGAGTACATAACTAATGAAAAACTTGCTAGAGAAGACACTCTTGGTTATGATGCTTACTGGTCAAACGTAGCGCCTTCAGGACAAGTAGATGCCGCAATGACAGAAAAATATGGAGATATGAAAAAATATAATACTGCTGATTGGAAAGATATGCGTACAACACTAATGCAGGATATTGGTACTGACGCTAGAAAAAATCACGAAGAAGGTTTAGTACAGGCTCAATCTTTTATTAATCAATCAGGAGATGAAGGAGAAGATTTCTATGCAAGCTACGCAAAAAAATCTAGGCCAACAACGCTTAAAGATTTAATAATGAACAAAGCTAAAGAAGCGTTAGGGGGTAACGATTTAAATGTTGCATCTAGAGAACTAACTCGTAAAGGTTATTTAGGAGATGCTCAAGCTTTAATTGCTTATGACAAAGCGTGGGATAAAACAGGCGATAACAAAATTTCTAAGTTCTTTGCAGACACTTCAAAAAAACTAGGTGGGGCCGCGCCTATAATTAAAGAAGACTTTGAAGATTTAGGAGGAACAGATTCTTTAGGAAATGCTCTTCCCCAAGTAAAAGTTTATAAAGCTATTTATTGGGATAAGTCTGAAAAGTATGTTACCCCTGACGGAGATACATTTACACCTGAAAAAGCACGTATCCATAAACAATATAATACTTGGGTTGGTCAGAATCTTGGAACTACGGAAGCCGCAAAATCAAATCAAGCTATAGGTGAATTAGCTTTAGCAAGCCACGCAACTAATGAAGAACGCGATTTTTTTATTGACCATTCAAAAACAGTAGCTAGAAAAAGTGGGACAGATAGAGACAAAGCTATAGCTAAAGCAAACCGTGAAACTGCGGCAAGCATAGCAGGATTAAAACTTATTTATACAGGTAGAGATTACGGTTTAAGCGAACGAGAAGGAAGTAGACTAGCTGTTGCAATGCATAAAAAAGTACTAGAAAGCAGACAAGCTCAACGAGAGTCAAATGTTTTAGGGGCTAATCCGTATGATTTTTCAAATGTTTTAGGAACAGCTTTAGTAATGGTTGAGCAACAGTCAGTTGCAGAACGAGCTACAGATTTTACACAGGAAGACATTAAAGAGTTTATAAGCTCTCCTGAAAATTTAAGAGCTATGTTTGAAGATTATGACGAGTTAACTCCCGATGCTCTTAAAGCCTACGGAAATTTAGTTGAAGAAGCGGGCGACCCGTACTTGAGCATGGCTCATAAAAGAATGGAAAGGTTTATAAATATTTCTGAAACTAAAAAGACTAAAGATTTAAAAGAAATATACAAGTACTACCAAGCTGAGCAAATGGCACTGCCTATCACTGCTCCTACTTCAGCTAAAGTAGAGTCTACAATTACTACACCTGTAGTTCCTGAACTTGTCTCTCTTTCTAAACTTGTTAAACCTAATGAAGTTTCTACTTCACGAGGTTCAAGTTATCTTAATCCTATGTCGGGGAAAAGATATGCTAAAAAAGCCCCTACACAACTAGAGGCGTATAACAAATTACTAGCTCTTCAAACAGTAGCACAAAAGAAAAAAGCAAGGGCTGACGAATCTACAGCTAGTTTAAAACCTGAATTTAGAAATAGGATAGGTACTCCACAGAAAGCCTCAATGAAATCAATTGCTGAGTTAGAAAAAGCATACAAAGATTACATTACTAAGTACGGAGAGTAAAATGAGTAATAGGATTACCGGAGAATTTCCAGATTTACGTGACGAAGACGCTTCTTCTTTTGGAACAGGCAAAACTACAAGTTTAACTCCCTATACAGCTACTAAGTTTAGGGCTGACGAAAGTGTAAAACAAGATTGGTCAGTTGTGCGGGAGTACATGGCAGGTAAAGTCCTTGATCCCGCATCTTTAGATTTAATGTCTGAAGACGCAGATGTCTTAGAGTCTTTTCGTGACAGCGAATCTCGTTTTGAAAACATGATAGCTAAAGCAATGGTTTTAGAAGATGCTCCTGAAGAAATTAAAGAAAGCTATAAACGCATACAAAGTAAATTTGCCAATGTAAATAACGAAGGTATTGGTGAGTGGGCAGGAATGATAAAAGACTATGGCATAGACGCTGTTACTGATCCTTTTAACATTGGTGCTGTGTGGTTTGCGGCACAGACAGGCGGCGTTGGCGCTCCTGCGGCACTAGCGGCTAGAGAAACAGGCAAAGCAGTAGCTAAGACTGCGCTTAAAAAGGCTTTAACTGGCCCTTCTGCTGTTGCTCGTTTACCCTCTAAAGGCGTATCAACTATAGTGCGTGAAGTACCTACTCAAGAATCAACACTACGAACTCTTAGAGCTTTGATGGATAAAAACCCTATGAAATCTGTAGCGGCTATTGGTGCGGCTCAAGGAACAATAGATGATTTAGCTTATCAAAATCTAAACATTACTGTAGGCTCCCAAGAAGATTTTAATCCGCTTCAAACAGTGGCTACAGCAGGAATTTCAGCAGGTTTAAATGTTGGGATGACTGTCGGTATTAAAAAGCTAACTCAGAAATTTAAAGTTGACTCTGACATGGATGAGTTTACACCTGAAAGGGGCGCTGAGCTTTTTGACGAGGGCATTGAAGGCGAATGGATTCCTGCTTCTGCGGCTTCTTTAATAGATGACCTCCCTTTACTTTCAGGAACTACTAGAAATTATGAAAACATTACACCTGACGAAGAGCTTATAAAAAAATATGCGGCTGATTTAGGGGGTGGTGCTAAAACTGTAGAAGAGGTGCAAGCTATTATCATGGCGGCGGCTAAAACAGAAACAACAGCAGGAGCCATAAAAAATAAAATAAAGAAAGATCTATATGCTCACGCTACTCACGGCACTAGCCGTTGGCTTGGAAAAGCTTCAGGAGTTCTAAGCCCCTTTGCAAAAGTATCTTCAACAGCTAAAATATTACAAGAAAAATTCTCTCATGAAATGGGCATAGATTGGAAAGTCAATAGTCGTTTAGTCGGCAAAGATTTTTTTGAAACTCAACGCGAGATACAGGGTCGTTTCTTTGAAGACTACAGAGCTATTGTAGAGCCGTTAGCTACCAGTAAATTTTTAAGGCGTAACAAAGACAACGCTAAACTTGCTGATGAAGTTAACAATGCTTTAATGTTAGCAGTGCGTGGACAAAAAGCAACAAGCGCAAATGGTCTTACTGCTGAAATGAACAAAGCAATTAATAAATCTTCAGTGGGCGTTAAAAAACTATACAAGCAAATGGGTTCTGAGCTTAAAGAAGCAGGGCTTATTGAAAATGAAGTAGCCGATTACATCCCACGCTCTTGGAACCGTAAAGCTATTTTTGAAAATCAAAAAGGCTTAGCTAAGTTGTTTGAAGATCAAGGCGTTGTGCCTAAAGGAAAGGGCATGGAAACCGTTAAAGACATGTTGAAGATTGATAACCAATTAGATAGCGGTGGCTCTGGTGGTTTCTTTTTCTCAGCTAAACGATCTTTTGATAACATTAAAAAAGATGCAGATTTCCAAGAGTTTTTAGATACTGACGTTAGAGCAAGCATGAACCTCTATACTTTTCAAGCCGCTAAAGGTCTAGCAAAAGTTAGAGCTTTGGGTGTTCGGAATGAAAAAGAATTTAAAAGTTTTTACATTGATCGCATTAGAAAAGAAATGGCTGAAGCAGGAGAAACATTTACAAAAAAAGACGCTGAAAGAATTACTAGAGTATATCGCACTACTACTTCTGAAAACTTAAATAGGTTTGGAAAGTACTCACAGGGCGCAGTAGATGGCTACGGTTTAATAAACAGAGTAGCTTACTTAGGTCTTGCAACGGTATCTAGTTTGACAGAAGTGTTTTTAAATGTGAGTAAGTCAGGATTTAGAAATAGTTTTAAAGGTCTAGGAGAAGCAATGGAGCTTTCTTACAAAGGAGCTACAGGTAAAACACAATCTAAGCTTATGTCTCAGCACGGCTTAACAGCGGGCGAGGCTAAAGCAGAAATGCGTAAGTTTAGTTTAGGCATGGACATGGGCTTGACTCAGCTAGAAAACCGCTTAGGTGGTGATGATTTACAAACTAAGTGGATGCAGAAAGCAAGTAGCGGTTTCTTTAAAATGACCCTGCTTGAAGATTGGACAAAGTTTGTACAGACAAGTTCGTTTATGAGCGGTAAGAATTTAATTGAAGAGAACATTCAAGCTCTTGTAGCTCACGGAGCTAAGCCGCTAGGAAAAAGACAGAACACTTTAATAGGTGAGTTAGCTGAACTAGATATAGATTATAAAGATGCAATGAAGTGGTATAAAAATGGAGCTAAACGAAACGAGGAGTTTTATGACAAAACTTTTCTTGCGGGTGCGGCGCGATATGCTAACTCTGTAATCTTACAGCCTTCTGGCATGTCTAACTTAAAGCCGTTGTTGTTTAGCAATCCTAAAACCTCAATAGCTTTTCAGTTGATGGGCTATCCTGCGGCGTTTACAAACACTGTTCTTAAAGGAAGCATAAAACAAATTACAAAGGATGTTCGGAGCGGCGACCCGCGCAACGTAGGTAAAGTTGCAGTGACTGCTTTATCAATGGTTCAGGTTGCTCGTATTATGAATGATTGGAGATCAGACGGTAAGTCAGAAGAAAAAGGAACGCTAGAAGCAAACTATCAAGCTGTAAAACGTGTAGGCGGTTTAGGCATTTTGGCTGACAACATTACTAAGTCGTATGATGCCGCCAAGTACAATCAGTCTGTTCTGGGCTATGCTACACTGCCTTTTGGCCCAATAGCTACAGATGTTTTAAGCGCAAGAAGACGAGGAATTGCACCTACACTGGTTAGAAAAATACCTGCCGCCGCTTCTCCGATACAGAAAATTTTAGGTATTGTAGATGAAGAGGCCGCTGAAATTTTTAAAGCTGACATGGATCATTTTGTTTATAAGGCTGGTAAAAATCTTTCTGAATTTGAACAAGGCCTTATCCCAGAGTTTGAAGCTGATGGTGGCATGTTAGGTTACGCAACAGGCGGCATAGTTAAAAATGTGCCTAACGTACCTACTGAGCCTGACGAAAGAATTGATAAGATTACAGGTCTGCCTTATAACGCACAAGCAGGTGACGCGTATATAGACATTGAAGACCGTGCTAAGTTTTCTATGGGTGGGCGTATACTAGCTAAGAATCTTGTAGGTGCTGTTCAAAAAGCTTCTAGGCTTGTAACTAAACGTCAGCCAGAACTAGACCCTGACGGTGCAATACTACACGGTATTGAAGATGATCTTTTAGATTTAAATAAATCTATAAAAGCTAACAGACCTTCTAGAGATTATCAAAATGTACCTCTGGCATCAAGAAACGAAAAAGTCACAACAAGTTTCCTAGATGAAAATGGTTACACCGATTATAGCGGGACAGGTAAAAAAGATTTTACTTACGAGCTAATGGAAGATGGGTCTTACAAAGTTTACACACCTTACGTAGATGCTAAAGGCAAAGAAAAATTAGGCGTTAAGACATTTAAAGACCCAACTTTAAAACAGCTTAGAACATATATGGGGTACGCTGAAGGGGGTCTGGTTGAAAGACTTCAGAAGTTTGAAGGCGGCGTAGCTGTAGAACAACCTTCTAGCATCTTAGATACTGTTTCTAAAATGGCATCGTCAGCAGGAGTAGCAATATTAAAACACTTTGACACAGCCCCTAACCAAGAACAACTACAACAGATTGAAAAAGTAGCAAAAAAAATTGACGCTAAAACAATAGAAGGCGTAGATCAAGAACTTATGAACGAGTACAAAGAAGGAGTTATTATTAATGCTCTTGCAGTTCAAGGGACTCCGACTACTCCTAATAAAAAACCTAAAACATATTACGGCAAAAACGCTATTAGTAGAGTAGAGGAAGATGAAGGAGAGTTAAACAGCTTACAGGAGTACGTTGTTGAACACGAAGGTTTTGTAGGTGGTGAGTATAAGGATACTAAAAATATTGTAACAAGTGGTGTAGGGCAAACAGGTAAATATAAAAACATGACTTTTAAAGAAGTGTTTAAAATTCATCAGGAAGAAGCTAAAAGATATGTTCCTAAATTTGATAGTCTTTCTGAGAAGCAACAGAAAGCTTTAATGTCTTTAGTGTATAGGGGCGACCTACAGAAAAGCCCTACTTTTAGAGATCGTGTTAATGAAGGAAACTTTGAACAAGCGGCTATAGAACTATTAGACCATAAAGAGTATCGCGAGTATAAAAGAATTGCTAGAGAGGGTGGAAATGTTAGCGGTATTATAGGTCGCTTAGAAGAAGCTTCAGAGTTTATTAAAGGTTAATATGGGCTTTCCCTTTGAGATAATTACAATGCTTGGCTCTACCGTTCTTGGTGGAGTCATGAGCGTGTGGGCAGAAAGCCGCAAGGACAAAGCAGAGCATCAGAAGCTTCTTATAACTCGCGGTGAGTTCGGACAGAAAGCTGTTAAGGCGGCACGAGATGTTAAGGACAAAGGTTTCCAATGGACTCGTAGGATCATTGCGCTGTCTTCAGTCTTTGCTATTGTAATACTTCCTAAGCTAGTGGCCGTGTATTATCCTACGGTAGATGTTACGGTAGGCTACACAAACTTTCAACCGGGATTTTTGTTTCTTACTCAGGGCAAAGATGTGTTTGAGTGGATAACTTTCCAAGGTTTAGTTATAACACAGCTTGATACTAATCTAGTTTCAGCTATTATTGGCATGTACTTTGGCGGCAGTTTAGTGAGTAAAAAATAATGAATCCAAAAACAACTATGGAAATGATAGAAACCGTAGGAATACCTGCGGCGTTTGCTGTAGGACTAGGATACCTTGTATGGAAACTGTTTCAACATTTGATAGCAGACGTACATAAAAAACTAGACGCTCAGCATGGGATGATTGTGGCGCTGATAGACAGAGTAAGACAAATGGACAACGACATGATACGGATAGACTCTATGGTAAGAACTGCTATGGGGATTCAAGTAGATGTAGATAGGATAGCAAGAGCAGACGGCAAAAAAGATCAGAGGAAAGATTAGAATGAAATTAGTACCTACATTTAGAAGCCACAAGACACTACGAAACTGTTGGTTCTGTGTGGCATTCTGGTGTTTTTTTGTAGTGTTGTGGTCAGGCTATACCTTAGCAGATCAAATAACACACAAGTTTAAAAGCCCTAGCTTCAATGGAATTAATACAAGCAGTCACTACCTGACAATTGAGAACCAAGAATTTAATCGCAAGTCAGATATAGCTGATGAGATTAAAGCGTATCAAGAAGAGCTTGAGCGTGATGCAGAGAACACTACACTTGCAAGGTTTATACGTAACTTAGAATCACGCATCTATGCAGAGCTTAGTCGCCAGTTAGTTAACAACCTCTTCGGCGAAACAGCAAGCACAGGGGGAACGATTGAGCTAGAGGGCAACACCATTACGTACACCATTGACGGTGATTTTATAACCCTAATAATAACGGATGCAAATGGAAATACGACAGAGATTACTCTACCCATTGGTACTTTTA
>Ga0209815_1001736_pt1 | contig 13939 bp, 28 predicted proteins | sample CoawatmetaG00DNA_FD_187507 | JGI IMG/M metagenome (GOLD analysis project Ga0209815, IMG submission 187507) | Marine microbial communities from the West Antarctic Peninsula - Coastal water metaG002-DNA (SPAdes) (version 2) | ecosystem: Environmental > Aquatic > Marine > Coastal ...
CTAAGCATAAGTAGTCTACGTAATTGATACAAAGCACCTTGCGCCCTGTATAACACTGTAATATTATCTGTTTGTTCCATTATACGTTGTTGTTGATTAATAAGTTCTTTAAGGTAGTTATTGAACTGGTCCCACTGGGGCTGGCTGTTCACTAACGCCTTGAGCTTGTTGAGGTGTTCCCGGTCCTGCATTACCACTAAATCCCTGTTCTTGTGGTACTGGAATCTGTCCCGTACCTATTGTGCCGCCACCTGCGCCTGTAGGGTCTGCTGGGTTTGCACCTGCAGCAGGTTGTCCTTCAGTAGCTGGTTGTTGGAAGCCTTTCATAAGTTCTGCTTGTACTGCTGCTTCATCCATATTGTTAGTTACTTTATCTGGATCAAGGTCAAGAGACTTTGCAATCTCCCGAATAACATACTGAAACTTAGCAAAGGGTGCTAGTGCTGGACTAGAAGCAATCTGCATAAACTGCATTAGTCGTTGGCTGCGTACTTCATTAGCCATAAGGCTTTCTGTACCACGTGCCTTAACTTCTAAGTCACCACGTATAGCTGGGTCAAAATCAAACTGCATATTAAATCTAAACAAGCCTTCACCTAGTGGCCTAAGTAAATAGTCATCTACATTTTTAATTACGCTCTTTATGCCACCTTGTGCAGCACCCATAAGCATACTAATACCTGAAGCAGTACGGCCTACACCAGACACACCTGTTTGACCATGTGCAAATGATGGGAACCCAGTGGACTCATCCGCTAGTACTCGTGCCTTATCAAATAACTGTAAGTTTTCTTGTGAGACATTAGGAAACTTAGTGCCAAAGATAGCTTGTCCGGGTGCGCCACCTTGTCTACGAAAGACTTTGCCCGGATACACAGATAAGTCTTGTCCCGGTACTAGGTTAGTTTCATCTACCTCAATAAGAAGGTTACCAGATAATACAGCATTGTCAACAGCCATTCTCATAAAACCATTCATAAGAGTTTGTGTGTCATCCATATTCTCTGCAATACCTACTCCAAAGAAAGAGTAAGGGTTCAACTCATACGGTGCAGCCATGAAAGGTATCTTAGCAGGTTTGAATGGGTTAAGTACCATACGCAGTAGTTTACCATTACATATCCATATGTTAGCTTGTAACTCATCTACCTTAGATAGTTCACTAGGTATATCTACACCCTGTTCTATTAACATATCTGTATCGCACATGCCCCAATACTCTAGGACTTCGTAACGTTGTACACCATAGTCAGGTACATAATCTGATAGATCATCTTCCCAGTATTCTTTATTATAGTTCTCACCTAGCTGCACTGCTTCTTCAATTACAGTAGGGCGAAAGTAAGGTCTACGCTTTAATGCACGTAATTGTGTACGTGACATCTTATGTCGTTCAATAGCAAATTGAGCTTCGTCCATATTAGTTGCATCTGGATCAGGATAGAAGTTCCACACAGATACATGTGATACTTGTGGTATTGTTTTTATAATAGGGGAGTACTCACCGTCATCTCCCCAGTTAGGGTACTCTTTATCTACAGCAAATGGACCTTTCATTACACCAGTACCAAAGAGTGCCATTTCAAAGGCTGTGCTACGTAGGTGTTTACTTGCACTAGATTCTTCTAGCTGGTCATGTATCTTCTTTTGCATTGTCTTAGCAGCTACCATAGCTGGACTAAATGTAACTGAAGTAGGAGTTTTACCTACACCTTTACGTAAGCCTTCAATCTCGCCTAGTTTATTTTCTAGTGGTCCAAGGCTATCTGCTAAGGTTGCCGCTGTAGCACCTGCAGGTAAATCTTTACCGTCACCCTTAAATCCATAAGGACTTACTTGCTCATCTAAGCCAGAGTTTTTTAATTGTTCAGGTTCTTTAGGATCAAAACTTACGTCTGCAACTACACCGTCAGGAAGTTCTGTTGGGTCTACTGTTAACGGAAACTTCTGACTTGCAAATAGCACATCAATAATTTGACCGTAGGCTGCAAGTGTTTTTGTTTTAGTTACTTTAATAAATACCCTAGACTTTTCTGCCTCAGTAAATTGTACATCGGGACCATACAAGCCACGATAGTTTCGGTAGGCACGTAGCCAACGTTGCTCATCTTGCTGTCTGTGATCTTCGGCACGGCTATACCGATCCATAATAAATGGAATAATTTTAGATGTGTTTACATCTTCTATGTCTGAGTCATCACTATCCGCTAAGATAATAGAGTCATCCTCAATGAAACTTTCGTTGTCTTCTACCATTTATCTTTCCTTAATAACCAAACGTTGAGTCTGCAACTCGCATACCAGTAGGAGGTCTACCCATAGGGTCGTAGTCGAATATACTGAAACGTGGTCTTGACATAATACCATACCTTAAAGCATCGTACAAGTGGTCTTCTGATGTAGTATCAATATCTTCTGGGTTTCTTTTATCAATAGGTAATGCAGGTAATTGTGAAATTAAATTAGTACAGTTACTAAAAAATACTAATCTTGGTTCTTCTGTAAACTCGTCTACTTGTAAGCGTCTATGTACTTCGTTCTTTCCTGACACCCTTGATCCCTTTGATCTATCTGAAGGACGCCATCTGCAACCCTTCATAATCATTTGTTCAGCAAGGCTTGGGCCAGTGTCTCCACGTTTGTGCCACAAACTAGAATCAAGAACTCCGTACTTAATGTTTCCATCTCCTGCTTCTAGCTCTAGCACCATGTCTGCTAAGTCTGTAGCAAGAACCTTACTTACATATAGTTCTCGGTATACAATTAACTTTTCGTCAGGAGATACCGCAAACCAGATTACACCAGACTTACTTCCGTATCCGTAGTCACATGCTCTAAACTTTACCCAGTTGTTAGGTATGTCAAAAGGTTCTATTACATGTATGTTTCTGTCAAACTCTGTAAAGGCTGCGCCTTCTTTAATATCCCAATCACCGTCAAGTAACTGTCGTCTTTGCTGTTCTGGTAGTGATAGAAGCATTGCTTCATAGTCACCCTGTTCAGCTAGATAAGGATTATCGGAAAGACGGGCAGGTATAAACCTGCGTTTGAATAAAGCCCTGCCAGCTTTGGCGTGTCCAGCAGGGTAGCGTAGTACTTCACTTGTTTCAATATCTGTTGCATCAAAAGCTTTTCCATAACTAGCAGGGTCAATAAACATTTTCTTAACCCAGTGGTGACCCCTACCACCCGGATTTGTAGTAGCTCTCATGTATACAGGTAAATCAGTTGCAGTGGACCGTAGACGTGATCTCATATAGTTCCACGGAAAGGGTGTGGGCCATTGAGTTAACTCGTCAAAGCCTATCCAACTAAACGCTAGACCTTGGTAGCGCAGGACGTCATCTTCCCTATCTAGGTAGGACATCCACAGTCTCGCACCAGAGGGCGCAGTCCACTGCATCTTACGTTCTGACCACTTAATGCCGGGCCAAATCTTAGGGTACATTTCTTGTGACTTAAAGATAAGTTCCCTTAGTTCTTCCGTAGTATGCCGTAGGAGCAATCCTGAGAAGGCAGGGTGGCCCATAAAGCGTAAAGGGTCAGCGAGCATGGCGTAGCTCTTTCCACCCCCTGCAGAGCCTCCAAATAGCACCTCACGTTCACCTGCAGCTAGAAAGTCTGTCTGCGGTCCTTCGTTAGGTTTGAAGATAATATTATGTTGTTCTTCAACAGGAGCTTGGCTAGTAACTGTAGGTGATGTATCAAGCTGCGTCTTCTTGGCTGATGTTGTCTTTGTTTTCTTTTGCGCCAAGTCTGGTGCGCTCGATTTCTTCCGCTTTGGCGACTGCCTTTTTCGCATAGTCTGCCCATTTGCGTAGGCTTCCAGCTTTGTTTTTCCGTCTTCGCTCATTATCCAACCGTTTCATTAATCCTACGTGAGAGATTTGTCTGCCTGTATTTGTAGTCAGCCAGTTAGCTACTTCACGATATGAGTACTGCTTTAAGTACTTCTTTGCTTTTTCAAGCATATCAAGTTCTAGTTCTATTGGCAAGAGAATAAATGAATCATTAGGATCTAATTCATAACCAAAGGGTACTGTTCTTGATATACGTGGGATAGGAACCCACTCGTTGTCTTCTTTAATGTCGGTTGGCTGGGGTAGTTTCCACTGACCTGCAGATTTAGTCATCGTTATCCTGTGATTGTTTAACTGGCATTAACATAACGCCACCCTTTGATTCTACTTGTACCTTCTCTGTTTTAACTAAACCAGTACGATCAAGTAGTTCTTTGGCTGCTGCCATCTTATCACGAATACCTAACTCAGTAGGATCATTTAAAGCACTGACCATAGCTATAGCAGCCTTTGGTACATTACGTGCTAAGTAGTTATGTGTTATGTCAATTATTTCTTCTTTTAAACTGCTGGTAATCTCACGGTTAGGTGTATTAGGTGAGTACCCTGCAAGATTTTTAGCTGCAGTAATGTTACCAGCAGCTTCATCCATAAGGACATCAAGAAACTTTTGTTGACGTTCTGTTAATTCTCTAGCCATGTTACATCATCTCAAAATGTGGTGCATCAATAAATGGTCTACGACCTTGTGACCTACGCAAGTCTATATAAGCATTCATTGAATCTTCTGCAGTACCACTGTACATGCGTATGTCTCCCTCAGACCAAGCTGCTCCCCACTTGATACCAACAGTCTGTCGTCTTGCTGCTTCTGCCATTGCATCACAGATGTCATCATACACGTTTAGTTCCCAAGAAATGTTTGAACCAAAGTATGCAACTAAGTCTACTGCCCTACCAACTAAGTGTTTAGATTTTAATGTTTGTGAACGTCCAGAGTCATATAACTCTTGCTGTTCTTCTGCAGTACGCATACCATAGGTAACACCAAAGTCTACTTTAGTTAACCCAATAGCTTCTTTTACTACATCTACAAGACCCTGTTCAACGCCTTCTAGTTTAGCCATACTTCTATCACTTAGTTTAAATGCCATGTTACTTCTTTCCAAAAAACTTAGTAGCTGATCTTACGCCAAAGCTGGCAGCTACGATTACACCTAGTGTATACTGATACCACTCTGGCATTGACTGCAGAGCTATAAATCCATCAGCTACTACACCTCTACCCCAATCACCTGTGAATACAAGTATTAGTGGGATAGAAAAAAGTATAGTTAGCCACTCATCTTTCCAGCTATCTTGTGAGCCTTGGGCCATTATCTTTTCCCAATCAGCTTCACTAGTAGCTCTGCTTACCATTATCTGTGCTTCAGCTTCTGCTCTAGCAACTTTAACTTTAACTTCAGCAGCTTTAGTTTCGACTTTACCATTTAGCCATGTACCAATTAATCCTGATAGTGGGCCTATTAATGCTTGTATCATACTAACTACTCTTTGCTTCTTTGTTCATCCAGATACCAAAGCAACCAGTTAAAGCTCCCATGCAAACAGACACAAGGCCCGCCTGTCCGTTTGTTGGATCAGGCAAGGCCATGTACCAATGCACAGATTGGTATGTAAGAATTGTTACCACAAGCATCATTAGCCGTGGAAATATTTTATAGTCATCAATAATAGTATGGGCCATTATATTACAACTCCCCCTCTGGCGGCTCTAAATCTTTTTGTCTTTTTCGCAATGCCTTTAGGTTGAGCCACATGCTGCTTACCTGCCTTAGTGCCTTCTCGTTTAGCTCTGGTTGTAGCGGCGTACTCAGAAGAACTAAGAGACTTAATAGCCGCAGCAGGTAGATAACGCTCACCACTCTTAGCACTGGGCTTACCACTCTTAGTACCCCACTTTTGCTTTGTCCAATTACTTAGGCTCTGTTGAGATTTTGCTTTAGTCATACTAACAGCAGTCGCAACCTTCGCTACACTTCTTATTTAGTAGCGCACACCATAGTCGTTTAAAATACTTCAATACTTTTTTCATTAGTTTTTATATCCTCCGCCTGCAGCTTTATAAGCTTTGGCTAACATCTGGGCTTTACGTGCAGACCATTGACCTGCCGCTCCACCCTTAGATCCTGCTTTAATTTTTTTAAACAATCGCTTGCGTAACTCTGGCTTAGTATAGTTACCTGCCTTATTGACGGTAGATTTTGCCTTCGATTTCGCCACGAGTAACCCCTATATCTTTTAATTGATTGTCTGACATATTCCGTAGCTGCCAGTGAGCTACTCTTTTTTCTTGGCTTATTTGAATCATTTTAATTAATTTTTTAAACATAACTATCTCCATGTTAACAGTAACCTTTGTTACTCTGGGTAGTTATATCATACATAGTTATAACATAAAACATACAATAATGCAACCCCGATATGCAATTACATCAGGGTTGCACTTTTTTTTTAAGAGAGTACTACTTTAACCGTTACGTTGTCACTAGTAGCTGCTAAGATATTCATTATAACAGCATCCCCAATAGCGTCAGGGATTGCAAGAGTGTAATTACCTGCCTCTATTTCTAAATCGTTAGCACCACAGTTTGCTGCTGCAGCACCAAAGTTAATTAAAAACTCTTGGTCAGCGTGAAGATGTACAACTCTAAAACCAGTGCAGGTAAAATGTGCAGTGTTACCTGCAGTATTATCTACGGTTACTTTTGTTTGTACACTCCACTGTAACGTGTTAGGTTGGAATGTGCCTACGGAATTAACCACTAGACAATGCCATAAAGGTTAATCAGTGAGTAGTCAGTTGTTACGTTAACAATCATAACTGTACCGATTACCTGAATAACATCCCCTGCAGCAGGACCGACAGCACCAGCAGCACCCAAAGGTACAGCATGGTTACCTACTACAAGTGTACCTGAAGTAAGTACAGCTTGTGGACCTGAGACAGCCATCCAACCGAAGTGAGAAGCAGCCATATCAACAGCAGTCACACCCATTGTTGCGCCTGTAGTTGTAGCAGCCTGAACAATCAAAGCACTGAGTGGATCAGCGATAAGAGTAATTCGTGTGCTAGAAGAAGCTGTAATAGCTGTTGCTAAGTCATCATACGTAGTGATAACAATAGATGGATCACTTGAGTGATCATGTGCTGGGTTAGAACGGATACGGAGCATCTGGCCTTCACCTGCACCATCATTAATATACAAGTAACCACCTGCATATTGATTAAGTGTAATGTCAGTACCAGCAGTTTCTACTGAGATTGCAGTTTCACCAGCAGCTACGTCAGCAGTAGGGGCTAGATCAAAGTGATGTGCAATAGAGGCAGCGTGAGTTATACACTTACCTGCAGTTACTGCAGTTGCAGCCATCTTACAGTAACGGTACGTAGTGTTACCATAGAGTAGCTTACTTCCTAATGGAAATAGTTGGCTTGCTCCAGAAGTAAATGGATCTACTGTTCCGTATGAGCTACTACCTTTACCAACTAAGAAGTCAGAGGCAGCATATCCTGCAGCTTCAGTGTACTGCATGTGAGCACCAGCGGTAGTTTTTATCGATCCTGTAATATCAATACCATCGCCAAATGTAATATTAGTTTCATATTCCTCAATACCTTGAGTGAGTATAGTTGTTGCCATGATTAAAAATCCTTTCGTGTGGTGTTACCACGTTGCTTGGCATAGTGTGGGTTGACCACTTATAATTATTTATTTCTTAGCTTTTTTAGCTGCTCCGCCTTTAGCGTAGCCACCCTTAGCATAACCCTTTTTCTTCATCATGGCCCCACCCTTAGCAGCACCTTTTTTCTTCATTGTGGCGCCGCCTTTAGCGTAACCTTTTTTCTTCATCATAGCACCACCTTTGGCAGCAGCCATCGTTTTAGGTTTTGCTTTTGCTTTAGGTTTAGGAGCAGCACCGGGTTTTATAGAACGTGTAAGTAATTCACGTAATGGTATACCTAGTCTTTCTGCTTCTCGTTTCATTGATTTTAGCCATGCTGGATCACCTGATGATTTAGCCATTATTTATTTCTCCTGATATAAGTTGTTAAATACTCGTTCCGTATCCCAGATGTATTCAACATCTTCTTTGGAATGGAACATATGTTGGTTAGGTTTAAAGTCAGGAGGACCATCTCCTGTTTCAAACCAAGCTGGATGAGTTACTCTCACTCTGTTATTGGGTAACGCAACTATGTTACCTGTATAGTCTCCTGCATCTAGCAACTCCAGTACGTGTGACTGTTTGTGTTGAGCGGGATCATCTGCTACTTCATTGTCAGTATAGTCAACTGTGAAGTAGTACTTAGCTGGGTAGAACTCTCCATCTACTTTAGCTATCCAAGGGGCAGGGCTTGCACGTTCTATCTTATAAACACTATGTGTATGAGACATGCAATCCCAAGGCTGTGCTAAATACGTAGGTAATGCTGTAGGCCATTGCTCGTAGGGTGTGTCAGCTACAAGGGCAGTCAGAGGCATCCTAGCCCACATAGCACCACCGTGTACATTCTCTTCGTCTGTATCGTCTGTCTCACACCCAGTAAAGATAACTTGGAAACTAAGTGTTCTGTTTGGCATAGTTGTTACTGCAACTACCATACAGTGTAGAAAGTCTCCGTGGTACTCTTCCATGTTCTTAGTGTATTCACGTCTTACCCATGCTTTAAAGTGGGGTATGCTACTTTGTAGATACGGCATTATGTTTCCTTCGCAAGTCTGCTTTAGCTTTTCTGAAGAGTTCCGCTATGGTTGTCTTCTTCATAACTTTAGCACGTTGTTCAGCTACCGTCAATATCTGAATCTTTCTTGCGTAAGGTTTGTCTATTCTTTTAACTTTAGCTATTGTAGCTTTTGCATCTGCTACAGTAGCAAACTTAATGGGTACGGTATCTTTAGGGTTCTCGTCTGTATATAACCTACGACCAGAACCTTTAGGCTTCTTACCTGTTCCTAGCTTTGGGTCTTTTTGCTTTGCCATTAACCATACCCTTCAATGTCTTAGCTTGACCTGCATGTAGCTTAGAGGCTTTATTCAAACCTTTAATAACTTTCTTAACTTTAGTTTTGTTTTGATTAGTTAATGACATTACTTAAACATGCCCCCTTTACGCATATCATTGTTACCTGAAGAAGTTAGGCCACCCTCACTGTATGAAGCAAACGTTCTAGCCTTCATGGCATCTTTGCCATAACGCTTCACACTCTTTATATCTTTAGCTTGTTTTTCACGTAGCTTAGCAAGTGCAGCTTTCTTTTTAATCTCAAGTGCAGCAAGCTCTTTCTTCTGCTGTGCCGCACCACTTGTACCAGAGTCCTCATATCTTGTTAAGATACCTGCTTTCAGTCCATCAAACTTTTCTTTCATCCTGTTTGCTGCCACGGCTGATGATTCTCTTCGTGCTTCAGATGCTACTTTTGATGTTGTCATAATTGTTTATTCCCTTTTGATGTTATGGTTACTTAAACATACCACCTTTACGCATATCATTGTTACCTGAAGGAGCCATGCCACCACTTTTAAAGAAGCCCATTTTGTTACGTACAGCAGTAGGCAGTTTCTTTAAACCAGTTTGGTTTTTTGTAGGTTTTGTAAGTCCACCCTCAGACAACTTAGATGCTTTATCCGTCATCTTATCTATAAACTTTTTCTCACCCTTAACTATACTTGTAGCCTTACGTAGGGCATCTACTATCCTTTGACGTGTCTCAGGATTTTTTTCTGTTTTAAGCATTCGTTGTAGTTGGGGAATAGACATTTTACCAAGAGCAGATTGTGCCATAGGTTTATCTGCCATAGGTTGTAGTGCCTTTGTTCCGCTAGTAGCAGGATCATTAGGTCTACTAGCCCCTATAGATCTAGAGCGCATTTGAGGTCTTTGTGATTTGTCTAGTCCTGCCATTGTATTATTCCTTTACCATTTTACTTTGTGTGACCAATAACGAGCACTTAGCTTACTAGGCTTAGAGTCTTGCGCATTGTGTCTTGCATAATAACTTTTCTTACGAGCTTTATCTTTAGCAGTTGAAGGATTCTTACCAGCACCACTTACGCCTTGCTGTCCAAACCTTATAAATTTATAAGTGTCACCTTCTTTAGCCATTACGCAGTGTGACTTCTTAGGGTGGCTAGGTGTACGCTTAGGTTTATTTACACCAGACAGCCCTTCGTCTTTCATTTTAGTCTTAACTCTTTCGGGTATTGCCATCAATCCATCCTTCTTTACGCATAGCCCACTCTACATGCTCTAAGGTAAATGGTTTACCGTAATGATTCTGCACTGCTTCACGTACATAGTATACATCACTGTGGGGAATATGTAAGTCTTCAAGATTACCACGCAATACGTGTTTATAGAACTCTTCAAGAACATTGTCTGTCCTTAGTTTTACTGATTTCTTTGTCATTGTCAATACTTTTTATGTACAAATATAAATAATCCTCGCTTAACAGCGATTATTCTACATGTATAGTTATAATGTGTGTCACTTAAGTGTATCACTGTACGTGTATACTTATATGTTATTATACATATATATTATTTATAGGTAAGTATATATAGTTTAAGTGTATACTGTACGTGTATCACTTATAGTGACCTACCCAATCTCTCTCTCTTGTATAGTTTTACACATTTTGAATACCATGTCAATACTAAATCGTACAATGGTAGCATTATATTTATTAATGTGACTATGTTGCACATATATCACACCTCTTTGTGACCACATATACATACATTTGTGATCACACCTAACTGTAAACCACTATATATGTAATGTGGTTAACACTACATTTTCCTGATCCGTGTTGGGATACATGCATATATACGTACACGCCCCCGGTGGCCCCTGCGTACCCGCATATGTGTGCGTGTATGTGCGCCCACGTTACATGTACGTGTGTAGGTGTACGCATAATGCGAGGCATAAGCCACCATGCAACACAAATCATCAATGTTTACAGGTACTTACAAGAACTCGGCAAGTGTTACACAATCAGTTGCCCATGCACAATGTGATGTGAGGGCGGGCGTGTGAGAAGTGAAGGCGTGTAGCAGCGCCGATGCATATAAACAATCACCATCAAATAGATCTCAAAAGCACATCCCAATGTTTTCCACATACCCACCCCCCTAACGCATGTGGTCACATGCATCTGCGCAGATGTACGCTACACATCCACACACATCCACACACATCCACACACATGTGTAGGCACGAGGCAAGTGATTCGTTTTGGGCTGAGTTAAGTCCGATGTCGGACCTAATTTGCTGAACTACTACTACGTAGTAAAATAGGGTGTTGACATCTGTGGTGAGAACTGATTGTTTAATGGCACAACTTCAAACCTACCGAAAAGGAAAATCGGATGACCAACTTACAAGCTCAGAACATAAACACATTAGAGGATCACGGCAAAGCGTTAGCCGAGCAGTGGGACAAGATCGTAAAGGCAGACATGAAGCGTTTCGATGGCTTCACAAAAGTTGATGGCTTTGACACACGGCTTGGAAAGCTTATGCTCGAACTCAAGGCTGAAGGCGGCGAACGTATATCAGCCCAACGAATCCGTGATTGTCATCTGCATACAATAGACAAGCGGCGTAGGGCAGAGGCCATGTGGTTTGCTGACAACGAAACCGATTGCCGCAAGTTTATTGCTGATAGCAAGAAAGGCTTCACATCATTGTCTGCCTTGCAAAAGGCGGTAGCGATAGCGTCAAAGCCAGAGGCTGAGGTTGAAGCTGAGGCAGAGGTTAAGTCCGATGTCGGACCTAAGGCTTCAGATGGCGGTAGCATAACCGCTGAGGAAGTATACAAGCATCTAGTCGCAGTTTGCAAAGCAAATGAAATAGACATAATGGATGTAGCAGAGATGCTATTGGCAAATGTGGATGTAAACGAAACACAAACAAAGGTAGCAGCTTAGGCTGTTACCACTACAATGCTAAGTTAAATTAGTTTAGTATCCGCATAACATTTGGGTACTATGATATTTTAACTTGATCGTGAAAGGATCAAACAATGGCACTAGTATCTATAAAAAATCTTAATGATAATACCAAAGGCTTTCGTTTTAATGTGTTAGGTATCAAAGGCTTAACTCGCAAACGTATTGTCAAATCACGTGGATATAAAATCACGTTTGGTAAATGCACAAATGCCGTACACTTTGGCAAGCGTTCTGTGTACTTTGAGCACAAGCCTAACCGTGTAAGTGAACGTAAGATGCACAAGTTTGCTTAGTCCGATGTCGGACCTAACTAAAACTGAGGTAGCAGCTTAGGCTGTTACCACTCAACCAAAAAAGGAATACAAAATGGACAATATACAAACAGTAAAAGAATTGCGTGACATTGCTGCGGCTATGGCAACGGGTGACAGATCTAATCAAGCACTCGGCGCTGTATATGATAGCATTATGCAGCTTAGTTATAAGCTACAGGACGCTGACCTCAAATAAAGATTGATATTCTGGGTAGCACCTATTAAGGTGTTGCTTACTAATACCAATCAAACCACTAATCTGAAAGGTACAATGTATGAAATACATTCAGCATAATAGTAATGTTAGGGCTATGCCGACACCTAAGCAAACACGTTTGCAACGATTGCAAGCACGTTTAGATACGGCTAGACGATTGGCTAAGTTTGGCAATGGCCCTAACATACATAAGGTATACGATGCCGATGATAACCTAGTCGAGTTTCGTGAAGATACTGGATGGGTTGACACTTGAATATAAGATGCTTATTAAGTCCGATGTCGGACCTAACTTAAAGGATAAATAAAATGTTAGTTGGTAAAAGATCCATGATGTCTGGCACTCTAAATGAAATGAATATAGAAGTGTCTGAAAAGCAGATTACATTGTGGATGGAAGGCGTACCCATACAAGACGTGATGCCAGATCTATCTGCCGATGAACGTGAGTTTCTTAAAACAGGTATCACGCCCAGTGAATGGCACTCAATATTTTGGAAGGATAAATAAATGTACCAACGTGACGTAAATGAGATCAAAGCCTTTGTGAAATGGCGTGGCCCTGATGCCCTAGTCAACACTGGCCTATTCGTATTGCTTACAATACAAGCTGGCTTGTCTACCGTCAAAGGTAGCATGGTCAAGGTTGAACGTGACGTCTACCAAGCTGACTGCCTATGGGGCAAAAAAGCTGAAGGCTACATGTACCTTATAGACAATGCCGATTACTTGTATGGCAAAGTGTACGACATAGCTGACAAGTATGGCTATGATACACCTATGGGATGTCAGGAAATCATACGACTGTTTATCAACGTGCCTAATCTTGGCATGGTCAAGGCTGCATTCTTTGCACAATGCTTAGGCTTTAATACAGCCTGTTTAGATAGCCATAACCTTACAAGGTTTGATGTGTCTAGCAGTGCCGTCAAGCTAAACATGAAGGCTAAAGAACCTACTATACGCCGCAAGATAGCAGAGTATGTACAGTTATGTCATGATCTGCGAGGCCAACTTTCAGCGTCAAATTACGAATCATCAGCAGAATACTGGTGGAATAGCTGGTGCTTCTATGTAGCTGGCAATCGTGCCAACCGTGCCTTAGATACTGGTGACGTAGTGTCTAGGTTCCACGTTGAATGTGTAACATATGGGTTTGAGTAATGATTAAAAAAGTATCAGTGGGGATTGTAAATCCTGTGGCAAAGGCTATGTTGCAAGAGCGCAAAGCCCCACAGGTAGTGCTGCCTAAGAAGGGTAGCAAAGCTAAACGTAACAGACGAAAGGACACGTATGATGCAATACGAAATGCAGAACTTCATCAAGATGACTAAAGTTAAGTCCGATGTCGGACCTAAATTAAAGCGTGATGAATGGAAGCGTAGCCGTAAGGTTGCAAGGAATACCAAGTTGCAATTGCAGCATGGCACTACTAATTTTAAAAGCAAAAGGATAGCTTGACATGGCAACGTACATGATATACCAACGTAAGAAATCACAAGCAGTTGTAGAACACATCAACAATAAACCCAACAGTGTATACGCTAGTGCATACTTTGCACTTGGTATGCCAACTAACGACACA
>Ga0209815_1001740_pt1 | contig 13915 bp, 10 predicted proteins | sample CoawatmetaG00DNA_FD_187507 | JGI IMG/M metagenome (GOLD analysis project Ga0209815, IMG submission 187507) | Marine microbial communities from the West Antarctic Peninsula - Coastal water metaG002-DNA (SPAdes) (version 2) | ecosystem: Environmental > Aquatic > Marine > Coastal ...
AGAAATCCCGCTAGGAATTGTAGAAACTGATAACCATAATTATATAATTGTAGGCTCCTCTGATAGTAACGATTTTAATATTTCAAATAATAATGGATCCTATGATTTTTGGATGACTAAAATAGCAACTGATGGAAGTCTTCTTTTAGAAAAAACATTTGGCGGTTCTGAAATTGACGAAGCCTCTGCAATTATAGCTGCAAATGATGGAAACTTTATAATTGTTGGTAACACTAGAAGTGCAGATAAAGACGTTTCTAAAAATAATGGCGCAGCAGATATTTGGATACTGAAGGTTTCTGCAGAAGGAAATCTTATTTGGGAAAAAACAATTGGAGGATCTAGTTTTGAAGTAGCAAAAGCAATTTATAATACACAAGATAATGGATTTTTAATTGCAGGAAGTTCTAGAAGCTTGGACAACGGTTTTCAAAACAAAGGTCAAAATGATGCTCTTATTTTAAAAATTAACGAAAACGGAAACCTTTTATGGCAAAAAACATTTGGGGGCTCGGAAATAGACTTTTTATATGATGTTGTAGAACTAAATAACAAATCGATTATTGCCGTTGGTGAAAGTAGTAGTTCGGATCAAGATATTCTTGAAAACAAAGGATTTACAGACGCATTAGTCATTCAAATAAAATGAGAAAAAAATACTGCTTATTAATTTTAATACTCATTCTTGTTACTCGTTGTAACGAAGAAAAAGAATGCTGTGTGCAACCACAATTTACAATAACCTTAAACTTTACACATCATTGGAATGGATTAAAAATTACGCCACAAGATTTTAATGAATTAAAGTTTACAAACGAAAATGGAGAGCGATTAAGTATTGAAAGATTGCGGTATCTTGTTTCAAATATTAGTCTCATAAATGGTAAAAACTATCATTTAATAGATGTTGGAGAAAATTCTGGAACATCCATTACCATTCCTGAACTTACAAATGAATCCTACGCACTCTCTTTTAGGTTTGGTTTTTCAGATGAAGACAATACAGACGGAACTTACCAAGATTTAAATTCTGTAAGTTTTAGTGTTCCAGGAATGTTAGGAGGCGGGTATCATTTCATGCAGTTTGATGGAAAGTATATAGACAACAACAATGAAGCATCTGGTTTTAACTACCACACAATTAAAGCGGTAGATAGAACAGATCCTAATAATTTAAAGTTTGAGGACACTTCATTTGAAATAAATTTAGGAACAATAGAGGTTGCAAGTAATCCTGAAATTGAGATTAAAATGAACCTTGCAGAATGGTTTAAAAATCCGAATACATGGAACTTAAATGAGTTAAATAGTATTTTAATGCCAAATTTTGAAGCTCAAAAAATGATGCGCGAAAATGGAGACTCCGTTTTTAGTTTGGGTGTAATAAATTAATAACACATTGTCATTAAGGTTTCCAGGGTTTAAGAACTTGTAATGACAAAGAAAAACACATGAAAAAACCGTATATATATTTCTTTGCCTTTTTTCTTTTGACGTTTTGTTCGTCTAAAGAAGAAGAAATCTATACACCGGTTCCATATAACTTAGAAATACCCGCACTTTTTGCAGACAAATTAATTGCACCTATAATTCCTGCAGACAATTTATTAACCGAGGAAGGGGTGGTATTGGGTAAAAAACTTTTTTTTGATAAAAAGCTATCAGGAGACAACACAAAAGCTTGCAGCTCTTGCCACAATCCTAAAAAATCATTTACAGACCAACAACAATTTAGCGCAGGAATACAGGGAGAATTTGGTACAAGAAATGCAATGCCTTTATTTAATTTAGCTTGGAATTTTGATGAACGTTTTGCATGGGACGGAAAAGAGTTTGGATTAGAACAACAAGCTTTAGAACCTGTTTCAAATCCGATAGAAATGCACGCAAACTGGAATCTAGTAGTACAAAAACTGCAAGAAAGCACAGAATATCCAACATTGTTTTTACGGGCCTTTGGTACTTCAAAAATAGATGCTAAATTAGTTACAAAAGCGATTGCACAATTTGAAAGAACCCTTATTTCTGGAGATTCTAAATTTGATAAATACCTGCTTGGAGAAATAAGTTTAACGCAAGAGGAAGAAAACGGATTCAATGTTTTTATGGATGAAGCAAAAGGAGATTGTTTTCATTGTCATGGTAGCAATAACAATCCTCTTTGGACAGATAACGCATTTCATAACAACGGTTTAGACACTACTTTTCAAGATTTAGGATTCGGTGCGGTAACAGGAGACCCTAGTGATAACGGTAAATTTAAATCGCCGTCTATTCGTAATTTAGCTTTTACAGCACCTTACATGCATGATGGCAGATTTGCAATGTTAGATGAGGTTATCAATCATTATTCTGAAGGTCTTCAAAAGTCTTCAACGATAGATCCTTTAATGAAGAAAGTAAATGAAGGTGGTGTTCACTTGTCGCAAAAAGATAAAAACGATTTAAAAGCCTTCCTGCTATCGCTCACCGATAGAAAATTTATAAATAACCCGAACTTTCAGGAGTAATCAATAAAAGCAATCGAATTATTGGGTTTCGTAATGAGATATCTTCGCTTTTCTTCTACTTATATTGTATATTTGTGGCCAATTTAGATTTAATCTATTTATAAATATGATAAAAGTTTCAGACACAGCGAAGAAGAAAGTCGTAGAGTTAATGACTGACGATGGCTTTGACGCATTGACCGATTTTGTAAGAGTTGGTGTGAAAAGTGGTGGTTGTTCAGGTTTGTCTTACGATTTAACTTTTGACAATAAAAAAGAAGAAAACGACAAAGTTTTTGAAGAAAATAATGTAAAAATTATTGTTGACAAAAAAAGTTTTTTATATTTAGTAGGAACAACTTTAGAATACTCTGGAGGTTTAAATGGAAAAGGATTTGTTTTTAACAATCCCAATGCAAATAGAACTTGTGGATGTGGAGAAAGTTTTTCATTATAAAAAAAATTAAAAAGAGATGTCAAAATACACCGAAGACGATTTAGAACAAGAATTAAAAACCCAAGAATATAAATACGGTTTTTATACAGATATAGAAAGTGAAACCTTTGCAAAAGGGTTAAATGAAGATGTGGTTATTGCAATCTCTAAAAAGAAAAACGAACCTCAGTGGATGACTGATTGGCGTTTAGAAGCATATAGAGTTTGGAAAAAAATGGAAGAACCTGAATGGGCAAACGTCCATTACACAAAACCAAAATTTCAAGATATTGCGTATTATTCTGCACCAAAAGAAAAGCCAAAATTAAATTCTTTAGATGAAGTAGACCCAGAATTATTGGATACTTTTAAGCGTTTAGGAATTTCTTTAGATGAACAAAAAAAATTAGCAAATGTAGCAGTAGATATTGTAATGGATTCTGTTTCTGTTGCAACTACCTTCAAGAAAACATTAGGTGAAAAAGGTATTATTTTTATGCCTATTTCTGAAGCAATTCAAGAACACCCAGAATTAGTTAGAAAATATTTAGGAACCGTTGTACCAACTACAGACAACTTTTATGCAGCATTAAATTCGGCAGTTTTTTCTGACGGATCTTTCTGTTACATTCCAAAAGGAGTTCGTTGCCCAATGGAATTATCAACGTACTTTAGAATTAACGAAGGAGGAACGGGTCAATTTGAAAGAACACTAGTTGTTGCAGATAAAGGATCTTATGTTTCATATTTAGAAGGTTGTACAGCACCAAGTAGAGATGAAAATCAATTGCATGCGGCAGTTGTAGAATTAATTGCTTTAGATGATTCTGAAATAAAATACTCTACAGTTCAAAACTGGTATCCTGGAAACAAAGAAGGAAAAGGTGGTGTTTACAATTTTGTAACTAAAAGAGCTATTTGCGAAACCAATGCAAAAGTTTCTTGGACTCAAGTAGAAACAGGTTCTGCAGTAACTTGGAAATATCCTTCTTGTATTTTAAAAGGAAACAATTCTGTAGGTGAATTTTACTCTATTGCAGTAACGAACAACCATCAGCAAGCAGATACAGGAACAAAAATGATTCACTTGGGTAAAAACACCAAGTCTACGATTATTTCTAAAGGTATTTCTGCAGGAAAATCTCAAAATTCGTATAGAGGGTTAGTTCAGATAAACTCTAGAGCAGAAAATGCTCGTAACTTTTCTCAATGTGATTCTTTATTGATGGGGAATGATTGTGGCGCACATACGTTTCCTTATATCGAAGTAAAAAACAAATCTGCACAAATAGAGCACGAAGCAACTACAAGTAAAATTGGTGAAGAACAATTATTTTACTGTAACCAACGTGGTATTGATACTGAAAAAGCAATTGCATTAATTGTAAACGGATTTAGTAAAGAGGTTTTAAATAAGTTACCAATGGAATTTGCTGTAGAAGCTCAAAAATTATTGGAAATTAGTTTAGAAGGTAGTGTAGGATAAAATAAAATAATATTAAACTGCTCATAGCAATAAGCTAAAAGCAAATAGCTAAATTACAATGTTAAAAATAGAGAATTTACAAGCAAGTATCGATGATAAATCAATCTTAAAAGGATTAAATTTAGAAGTAAAAGCTGGTGAAGTACATGCAATTATGGGTCCTAATGGTGCTGGAAAAAGTACGTTGGCTAATATTATTGCTGGTAAAGATGATTATGAGATAACAGAAGGAACTATTGAATTAAATGGTGAAGATATTAGTGAGCTTGCTCCTGAAGAAAGAGCCCACAATGGTGTGTTTTTATCTTTTCAATATCCTGTAGAAATTCCTGGAGTTTCTGTAACTAACTTTATAAAAACTGCTATTAACGAAACACGTAAAGCAAAAGGTTTAGAGGACATGCCTGCAAAAGACATGTTAAAAATGATTCGTGAAAAATCTGAATTATTGGAAATAGACCGTAAATTTTTATCTCGTTCTTTAAACGAAGGTTTTTCTGGAGGAGAGAAGAAACGTAACGAAATTTTTCAAATGGCAATGTTAGAACCTAAATTAGCCATTTTAGATGAAACAGATTCTGGTTTAGATATTGATGCTTTGCGTATTGTTGCAAACGGTGTTAACAAACTTAAATCTAAAGACAATGCTGTAATTGTTATTACGCACTACCAGCGTTTATTAGATTATATTGTTCCAGACTTTGTACATGTTTTACATAATGGTAAAATAGTGAAATCTGGAGATGCTTCTTTAGCTATAGAGCTAGAGGCAAAAGGATATGATTGGATAAAGCAAGAACTAGTGTAAAATTAGTTTTTAGTAGAAGTATACAGAAATGGGTGCCAACACTAAAAGCTGAAAACTGAAATTATGGAATTAACAGATAAATTATTATCATCATACGTAGCGTTTGAAAATCGTGTAGATACAAATTCTGATATACACGAAATTCGCTCAAAAGCCTTTCAAAATTTTGAAAATTTAGGCTTCCCTACTAAAAAGTTAGAAGCTTGGAAATACACTTCTTTAAACTCCGTTTTAAAGCAAGATTATAGTTTGTTTCCTAACAAAGAAAATGCAATTCAATTAGCAGATGTACAAAAGTATTTTATACATGATATAGACACATATAAGCTTGTTTTTATAGATGGAAAATACAGTTCTTTCCTATCGGAAAGCACACATGATACTTTTGATGTTTGCTTAATGTCTGCTGCATTAACCAAACCAAAATACAAAGCTGTTATTGAAAATTACTTCAATAAAATAGCTAAAAAAGACAATTTAACCTCTTTAAATACAGCTTTTGCGAATGAAGGTGCTTACATTTATATTCCTAGAAATGTAGAGGTAGAAAAACCGATTCAAATTCTCAACTTTACCACGGGTTCTGAAGCAGCAACCATGTTGCAACCAAGAAACTTAATTGTTGTTGAGCAAAATGCACACGTTCAAATTATAGAGCGCCATCAGAGTTTAACTTCAAACCCTGTTTTAACAAATGCGGTTACAGAAGTTTTTGCTGCGAAAGATGCAACTGTAGATATTTACAAAATTCAGAATGATGATACAAATGCTTCGCTGGTAGATAATTCTTACATCGAACAAAAATCAAATAGTATTGTTTCTGTGCACACTTTTTCATTTGGTGGAAATATCACAAGAAACAATTTAAACTTTTATCAAAAAGGAGAGCACATCGATTCTATCTTAAAAGGAATTACAATTCTTGAAGGAAAACAACATGTAGATCACCATACTTTAGTGCATCATATAGAGCCAAATTGTGAAAGCCACCAAGATTATAAAGGAATTTATAATGAGCGCTCTACAGGTGTTTTTAACGGTAAAGTAGTTGTAGATAAAGAAGCACAAAAAACAAATGCTTATCAAAAAAGCAACAATGTTTTATTAAGTGATAAGGCTACTATAAATGCAAAACCTCAACTAGAAATTTTTGCAGATGATGTAAAATGTTCTCACGGTTGTACTATTGGGCAATTAGACGATGATGCTTTATTTTATATGCAACAGCGAGGAATTCCAGAGAAAGAAGGTAAAGCTTTGTTAATGTTTGCTTTTGCAAATACTGTTTTAGAAAGCGTAAAGATACCGGAGGTAAAACAACGTATTGCTAAAATTATTGCAAATAAATTAAATGTAAAAATCGGTTTCGATTTATAAGCAACTAAGTTGTATTTTATATTACGTAAAAACCACGCAAATTGCGTGGTTTTTTTTATAACTTAATTTCAATCTATCGACTCCAAAATCCCTTTCAAGAATATATTTTCTTCAAACCAAGACAGCCCAAAACGAACAATAACCAAATCTTCATCTGGCAAAACGTATACCCTTTGCCCTTGATAGCCGTCTGCAAAATACATGTTTTTAGGAACGTCTTTAAATTGCTTTTCTGCATTTAACCAAAAATGCGCGCCGTAGGCTCCGTTTGAAGTTGGCGATGGTGTGGTTATATAATCTACCCATTTTTTAGTAAATAGTTCTTCTCCGTTCCAATTTCCGTTGTGCAAGTATAGGAGTCCGAATTTTGCCCAATCTCTCGCGGTTGCCCACGCATAAGAAGAAGCAACATAATTTCCTGCCAAATCACTTTCAACCACCATAGAATTCATTCCAATTTTATCAATGAGGTTTGTATACCAAAAATCTAAATATTCTTGATGTGTTTTAAATTGATCCCTTAAAATTCCTGACAATAAATTAGAAGTACCAGAAGAGTAATTCCAAGAAGCGTTGGTTTTATATTGTAACGGTTTTTCTGCTTGCATCTTAGTCATGTCTCTTTCTAAGAACAACATTTTTGTAGCATCAGAAATTTCATCATAATTTTCATCCCATTCTAAACCAGAATTCATTTGTAATAAATTATTGATGGTAATGTTTTTTCGAGCATCTTTTTGCCAAGAAGCAACAGGTGCTTTGTTATGAATGTTTATCTTATTCTGGTACTGTAGAATACCAAAAATAGTACCTATAATACTTTTAGTCATAGACCAACCTAAAATTCTAGAATCTTTATCAAATCCGTCTGCATATTTTTCTAAAACAAGCTGATCTTTATAAATAACTAAGACTGCCCTCGATTTGTTTTCTCCAAAAATAGCACCAACTGTTTCTCTTAGTTTATTATAATTAATATTACCAAAAACAGTATCTTTTTGAGGAGCGTTCCCGTAAGGAAAAGGGGTGTTATTGTCTGCATTTCCCCTTTTAGGAACTAAATAAGAAGTAGTTTCATCATTCACATTCAAAGTTAAAACAGCGCCCAAACCTTCCCTGTAAACTGCTTTTCTAGTTAATAAACCCAATGCAGAAGAAATTACAAACTTATTTTTTATATCTAACAGATCTGTAGCTAAATTTACTGGTGAAAAATTATTGTCAGTTTTATCTGTAAACTCCAAGGTTCTTTCCCCAAGAAAAACAGAAGAAGTTGTGTTTTTTGAGGAATACCCTGCTAAAATATTCAACTTTGGATAGTTATAAATTACAAGTATTATAAGAAAAACCGCTATTAGCAGCAGAATTCGTTTCAATATTTTCATAGTAAATATAGTTTAGTGATGTAAAAATAAGAAAATCATATTCAGTTTATGAAAACTTTACAAATGCATGCTTTATCTTTGTTATTAAATATGACGTGTATGATTAATGTTGATAAAATTCGTGAAGATTTCCCAATTCTAAAAAGAACTGTTCATGGAAAACGGTTGGTGTATTTTGACAATGCAGCAACTTCTCAAACGCCCCAAATTGTTATAGATACAATTGTAGATTACTACAGTAATTACAACTCAAATATTCACAGAGGCGTGCACACTTTAAGTCAGGAAGCTACAGATAAGTACGAAGAAGCGCGTATTAAGGTACAACACCATTTTAATGCAAAAGAGGCATATGAAATTATTCTAACTTCTGGTACCACAAATAGTATTAATATTATTGCTGCTGGTTTTGCTTCTATACTGCAAAAAGGAGACGAAATTATTGTTTCTGCTTTAGAGCACCATTCTAATATTGTGCCTTGGCAAATGCTGTGTGAAAAAACAGGCACTATTTTAAAGGTAATTCCAATGTTAGAGGACGGTTCTTTAAATATGGATGCCTACCATGATTTGGTAAATGAAAAAACAAAATTAGTTTTTTGTAACCATGTTTCTAATGCGCTAGGAACGGTTAATCCTGTGGAAGAAATTATTGCAAAAGCACATGCTTTTAACGCTGCTGTCTTATTAGATGGGGCACAAGCAACCCCTCATATAAAACCAGATGTACAAGCTTTAGATGTAGATTTTTATGTTGCCTCTGCTCATAAATTGTGCGGACCAACCGGAGTTGGTATGTTATACGGAAAAGAAAAATGGTTGCAAAAATTACCACCCTATGAAGGTGGTGGAGAAATGATTGCTACCGTTTCTTTTGAGAAAACAACCTATGCAGGCTTGCCTCATAAATTTGAAGCGGGCACCCCAAATATTTGTGGAGGTATTGCTTTTGGTGCTGGTTTAGATTATATGAACGCAGTGGGCTTTGACAACATTGCTTCTTATGAACATGAGCTTCTAGAATACGGAACACAAGAGTTGTTAAAAATTGAAGGTTTAAAAATATACGGGACAACCGCTAAAAAGACGGCTGTAATCTCTTTTAACGTAGGCGGAATTCATCCGTATGATATAGGGGCTATTTTAGATAAGCTTGGCATAGCGGTTAGAACAGGGCATCATTGCGCACAACCCATTATGGATTTCTATCAAATACCAGGAACTATTAGGGCTTCTTTCTCTTTTTACAATACAAAAGAAGAAATAGATGTTTTTGTAAGTGGCGTTAAAAGAGCTGTTGGTATGCTTTCTTAAAAATATAAAGTTTTTTTACATAAAAAAAGGTTGAGCTAAGCTCAACCTTTTTTTGTAATCATATAGGTTTGTTTTCTTTTTGTAAAAGAAAACAAACTGCTTAATTATTTATTGTCCAAGAAAGGTAGAATTGAGAACCTGTAGCTCCAACTCCTGGTGCACTAAAGTATTCTTTTCCTCCTAAATTAGCTCCACCAAGTTTAACAACAGATTTTAAATTTGGGATTGTATAATTTATTTGTGCATCTATAACTGATCTCGCATCTACCATTCCATCGTAGTAAGCGGATTCCCATAAGAACTCATCTTGCCATCTGTAGTTTACATTAAACCCAAAGTTCTTAAACAAGTTTGTTTTTCCAAACTGCACTTTTACTTTGTGCTCTGGTGTATTAAAACCTGCTTCAAAGTTTGGATCAGATCCTCCTTCTTCTTCAAATGTAGCGTATGTATAATTGAAACCTAAATCAAATCCGTTCAATACTTTTTTAGAAAGCCCAATTCCCAAACCATAAGAACTAATGTCTGAATCTGAATTAGAATCAAAAGCAATTCCTTTATAATCTCCATTACTTACAGCAATTAAAGCAACTGGTGTTATTCCTGAAGCTCCTCCTGTTACCGGACCTAGATCCACCATATCAGAAAGATTTACATTCCCATATAATGGTGCCGCTGCATTTTTACTTGCAATGAAATCTTCATATTTATTATAGTAGGCATTCACATCGATTGTAACTCCCGCAACAACACCTCTATATCCAACTTCATATGCAGTTACATATTCTGGTGCTACAAAATTAATATTAGATTTCACTAAATCTGCTGGGTTCCTGCTCACAGCAAACGCTTCTAAAGAACTAACAGTCCAAGAATTGTTATATGCCATGTCTCCTGTTAAAACTTGAGTACTTCCAATATTACTACCAGAAACAGCATTAATATATCCTGATAAAGCAGGATTAATAGCCAAGCCATAAGGTAAAGATCTGTATCTATCAATATTATCTGGGGCTGTACCTACTAAGATTCCTGAACCAGCATCTAAACCAATATATTGATCTTGTGCAGTTGGGTTTCTAAAACCTGTTTGAAGAGAAGCTCTAAAGTTATGTCTCTTGTTTTCTCCAGCAGCATATGATAAAGAAACTCTAGGAGAAATATTCCCTTTAAAATTAAGCGCTTTGTCATACCTTGCAGAAGCGGTTACCTTTAAACGGTCATCTAACATTCTTTTTTGACCCTGAATATAAGCACCTGCCTCAGTATATGCAATTGGCCCATCATAATCGGTAAAAATAGTTCCTTGAGAATCTAAACGATATTCCCTCATAGATCCACCTACTTGTATCTCTGCAAAGCTTATATAATCTCTTAAGTTTAGGTTTGCGTCTGCATGATACATTTTAGTTCTATCCAAAAATTTAGCACCTGTAACTAAGTTCGGGTCATTTATAACAATTTCCTTCGCTGCGTCAAATCCTGGTGTTCCTGGAATTAAACGACCTGTATCGGCAGTTTGTCTAGCTACTGCATGCGCTTGGTCTGAGTTTAACCCTCCTAAAGTTCCTTGTAAATAAGCTCCTGTATATTGACCAAACCAAGTTGCATCAGGTTTCCACGTTCTGTTCACGTTAATCGCAGCAAAACGAGTATCATAAGAATCTCCAGCGTTTTCTGCTGTTGTATATGCTCTTACAAAGAAATTTTTACCTCTCACCTCTAACCTGTGCTGTCCTAGAGAAAAATTCTTAATGTTGTATCTGTTTTGTCCTTGGTAAATGGTGTTTCCTGAACCAAATTTAGTGTTCCAAATAATTTCAAGTCTGTCATCTCCAAGTGGACGATAGTTTAAAGAAGCTCCAAACTTTACACTCTTAGCCTCATTGTTCATGAAGTCAACATCATTATATCCTGTTCTACTTACATTTTCACTTGGTATTAGGTTAGAGGCACCTGCAGGAATAGCGCCCATATCTTCTAATGTTTTTGCAACAGCATTTATATTTGTAGAAACCTCATCTCCATAAACATTTAGACCATTATAATTTGGGTTAGAAGCTCTATCATTTATTCCAGTAATCTCATCTCTATAATCTACAGCATACCAATCTGTACCTTTTAAATAAGACAAAGTAGCTTTGGCTGCAAAATAATCAGAAAAAGCATATGCCATTCTTATATTAAAATCATTAAATTCATTATCTCCAGCAGCTTTCTGACTTGTAATCCCTCTCTTTAAAGAGAAACTAACTCCTTGATCATCAAAAGCACTTTTACTTCTCATAAACATAATACCATTAAATGCATTTGCACCATACAAAGCAGATGATGCTCCTGGTAAAATCTCTACAGATTTTACATCCAAATCAGAGATTCCTAACAAGTTTCCTACAGCAAAGTTTAATCCAGGTGCAGAGTTGTCCATACCGTCAACCAACTGCATAAACCGCTCATTTGCAAATGCTGCAAAACCACGTGTATTTACAGATTTAAATGTTAAACTATTCGTGTTAATGTCTATGCCTTTCAAGTTTTCTAAACCGTCGTAAAAAGAAGGAGAAGTAGTGTTTTTAATGGCTCTTGAGTCTAAACGCTCTATTGTAACTGGAGACTCCATAATACGTTCTGGAGTTCGAGATGCAGAAACCACTATTTCATCAAGAAATGTTTCATTTTCCGTCAACAAAACATCAATATTTTGATTGTTCATGGTGACCTCTACTTTTTCTGTTTTATACCCCAAAACCGAAATCTGCAGGTAAAACGGAGGAATATCCGCTACATTTAATGAGAAATTCCCATCAAAATCAGTGTTTGTACCCACTGCCTTCCTTTCTACCTTAATGTTTGCTCCAGGTAATGTTTCACCTGTTTTTGCGTCTTTAACTGTTCCCGTAATAGTGGTTTGAGCCAGCATAGCTGCACTTCCAAATACCAAGAACGCTAGTAATAAAATCTTTTTTATCATAATTTAAATTGGTTTGTTTTCTAACAGGCAAAATACAAAAAAAAATCAATAACCAATTATTTATGAATAAATTTTATATTTTTCTTAAAATAATTGTTAATTTTTTGTTATATTATTTATTCAAAACCACGCTGTAGGTTTTTAAAAAAACCATTAGTTATCGTATATTTGCTGTGATAAACCTATTCCTTTTGAAAATAGTTAAAAATATTGCTAACTTTTCTACAGACGAAAAAACTTTTGTTACCATTGGCACCTTTGATGGTGTTCATTTCGGGCATCAAAAAATACTTGAAAAACTAGTTTCAGAAGCTAAAGAAGCGGGTAAAAAAGCTATTTTATTAACTTTTTTCCCACACCCACGAATGGTTTTACAAAAGAATGCTACTATAGAATTACTAAATACAATAGATGAACGCGCTAAGCTTTTAGAAAAAACAGGTTTAGATTACTTAATAATTCATCCGTTTGACAAGGCTTTTTCGAAAACAACTGCTTTAGAATTTGTAAAAGATATTTTAGTAAACACTTTTAATATTTCAAAATTAATTATTGGGTACGATCATCATTTTGGAAAAAACAGAGAAGGTAATATTCAGCAATTAACAGAATATAGCCATTTATATGATTTTATTGTAGAAGAGATTCCTGCACAAGATATAGATGATGTTTCTGTAAGCTCTACAAAAGTAAGACGCGCTTTGGCGAATGGCAATCTAAAAACCGCCAACAACTATCTAGGTTATAATTTTATGTTAAATGGTTTTGTTGTAAACGGAAAAAAAATAGGCGGAAAAATAGGCTACCCTACTGCAAACATTGATATTAAAGAAGATTATAAACTCATACCAAAAGTAGGGGTGTACGTTGTAAAGTCTGTTATAGAAAATAAAACTGTTTACGGTATGATGAATATTGGCAACAGACCTACGGTTAACGGAAAGCACCAAACAATAGAGGTTCATTTCTTTGATTTTGAAAGAGATTTGTACGGTAAAAATTTAAAAATTGAATTGATTTATTTTTTAAGAGATGAACATAAATTTGATTCTCTTGATTCTTTAATTCTTCAACTTAAAGAAGACGAACAAACCTCAAGGAATTATATACAGGATAATTTATAATTTTCTACCTCACAAATTATATATTTGCATTTCATAATTCTTAGAAAATATGTTACAGGTACAATTTATTAGAGAAAACAAAGAAACTGTTTTAGCGGGTTTGGCAAAACGTAATTTTGCAAATGCAGAAAGCATCGTTACACAAGTTTTAACAGCCGATGAAAATAGAAGAGCTACACAGGTTGCAATGGATGATGTTTTAGCTGAATCTAATAAATTATCTAAAGAAATTGGTGGATTTTTTAAATCTGGTGAAGTACAAAAAGCAAATCTTTTAAAAGAAAAAACAGGCCAACTAAAAGAGCAATCTAAAGAATTAGTTGAAAAGTTAAATGACTTTGCTGAAGAATTACAAAACCTGTTATTTCAAATACCTAACATTCCACATGCTTCTGTAAAAGCAGGAAGTTCTGAAGATGACAATGAAAATATTTTTAGCGAAGGAATTATTCCTGATTTAGGTGAAAATGCTTTGCCGCATTGGGAATTAGCAAAAAAATATGATATTATAGATTTTGAATTGGG
>Ga0209815_1001741_pt1 | contig 13912 bp, 10 predicted proteins | sample CoawatmetaG00DNA_FD_187507 | JGI IMG/M metagenome (GOLD analysis project Ga0209815, IMG submission 187507) | Marine microbial communities from the West Antarctic Peninsula - Coastal water metaG002-DNA (SPAdes) (version 2) | ecosystem: Environmental > Aquatic > Marine > Coastal ...
GTGGAACAGAAAGGGCTGGACTGGCTGCTTGGGGTCATCAAGCCGTTGCTGGAACGAGGATGTCAGTTTGCCCTGCTCGGCTCCGGCGAACACCACTACCAGGAAAGCCTGAAAACCATGGTTCGTGAATGGCCCGGGCAATGTTCACTCACCCTCGGTTACAACGAAGGCCTGGCGCACCGGATAACCGCCGGGGCCGATATTTTCCTGATGCCTTCCCGGTTTGAACCCTGCGGACTGAACCAGATGTACAGCCTAAGATACGGCACCGTACCGGTGGTGCACGGCGTCGGCGGCCTTAACGATACGGTGTTTGACCCCAATGAGGAAACACCGGAACAAGCCAATGGTTTTGTGTTTCGTGAGGCGACGCCAGATGCATTACATGCCGCCATTACCCGTGCGCTGGCAGCGCGGGAGGACCGGAAAACCTGGCGCAAACTGCAGGAAAACGGCATGAAAGGCGACTATTCCTGGAAGAACCGGGCCGGCGAATACGCGGCCCTGTACCGGAACCTCATTACCGTCAACGACCGGATATATGAAGACTGACACGGTGCCCCTGGCCCAAGGAGGTCATCACCATGCACACCGCAACTGAATTCCGGCTGGAAGCCCGCCCCAGACTACCAGAAGCACTGGAGCGACTTGATGCGCTGGCCAATGACCTTTTCTACAGCTGGGATCATGGCGTGCGCAGTCTGTTCGCGCGGATTGATCTCCGTCTCTGGCAAAAAGTGGAGCACAACCCGAAACTGTTCCTGCGACGGGTGGCCCAGGCCCGGCTCGATCAGGCATCGGAAGACCGCGCCTTTCTCGCCGAATACCGTCGAGTATTATCCGCTTACGACGCTTATCTTGAATCCGAACCCGGCACCGAAGTGCTGGAGGCACTGAACCCTGAAGATAGCCTTGTGGCCTACTTTTGCGCCGAGTTCGGGTTTCACGAGAGTTTCCCGATCTACTCCGGGGGCCTTGGCATACTGGCTGGTGACCATTGCAAGGCGGCCAGTGACCTGGGGTTACCCTTTGTCGCCGTCGGGCTACTGTATCAGCAGGGCTATTTCATTCAGACCATTGATGCCCAGGGGCACCAGATTGCCCGTTATCAGTGCCACTCCAGCGATGAGCTGCCAATCACGCCGGTAGAGGTAGATGACAAGGCACTGACCGTCTCTGTGCCCTTCCCGGGGCGCGAAGTGCATGCACGGGTCTGGCTGGCCAGGGTCGGGCATATTTCCCTGTACCTGCTGGACACCAACACCGCGGAAAACACAGATGAAGACCGGGAACTTACCTTACAGCTTTATGGCGGCGACTCCGCTACCCGCATCAGCCAGGAAATGCTGCTGGGCATTGGAGGCACCCGGGTTCTGACCGCACTGGGTGTTCAGCCTACGGTGTGGCATATCAACGAGGGCCACGCAGCCTTCCAGATACTGGAACGGTGCCGTATGGCCATGGCCGAAGGGCTGTCTTTTGGTGCCGCCCTCGAGTCGGTAGCCGGATGCACCTTGTTTACCACCCATACTCCGGTGCCGGCGGGCCACGATATCTTCCCCCGGGACCTGGTGGAGCACTTCCTGTCGCCTTTCCTGGACCACTCCGGGCTGGAATTCGATGCGGTTTTCGGGCTGGGCAGCAAAAACGGTGATCAAAGCTTCAACATGACGAGTCTGGGCCTTCAGGGCTCCCGGTTTCATAACGGCGTAAGCCGGATTCACGGCGGTGTAGCCGCTCGGATGGAAGGCGATATCTGGCCTCAGATACCGGCGGCCGAGAACCCTCTTGGCTACATTACCAATGGTGTCCATGTACCAACGTTCCTGGCGCCGGAATGGGCAAGTCTGTTCGATATCCAGGCACCGACCTGGAAAAGTGAACTGAGAAACCCGACATTCTGGCAGTTCATCGACAAGATCCCGGACTACCATTACTGGAGCGTTCACAAGGCCCTGAAACAGCAGATGGCCGAGTTCATCGTGCGGCGCCTGAAACGCCAGCACAAGCGCAATGGCACGGGCCATTCAGTCACTGAGCGGATGGCCCGCAAGCTGGTATCGCCGGAAAATGACGCACTGGTGGTCGGCTTCGCCCGCCGCTTTGCTACCTACAAGCGAGCTACGCTGATTTTCTCCGATCTGGCCCGCCTGGAACGGCTACTCACCAATCCTGAGCAGCCGGTTGTACTGGTATTTGCTGGCAAGGCCCATCCCCAGGACAAACCCGGGCAACAACTGATCAAGGTCATACACGACCTCTCCATGCAGCCCAACCTGATGGGGCACATTATCCTGTTGGAGGATTATGATCAGGCCATGGCGCGCCGGTTATTGAGCGGTGTTGATGTCTGGCTCAACACGCCGGAATACCCCAAGGAAGCCAGCGGCACCTCTGGCGAAAAAGCGGCCGTTAATGGTGCCCTGAATCTGAGCGTGCTGGACGGCTGGTGGGGTGAAGGCTATGACGAAACCAATGGCTGGGCGATTACGCCGCGGGACATCGAACTGGATGTGGAGTTTCGCAACCGCGAGGAAGCCCGGGACCTGTTGGACCTGTTGGAGCAGGAAGTCATTCCGCTCTATTACAACCGAGCCTCCCAGGGCTACTCGCAGGGCTGGGTAACGCGCTCGAAAGCGTCCATGAAAACCATTACGCCCCGGTTCAACGCCCAGCGCATGGTGATGGACTATGTTCGCAACTATTATCAGCCAGCCACCCGGCAGGGCGCGCGGTTGAGAGACAACAATGCCGCACTGGCGCAGGAGCTGGCAGAGTGGAAAGCCCGGGTGCAAGAGGCCTGGAGCGGCGTGTCCATCCATGTGGACGGCTGCGTGTCAGATCGCTGTCACTGGGATGAATCCGTGGAGCTGAAAGTGTCGGTGGCTCTGAATGGTCTGGCGCCCGATGATGTACGGGTGGAATGCCTGGTTGAGCCTGAATGCACCGGCACTCACACTGGCCCCGGGCCAGACGCATTTGTGCTGGAAGCCAGCGGAGAGAAAGACGGTAAAACCCTGTTCAAAACCCGGGTCCAGCCTCCCTACCCGGGGTTACAAACGCTGCGATTGCGCATCTATCCGCACCACACGGCGTTATCCCACCCGCTGGAGATGGGGGCCATGCTCTGGGCATGACACTTAGTCGGTAGTCGGGTTCAGCGGTTGCTCGTGGTTATTCGCGGCCAGTGCGTTGACCACCGGGTTGGCATACATATCCAGCAAATAAGGGCGGATCGCCGGGTCACAGGCCTCCAGCCGGCGCTCCATTTCTGCCGTGGCAGCGTCCATATCGGCCGGAGACCAGGTCTCGGCGGTTACCACGCTCTCACTCACACTGCCCGGAGTCTCATGGGCATCCGGGTGAACTCCCCGCATCTGGTACGCCACCAGATTGGAGGCGTGCAGGTGGTAATTGGCGTGCATTTCATGGTCAATGCGTGCGGCCAGTGCTTTCGGGTTGTCCGGTGAATCGGCAATCGGGGCCCCGAAATGGACATGAACGTGGCCTTTAAAGCCCGTCAGCCCTTTAACGATCTGGTCTGTGTCTTCGCCTTCCGTCTTCTGATAGGCGCCGGTCCGGCCCCGCACTTCCAGTTCTTTGGCCTTGTCGGCATCGCAGGGGTCGTATTCGTAGGCAATGGATACCGGCACGATGTGAAGACGGTTCATGGCTTCATCGAACGCCAGCCCGGATTTTTTCCGGCTCATGTAGAACATCTTGATGATCGCCGGGTCGGTAGCGTCAATGCCGTCTTTCGCGCGGCCTTCGCGCTGAGCAATCCAGATGCTGTGATTGGTATCAATGCTGTGATTGATGAAGCCGGAAAGCGTGAGGTAGGCATCACGCATTTCCCTTGGGCTGGTCATGTTACGGCGCACCACAAAACTCTTGTTCAGCCGCATCATTTCCGCAAACACCCGATTGGAGAGCAGGTTGTCGCCAATGGCAATCCGGGTTGTGTGGAAGCCGTTCTGGAACAGCAGGTAGTTGACCACCATCGGGTCAAAAACAATGTCCCGGTGATTGGAAATAAATAGATGGGCGCTGTTCTTGCTGAGATTTTCCAGGCCACTGTGGGTGACGCGGGTGGTGGTATTTTCCACCAGTTCTCCGACGTATTTCGAAACCCCGGCCTGCATATCATCTACCCGGGTGTAATGCCCGAAATGGCCGACCAGCCAGCGGCGAACAAACATCCTCAGAACGCCCGGCGCCCATTTTGCAACGGTTGGCGACTTGAACCGCCCAACCATATCCAGGAATTCCCGGTCGTTAACCAACCTCTGGATGGTTGGCGCGGTTTCTTCATCCGAATAGGGACGGATTGCGTCAAATTCCTGCATGCAAGCCCTGTTGTTGTTCGCAGCGTTGATCACAGTGTACGAAAGGGGCGCTATTGTATCCTTTCTCTTGCCGGTTTGCCTCCACCCGAATGGCCAGTTGACCAAACATCCGGAAGGATCTGGTAGAATCGCGCTGCTTAATCACTCCGCCACGGGCCGACCACTGAATGTACATGGACCAGGACTTCGACCAACTCGCCACTGAACCACCCACCGCTGCGGGCCGAAATCCGGAGCAGGTTCTGCACGAGGTCTTTGGTTACGAGAGTTTTCGGCCCCTGCAGGGGGATATTGTCCGGGAAGTGGTCAACGGCGGTGATGCCCTTGTATTGATGCCCACCGGGGGCGGTAAATCCCTGTGTTACCAGGTGCCCGCTCTGGTCCGGCCCGGCACCGCCATTGTAATCTCACCGCTGATCGCGCTTATGCAGGATCAGGTGGCGGCGCTACGCGAGCTTGGAGTGAGAGCGGCGTTCCTGAATTCCACCATGGATTTCGAACAGGCCCGTGCCACCGAATACGCCCTGGCGACCGGCGAGCTGGACCTGCTCTATTGCGCGCCGGAACGGCTGATTCAGCCGCGAACCATTGAGCTGCTGCATAACGCCTCCCTGTCGTTGTTTGCCATAGACGAGGCTCACTGCGTCTCCCAGTGGGGGCACGATTTCCGGTCCGACTACCTTCAACTGAGCATGCTGGCCCAGGAATTTCCCGGCATCCCCCGTATCGCACTGACAGCGACCGCTGATGAGCGCACGCGAAAAGAGATTGCTGAACGGCTGTCGCTGACAAAGGCCCGGCATTTCATCAGTGGCTTTGATCGCCCGAACATTCAGTATCGGATTACACCAAAGACCAACGCAAACAAACAGTTGTTGGATTTTATTAAAGCAGAGCATGAAGGTGATTGCGGTATTGTCTATTGCTTGTCCCGAAACAAGGTCGATGCCACCGCCCGATTACTGAGCAGCAAGGGCTATACCGCACTGCCCTACCATGCCGGGCTGAGCGCCGAAGACCGCGCCCGCAATCAGGAGCGCTTTCTCAGGGAAGACGGCGTTATTGTGGTGGCAACCATTGCCTTTGGCATGGGCATCGATAAACCTGATGTGCGTTTTGTCGCCCATATGGACCTCCCCAAAAGCCTGGAAGCCTATTACCAGGAAACGGGCCGGGCGGGCCGGGATGGCAAGCCGTCCACCGCGTGGATGGTGTATGGCCTGCAGGATGTCATCAAACTCCGGCAGATGCTGGAGGCCTCTCAGGGTAACGATCAGTTCAAGCGGGTTGAGCGACAGAAACTGGATGCCATGCTTGGGCTGTGCGAAGTGACCCAGTGCCGGCGACAAGTATTGTTGCATTATTTCGGAGACAATCTGGAGACTCCCTGCGGAAACTGCGATACCTGCCTGAACCCTCCGGAAACCTGGGATGGCACGGTGGCGGTGCAGAAGGCCCTCTCCTGCGTGTACCGCACCGGCCAGCGTTTTGGCGTTAACTACGTCATTGATGTACTTCGCGGGTCAGAGAATGAACGAATCCTGCAATCCGGCCACCAGGCGATCACCACCTATGGCATCGGTCAGGAACTGTCAGCGAACGAATGGAAGTCGGTATTCCGGCAACTGGTGGCGAACGGCTACCTGCGGGCAGACCCTGAGGGCTATGGCGCGCTTCAGCTAACCGAGCGCTGCCGCCCCCTGCTCAAGGGCGCACAGGCGATTGAACTCCGGAAAGACCCGGTTGCCCGCAACACCGCTGGTGGTAAGTCATCAACGAGCCGCCGGAGCGGCCAGAACGTGCGGGACCAGATTACCGACCACGCCGGGTGGGATGCGTTGCGGGCCTGCCGCAAAGAGCTGGCGGACAAGCAGGGCGTGCCGCCCTACGTGATCTTCCACGACACAACCCTGTTCGACATGCTTGAACGCCGCCCTTCCACCCTGGAGGAGCTGGCCGAGGTCAGCGGCGTGGGCGCCGCCAAGCTGGAAAAGTATGGCGATGTTTTCCTGCAGGCGCTACGCTCTATCAATCCTGAGGCTTGAACCCCTTCTTGCGCACCCGGTAATGGGCGATGGAGGTGGCAACGTGGTTGCCTTCTTCATCTCTCAGAATGCCTTCCAGAGTAAATTTAGCCCTACCGGTGGCGTCTGCATCGGCAAGGATGGCAGCCACCGCCTCAAGTGGTAGTTCAAATTCCACGGTCACATCTGAATTGGCCGGCTGCAGAAACTCCAGTGTCATTTCCTTCAGAATTGGCGTATAGGCAGGGCCAAGGTCGAAGAGGGTCAACACCCCACCGGGAATCTCCGCCACCAGGAAATAGGCGCCAGCATACAGGCTACCAAAGTGGTTTTTATTGCCCTTGAGGCGCACGCGGGCTTTGACGTAGCCCGGGCGAAGCTCCTCAACGCTGAAGTGATTACGTGGCGCGAACGGTATCGCCATACCAATAATGCGGTTAACCGCGGCATAACTGCCGGTCTTCTTGAGCCATTCCAGCGGTTGCAGCAGCGTCGCCTTGGGGTCACTGGAGCTTACCCATTGGCCGGCGGTGCCAATCAGAGAATCAATAAGAGCCATAAAGCCATATCCTGAAGTACAGAAAAGGCGATCTTTACAGTCAGATACGGCTACTTCAAGAATCTTTTACAGTTTTTTTGAAACCTGTACGTTTCGAATAATGCTTTCTGATCTAAGCTGTAGCCAATGTCTGTAACGTTACCGTTGCTTGCAGCCGGATAACAGGGAAAGGGCACGCAGTTGTACACATTCAATAAAATGATAACGCGCCTCTGGCCAGTTCTGGCGCTTGCGGCGTGCATTCACGTTCTGGCGCTTGCGGCGTGCATTCACGTTCAGCCAACGGCTGCGTCCGAATCCGAATCCAAATCGGCTCCCACACGAGACTACATACTCTGGTATCGCAACTACGATAACCCGGCGATTCGCAATCTGGTTGAACTCGCATTGCGCAAAACCTCGGAGTACGGTGAGTTCCAGATTATCCGCAGTGAAGAAATAAGCCAGGGGCGCGCCCTTCGGGAACTGGCTAACCCTCAGAGCCGGATTCTGGATATTGCGAACGTGGCGACATCAGAAGAGCGGGAAACATTTCTGAACGCCATTCCGGTACCTGTGGACGGCGGACTGCTCGGATTCAGGGTATGCCTGGTGTTGCCGGAACAGCTCAGTCTGTTTGAGGGGGTATCCAGCCTGGACGACCTGCGCCAGCGAGATATCCGTATTGGCCAGGGCGCACACTGGCCAGACACCCCGATTCTCGAAGCTAACGGCATTACCGTGATCACCCACACCCGCTATGAAATACTCTTTGGTATGCTTCGCAATAAACGCTTCGACTGTTACGCCCGCGGTGTGAGCGAAGTGCTGTTCGACCTCGAACATAACAAAGCCGACGACCTGGTAATCGAGCCAAACATCCTGCTGGCCTACGCCATGCCATCCTACCTTTTTGTGGCCCCGGACGATCACGAAACCGCGCAACGCCTGCAACTGGGTCTGGAGCGAGCGATCCTGGACGGCAGCTTCGCGGTGTATCTGAAAAACTGGTTTGGCAGAGCGGTATCATCACTGGGCCTTGATCGGCGCACAGTAATCACGTTGGAGAATCCGTATCTTAGTGAAGAATCCAGATATGTCGGGCGTCGAACCCTGGAAAACCTGGAGCGCCGCGTTGAGCTACTGAGTGTCGGAGACTAGCGGGCCATCCCTGGCCGCCACGAATTACACCCGGAAACGGGTTACCTTGTCATTCAGCACACTGCCGATAGTCTCGATGTGGCCACTGTAAACATCGTTCTCGCTGGCCGCCTTGGCCGCTTCCTGGCCCTGGTCAGCAATGCGGGTGATGGACGCATTCAACTCTTCGGTCACCGATGTCTGCTCCTCGGAGGCCGTGGCGATCTGTGAGGTCATCTGACTGATGGCGGTAATCGCCTCCACAATCCGGTTCAGAGACTCCATCGCATCCTGCGCTTTCTCCATACTCACGTTGGATACCGCCGTAGAGGCTTTCATAACGTCTACCGCATCGTTGGCGCCTTTCTGCAGCCGCTCGATCATGTTGTTGATTTCTTCGGTGGAAGACTGGGTACGCTGAGCGAGATTCCGAACCTCATCAGCCACCACCGCAAATCCGCGTCCCGCATCCCCTGCCCGCGCCGCTTCAATGGCCGCGTTCAGTGCCAGCAGATTGGTTTGTTCCGCAATGCCCTGAATGACTTCAAGTACAGTCGTAATCGACGAAACATCCTTACCAAGGGTGTCGATAACCTCGGCGGCGGCGTTTATTTCACCCACCAGCTTCTGCACCGCATCCCGCGAGGCGGTGACGGTCTCCAGGGAACCCCGGCTTTCCTGGTCTGCATTCTCTGCAGCTTCCGCAGTTTGCTGGGCATTCTGGGCAATCTCACCCGCCGCCGCGGACATTTCGTTAATTGCCGTCGCGATCATGTCGATCTCATGCTGCTGGTTTTCAACACTGGAGCGACTGTCGCTGGACGTCTGTCGGAGCGACTTTACGTTCTCCTCCAGTTCGTCGCTGCCCTCTTTTACTTCTTTTACAACCTGCTGGATGTTCTCAACAAAGCTATTAAAGCTGCGCGCCAACTGCCCAAACTCATCAGACGCAGAGTCATCAAGACGCTTGGTAAGATCCGCATCTCCGGAAGCGATGCGAGACATGGCGCCATTAAGCCTGCGAACCGGCGCAAGAAGGAAGCTTATCGCAAAGTAGAGCAAGACAAGCGCAACAATCAGCCCTACCCCGGCGATGATCAGGCCCATAGTCCGAGCCTCGACGATGGGAGCACTGATCAGGTTTTCATTCACGAACGTAACCAGGTACCAGTCCACGGCCCGGGCTTCGCTGATGGGGTGAAAGCTGACACTCCACTCGGCACCCTCGCTCTCAAATCCCTGCAGAGAACCGTCCAGAACCGGCTGCTGACCGATCATGCCGCTGATGTTCTTGCCAACAATCTCGCTGTTGGGGTGAAACAGGACCGTGCCGGAATTGTTGATTAACGCCGCATAGCCCGTCTCTGCCAGGGTAATGGTCGATAGCATCTGATCGATTGTGTTGAGACTGATATCCATACCGGCCACGCCAACATAATTGCCCCGCTTGATTGGCGCCATGGCGGAAATAATGGTCTCGTCCGAGGTTGCATCCAGGTACGGATCGGTAAACGACGCCTGCCCCAAACGCTGGGCTTTCTGGTACCAGGGGCGTACCCGGGGGTCATAATCGGGTGGAAGCGTGGCCTCTACTTCGGCACTTCGCATCAGCATGCGGCCATCTTCGGTGCCGGCGTACACGTCCTTGATGTTGCCACCTTCGGTCATGGCTTCCATAAGAACGCGGGCGTTATCGTCGTTGCGAGTCCGTTCCAGCGCCTTCGCCGTCGCTTCCGCCATATCCAGGCGCGTATTGAGCCAATCAGCAATACTCGACGTACTCTGGGCCACCGCATCGCTCATCAGCGCGCTAACGTAGCGATCGGTCATTGAGCGGAGCCGAATATCGTTGGAAATTGTCAGGGCGCCCATAATCAACACGATCAGGGAGCCAATTGCGATCAGCAATTTCTGGGCGAATGATAGGTTCAAGCTGACGGCCTCCAATCAGGGTCAAAAACAAATTGCATTTATCATTTAGTGTAGTCGAAACATACTTACTAACGGCAGATCCTGCGAAGTCTTGAACACTCTTTGCTAGAATGCTGAGATCACAGCACATTCGCCAGACACGACAGGGAGAACCCTATGGCCCATGAAGAGCTCCACCTGAATCTGCGTAACCTGACCCTTGATGACTACGGCCAGTTGCAAGAGTTGATGGATCGGGTTTACGACGACATTGGTGGCGCGTGGCCAAAAGAAACCATCAAGGCTCTGGTAGAACAGTTTCCGGATGGCCAGATCTGTATCGAAGACAACGGCCAGTTGGTGGCGGTGGCGCTCACGGTATGCGTGAAATACGAAAGATTCAGCAACCCTCACGCCTACGACGACCTGATTCTGCGTAACGAGAAAATCTGGCACAACCCCAACGGCGATTCGCTTTACGGCCTGGATGTGTTTATAGACCCCGAATACCGGGGCTATCGACTGGGGCGTCGTTTGTATGAAGCACGAAAAGAGCTCTGTCGTTCCATGAACCTGCGGGCCATCCTCGCCGGCGGGCGGATTCCCAGCTACTTCAAGTACGCCGAGCAATACACTCCGGAAGAATACATTCAGCGTGTTGATCGCAAGGAAATCTACGACCCGATCCTCACGTTCCAGCTTTCCAACGATTTCCAGGTTACCCGGCTGATGCACAAATACCTGCCGGAAGATCAGAAGTCCCTCGGATATGCGACGTTGCTGGAATGGAGAAACATTCTCTATACGCCTCCCTCATCGGTACTCAACGTCAAAAAAACCCAGGTGCGCATGGGGGCGGTGCAGTGGCAGATGCGGGAATTCACCTCGGTGGAGGAGGTGCTCAAGCAGGTTGAGTACTTCGTGGACGCACTGTCGGATTATAAAAGCGACTTTGCCCTGTTCCCGGAATTTTTCAACGCGCCGCTGATGGGGCTGACCGACCAGATGGATCAGACCCGTGCCATTCGGTTCCTCGCAGGCTTTACCGAACAGTTCCGCAACGAAATGTCGGAAATGGCCGTCAGTTACAACATCAACATTATCACCGGCTCCATGCCGCTGATTGAAGATGACCGGGTCTACAACGTCTCATACCTGTGCCACCGTGACGGTCGTGTAGACGAGCAGCGCAAGGTCCACATCACCCCTCACGAACGTCGCGACTGGGTTATTGAGGGTGGTGATAAATTCCAGGTATTCGATACCGATGCCGGCCGTGTCGCCATCATGATCTGCTACGACATTGAGTTTCCGGAACTGGGCCGTATCGCCGCCAGTCAGGATGTGGACATTATCTGTGTCCCCTTCTGGACCGATACCAAGAACGGCTATTTGCGCGTGCGCCATTGTGCCCAGGCCCGGGCCATAGAAAACGAGTGCTACGTGGTGATTACCGGCAGCGTGGGCAACCTGCCGAAAGTGGAAAACCTGGATGTTCAGTACGCCCAGTCTTCGGTATTCTCGCCGTCGGATTTCGCATTTCCACATGATGCAGTGATGGCAGAAACCACACCGAACACCGAAATGATCATGTTTTCAGATATGGATCTGGAAAAGCTCAAACTGGTCAGAAACGAAGGTTCTGTCACCAATCTGAAAGATCGACGTGTTGACCTTTACGAGCTGAAAACCCGGTAATGGGCAGATTTGGCCCCGCACAGGGGGCCAAATCCTGATTATTTCCATGAACGGGCTGCGGTAGATAGCTGACGGCATTGCCAAAAGTTTCTGGCCCGTCTATTGTTTAATTAATGTTCAGTATATATCTGGCCGACCTCAATAGCAGAGCAAGCGTTCCATGAACGAAGAACTACCGGACCTGGTCGCGCGTTTCCGAATCCGACACGGCATTTTTCGCAAGGAAACCGTTGAAGCGCGACTTTATGAACTCGACAGTTACGGCTGCGTGATGAAAACGGACAAGCTGTTTGAACCCGGGGATACCGTGGTTCTCGACCTTGTTATGGATATGCCGTTTGAAGAAATCCGTGCCGAAGGCCTGACCGGCCTGGTTACCGAAAAGAGAAAACACTGTAGCAACTTCTTCTACTCGCTTGATTTTGTTGAGCTAAATGCTCGAGACGAATCACCGCTCTCTGACAAGCTGCGGCGCATAAGAGAAGTTGTTCTCAAGAAACAGAGCCTGAAATCCCGGCGTGGGTCGAGCCCCGCTTCCGGTATGCGACAAATGGCCTGATGCCCGTTCACTTCACCCGCACTTCCCTTCCGTAAGGAGACTCTCCATGGCAAAGAAAGCCAAGCCAAGCGTTGATAAGATCGTCAAGAAAGTAAACAAAGAGTTCGAGAAAACATCCGCCCAGATCGAAGGGCTGATTAACGACGCACTGAAGCAGTTCGACAACCTGCAGAACCAGGTTCAGGAGCCAGTACGCAAGCTCCTGAAAGACATGGATGAGCTGCGTGATCGTGAAATGAAGCGCTTTAACGACGAATTTGAGCGCCGCATGAATGAATTCCACGAACTGCAGTCGGCATTGCTGGAGCGCCTGGGTATCGCTTCCAGGGAAACTGGCAAGTCAGTGTCCAAGTCCAGCGAATCAACCTCGAAGGCCAGTGGTACCAAGAAAGCGGCTCCGGCCAAGAAAACCACCGCTGCCAAGCCCGCCGCCAAGAAAGCGAGCACCGCCAAGCCCAAAACCGCAGCTCCGAAAAAAGCGGCCAAGCCGGTAGACAAGTCTGATCTTACTCGTGTGAAGGGCATTGGCCCGGCAACCGCGAAGAAAATGAAAGAGGCTGGTATTACCTCCATTGAGCAGATTGCCAATCCCAGTGATGCTGACAAGCAGAAACTGGAGGCATTCAAGAGTCTGAAAGGATTCAGTGAACTGTCTGCCGAAGCGAAAAAGGTGCTCTAAAACCTATCTCGCTAGCTAAGCAGCCAAGTAAGAATAAGGGTAGGCCTGGCGCCTACCCTTTTTTACATCTGGCCAGAGCCTGTTCCAGGCTTTCCAGTTCGCGCTCCGGGGTAAACGTAGACGCAAGAGCGGTTACCTTCGCCCGCAATTCCGCAAGAAATTCCACGTCGGTTTCTGCACGCAACATCAGCCTCGCCAGAGCTTCATCGTCTTTGACCGGGAAATAGCCAGGATAGTCATCGCCCTCCATAACTGAACTGATCACCATAAGATTGCTTACGGCCATCAGGTGTTCCAGTTTTGGCTTGTCCAGCTCACCCAGATAATGAAACCGAGGGTTGGACCGGCTCTCTTCCAGTGCCTTTTCTCGCCAGGCCTCATTGTGGGCCTTGCCGGCGCAGGAAACCACGACGCGGGAATCCTCCGGCAGGTGGTAGCAGGCCCAGGCTGCACGCAAAGAATCCTTTTCATCACGCAGATGGCCAATCACGCAAACGTGGAATTGGTCCCGCTCTGCCCGGGCACTGCCAGCGACTGACGGTTTGGGCGCGGATTGGCGCAGGCACAGCAATTTGTCGTGGTAGCGTTCGGGAATATCCTCCGCCACCAGGTCATGCAGGCCAATCAACAAATCGGCGGCGTCCATGGAGGCCCGAGTGATGTCTGGAAACTCGTGCTGAAAGCGGTAAATATCGGTGCCAGTCAACACCACAATCAAGGGTTTCTCCGGCCACGCCTGCCGGTACTGCTTAACGGCTTCAGCGCTTCGCCAGGCGTGCAGGGCTATCAGGCAGTCTGGTTCCTGGCCCTCGTATTGCGTGACCACTTCCACCTGATGACCTGCCGATTCCAGAAGATTTTGCCAGCGCAGCGCGGTGGCCCGATTGCCCGCTTTCGAGTCCGGGCCGGCCGGAGTTACTATGGTCAGTCGCATGACACCCACTTGTTATGATTTTGAAAAATTCTGCATGTGGCATTGCGCCAGGTAAAGCCTTCCCTCGTATACCGGTTCAGACT
>Ga0209815_1001744_pt1 | contig 13899 bp, 4 predicted proteins | sample CoawatmetaG00DNA_FD_187507 | JGI IMG/M metagenome (GOLD analysis project Ga0209815, IMG submission 187507) | Marine microbial communities from the West Antarctic Peninsula - Coastal water metaG002-DNA (SPAdes) (version 2) | ecosystem: Environmental > Aquatic > Marine > Coastal ...
CTATTGGAACGCCTTTGACCGGGTCGGCACTTCAGGTATTACTAAAGCCAGCATGACCATCACCGCGGGCAAGGTTGATCTAACCGATTCACCTAACCAGTCTCTGGTGGCTGCGGCGAACAACGCTCAGGGTCGCTTTAGTAAGATTGTCTACAGCGCCAGTCGCAGTCAATTCATTGCCGATGGCCTGAGTCTAACGGGCAGTATTAGTGGTCAGGTGACTAATGCCAATTTGGATTCTTCGGAGATGTTTTATCTTGGCGGTGCCTACGACGTGCAGGTCTACGGCAATCCAGGTGCTGGGAGTCAGGGACAGATAGCCAACGTTGAATTACGGAAAGTCTTTTCTGAAAAGATCAGCGGGGCTATGTTTTATGACTACGGGCATGTGCGCGTTAATGTCGACAACGACTTTACCGGTGCCAGCAGTAATAACCGTTATTCTATGAGCGGCGCTGGGTTGGCGTTGTTTTGGACGCCGCGACAGAAGGTCGATGTTAAGTTGATTTGGGCTAAGCGCCTAGATCCTGATACCAACACTATAGGCAGCGCGCTGAGTAACACGCGAGACAGAGCTAGAGATAGCACCTTGGGGGGCAATCAACTCTGGCTTGTATTGAGTGCTGCATTTTGAAAGTCACTCTCTCTAAAGGTAAACCGGCGGATCTGGACCAAGACACTGTGATGGGGCCGCGGTCCTGTTCTTGGGTGGCAGTGAGTATCGGTCACTGTTCTCGATCATTGATGATCGCTGGGGCAACGCTGCTGTGCATATCTACGCTACTTGCAGCAAGTCCTACTCCCAATACCAGTCCAAGTGCAGAGCAGTTACCCAGTGGCGGGCAGCTGTTAGGCGGTCGTGCATCGATTGTTCAGCAGGGCGTAGTCATGGGCATTACGCAAAGCTCTGCCCAAGCCGCTATTAGCTGGAGTAGCTTTAATATAGGTAGTGCCGCGACAGTAAATATTGTCCAGCCGGACGCCTCTAGTGTTTTAGTCAATCAAGTTCTGAGCACCGATCCCAGTCAAATATTTGGCCAACTCAATGCCAATGGGCAGGTCTTTTTAACCAACCCCAATGGCATTTATTTTGCCCCTGGGGCCAGAGTCAATGTGGGCGGGTTGGTGGCAACCACTAGTACTATTAGCAGCACTGATTTTATGGCTGGTCTCTCCGAATTTAGCAGTGATGGCTCTGCGGCTTCAGTTGTCAATGAGGGTAATCTCCAGGCGACACTAGGGGGCTATATTGCCCTTATGGCGCCTACTGTGCGCAATAAGGGCGTGATCATTGCGCAGATGGGTACGGTGGTTTTGGCAGCGGGGGACCAATATGTGCTGGAGTTTAGCGACGCCGGTTTAGATTCAGTGGCTGTAAGCCCTAGTGCTATTGATACCTTGGTAAGCAATGGCAATGCAATCTATGCCCCTGGAGGGCTGGTTATTTTATCTGCGCAAGCTGCTAGCCAAGTGCAGGGCGGGGTGGTGGGTAATACCGGTGTAATCGATGCAACGGGTATTACCAGTAGTGGCGGTGTGATCAGTTTGACGGCCTCGAATGCGGTTTATGCTGACGGCTTCATCAGCGCAGACGGCTCGATTCTAGGGGATGGTGAGGGCGGCACTATCACCATTATTGCGGATCTCAGTAACCCCAGTAGCCAAACTCAGGTAAGCGGATCTATCTCGTCTCAGGGCGGAGGCCTTGGCGGTAACGGCGGCACCATCGACACTTCTGCTAGTCATGTCAGTGTGGCTGATTCGGCTTCTGTAAGTACTTTGGCCGCCAAGGGCAATGCCGGCACCTGGGTGATTGATCCCGATGGTTTTAGCATTGCTGCAACTGGGGGCGATATATCCGGTAGCGCCGTCACCAGTGCCTTAGCGGGTGGTAATTTCGTGATTGTCTCAACCAATGGTTCGGGTAGCGATGGCGATATCAACATCAACGATGCGGTTAGCTGGACTGCCAATCAATTAACCCTTACTGCAACCAATGACATCAATGTCAATGCGGTAATTGATGCCAGTGTTACGGGGACACTGGAGCTGAACACCGGTGTATCCAGTGGGGTCAATATTGGCTTTGATCCTGACGGGGCTTTTCTCGGCAGCATAAATTTTGCCCAGTCGGGGAAGACTGTCAACGGCAGTGACCTACTAACCATAAACGGTAATTCCTATACCCTGATTAATAATTTTGGATTGGCCAGCAGCATCACTCTAGGAGACTTTCAAGCGATTAATGTAGACCCCACCGGCTACTATGCCCTCGGCAGCAACCTTGACGCAGCGGCGATTGCCGTCAATCCCATTGCATCCTTTAGCGGTACTTTAAACGGCTTGGGCCACAGTATAAGCAATGTGGTGATGGCGTCCGCCCAGGGCTTGATTGGCACTGTCGCTGTGGGTTCGGTTATCCAAAATATTGGCCTCGAAGGCGGAGCCCTGACAGCGGCATTGGTCAATAGTGGCGGTCTAGTGGGGCACAACTATGGCACGGTCTCGAACAGCTATAACAGTGGCACTGTGACCTCATTAAACGGCGCTATTGGTGGTCTGATTGGGCGCAACGAAAGTGGCACCATCAGCAATAGCTACGCTTCTGGAGATGTAGCCGGTGCGGTTAACGTGGGAGGACTGATTGGATTCAATAATAGCGGTCTGATCACTGGTAGTTACGCTGAGGGTGCCGTGACCAGTGCTGCTGCTGGTGTCGGTGGCCTTGTCGGCCACAGTACCACGGGTGACATTGTAGATAGTTATAGCACTGGCGATGTTGTCGGCGCTACAGGGGTCGGTGGGCTGCTAGGGGGCGGTACCACTGGCGCTGTGACTAGCAGTTACAGCACTGGAGATGTGGTGGGTACGACCAATACTGGCGGATTAGTGGGCTCTATTACCACCGGTTTGGTGAGCGCAAGTTACAGCACTGGCGACGTCAGTGGCACCACTTCAACCGCGGGTTTAGTAGGCTCTACCACAGGCGTGGTTACTACCAGTTACGCTACCGGGGATATCAGCGGTACCACTTCAACCGGCGGGCTGGTGGGCACTACTACCGGGGCGGTTAGTGCGAGTTACGCTACGGGTGATATCACCGGCACTACCCATACCGCCGGTTTGGTGGCTAACTCCACCGGCGCTGTGACTGACAGTTATGCCACAGGCAACATTGTTGGAGCTGCGGGCTCAAGCGGAGGGTTAGTCGGCACTACAACAGGCGCTATTTCCACTAGTTATGCCTCGGGCACCTCTGCTAACGGAATTACTAAGGGGCTTGTTGGAACCTCTACTGCAACCGTAACTAATAGTTACTACGACAGCAGCTTGAATAATGGGGCGGGCGCGGGAGTTGGTCTCACCAGCTCAGAGATGAAAGCGCTATCCAGTTTTGCTGGTTTTAGCATTGAAAATACCAGTGCCGACAATCTGATGTGGCGTATTTACGATGGGGTAACCACTCCATTGTTAAGTAGCTTTCTGACACCAGTGGTATTGACCTCTATATACAGTGGCGCTCAGCCTGATGTGTTTGATGATATTGGCGGCTATACCGCTGATATTAGCCTTGACCTGGATAAGCTCATTAGTACCTCTGCTGGGCTGACATTAAGTAGTTCCAGCACTGCCGGAAGTGCCACTGCGAGCTTAAATGGTTTTGGCACTGTGCAGCAGGGCTATAACATCAGCTATGCGGCTACTACGATCACTGGAATGGAAAGTGCTGCAGATGATTTAACGCTTTCTGTGCCGGTCAACTGGTCATCGGGGAGTTTAACCCTCAATGCGCAAAACAATATTAATCTTAATGCGCTATTAAACGAAACCGTTGCTAACGGCAGCAGCGCCCAGCTCAGTCTCAACTATGGCCTGTCGTCAGTCGCAGCCAATAATCCTTATGACTATGTGGTTAACAGTCCGATAAATTTACCGGGTGGAGAAAATTTTAACACCCGCCTCGGCTCCGACGGAGTCACCAGAAACTATACCGTGATTACCGAACTGGGGATTGTTAGCGATGCCACTGCTTCACCGGTTCTGACTACCCTGCAGGGTATGGCCGCGACCGCAAACTTAGAGCGTAACTTCGTGCTGGGTAACAATATCGATGCATCAGCCACGGGCCTAGTTAGCTATAACCTCGCAGCCGGCTTTGTGCCGATCGGCAGTTCAGTGAATAGCTTCAGCGGCTACTTTGATGGCTTGGGCCATACTGTTTCGGATCTGTCTTTTAATATGGGTGCTGTTGCGAATTCGGGCCTGTTTGGTTACACCTTGGGTGCGACACGTATTCAAAATGTCGGCCTCATTGGTGACGGAACTATGGTCGGCGCGACTCAAACCGGTGGTCTAGTGGGCTATAACGACTCTGGCTTAATCCGCAATAGTTACAACACCCAAGATGTCACTGGCACCACCTTTACTGGTGGATTGGTCGGTCAAGAAGGCTCTGGCGATATTGTTAATAGCTATGCCACAGGCAATGTTTCTGGGGCCGCCCAAACTGGCGGTTTATTAGGTGGCGGTTCCACGGGCAGTATAAGCGGCAGTTATGCGATGGGCGATGTGGAGGGTGCCGTGAGTGCCGGAGGTCTGGTTGGAGCGCTCTCAACCGGAGACATAACGGATAGCTATGCCGCTGGCGATGTTCATGGTGCGGCCAGTAGCGGAGGATTAATCGGTTCGATCACTACAGGCGCAATAGTCGATAGCTATGCCAGTGGTGACGTCCATGGTGCAGCTGGAACCGGTGGTTTAGCCGGTACCTCGACTGGTCTTATCAGTGGTAGTTACTCAGAAGGGCAAGTGACAGGAACTATTGAAGGCGTGGTGGGTGCCGCTGCTTCAGCCACAGTGGGGGGCTTAGTTGGGGCAACCACTGGGGATGTGACCCTCAGCTATGCAACGGGTGACGTGATAGCCGGTGCGGGAGTGGGTGCTGGTGGCGCTGGAGTAGGGGGCCTAATTGGTACCACTACTGGAGCGGTGAGTATTAGTTATGCATCGGGAGAGGTCTTTGGTGGTGCCAATACCGGTGGTTTAATCGGAGCTTCTACTGGTACGGTTTTGAATACCTATGCCTCGGGCCCAGTGAACGGCAGTACCAATGTCGGAGGATTGATCGGTACTGCCACTAATACAGTGGCCAACAGTTACGCGGCTGGTGCTGTCCTCGGAGGCAATGCCTCGACCACTGGTGCCCTGATCGGCAGCGCCAGCGTCCAAAACAGCAATAACTTTTTTAACAGTGAATCTAATGCCGAAACCTTACCCGGGGTTGGTGCTGCCAGCTATCTTGGCGGCGTCACGGCGATGACTGCAGCACAGATGCAAGATCAGGCCAACTTCACTTCCTCAACCCAGGCCAATGGGGATCTAAATCCCGCTTGGGATACTACTGACACCTGGACCATCCTGCCCGGCACATTGCCATTTTTGACACCCTTTATGACAGCCATTGTGGTCACTGCGGATAGCGCCACTAAAACCTACGATGGTTTAGCCGATGTCAGCGCCGTGAGTTATTCCATAGTGCCTCTATCGCCATTGGGCGGAACCCTGAGTTATAGCTATTTGAGAGATGGCGTTACAACTACTACTGCGCCAACCGATGCCGGCAGCTATGAGGTAACGCCAACTGGGCTGCTCTCAACACAGCAATATCGAGTCAGCCTGGTTGCGGGGGATACGCTTATAAACCCGCTGGCCTTAACCGGTGGCGTGATTAGCGATGGCGCTTCAGTGTATGGCAGTGAGACGAATCTTGGGGTGCTGAGCTTTGATAATACCCCGATCGCCGGCAGTGCAGTCGGGGAGGTGACGTTGGTTGGTCCCAGCTACTCAACTGCTGGCTATGTGACTGCAGGCAGTTATAACCAAACGGCAGCGGCTTCTAGCACCGGTAATTACAGCTACGACAGTGTTACTTCGCTGGTGAATAATTTGGTAAGTGCCCTAGAAATTACGCCTACATCCACGACCAATACCTCGGTGTATAACGGCACCACTGATGCTTCAATCACTATAGCGTTAGTGGGTGTCGAGGAGGCTGATGCTGTTGCCGTGTCGGGTACGGGCACACTGTCCAGCCCAAATGCTGGTAGCAATACGGTTGCAGTGAGCGATCTGAGTTTGAGTGGGGATGACGCGGGTAACTATTTTCTCGCCAGTACCAGCGGGACCTCAACAACGGTTATCACCTCGGCGCTGGCTTTAACCGGTGGCTATATTGCCAGCGCCGCGTCGGTCTATGGCAGTGACACAACTCTGGGTGCACTGAGCTTTGATAATACTCCTATTGGCGGCAGCCCGGTGGGTGAGGCCGCGTTGGTGAATCCTACCTACTCAACCGCTGGCTATGTGAATGCAGGTAGCTACGACCAAACGGCAGCCGCTTCAACCAGCGGAAACTACAGCTATGACAGTGTTACCGCAGTGGCCAACAATTTGGTCAGCAGTGTAGAAATTATCGCCACATCGACCACTAATACCTCGGTGTATAACGGCACCACTGTAGCCTTATTGACGATCACCTTGGACGGTGTGGAAGATGGGGATGCTGTTACCGCTTCGGGCTCTGGCACACTGTCCAGCCCTAATGCCGGGAGTAATACCGTGGCCGTGAGCGACCTGAGTTTGAGTGGCGATGATGCGAGCAACTATTTTCTCGCCAGTAGTGACGGTATCTCAACAACGGTCACGACCTCGGCTTTAGCCTTAACCGGTGGCTCTATTGCCAACGCCGCGTCGGTCTATGGCAGTGACACAATTCTGGGTGTGCTGAGCTTTGATAATAGTCCGGATGCCGGGAGTGCCTTAGGTCTGGTTACACTGGTTAATCCTACTTACTCAACCGCTGGCTATGTTATTGCAGGCAGTTATGATCAAACGGCCGCCGCTTCAACCAGCGGAAACTACAGCTATGACAGCGTTACCTCACTGGCGAACAATCTGGTGAGTACGGTAGAAATCACCGCCACATCGACCACAAATGCCTCGGTATATAACGGCACCACCGACGCTTTTATTAGCATAGCGTTGGCCGGTGTCGAGGAGGGTGACGCTGTTGCCGTGTCGGGTACTGGCACATTGTCCAGTCCGAATGCCGGAAGCAATACCGTGGCCGTGAGCGATCTGAGTTTGAGTGGGGATGATGCGAGTAACTATTTTCTCGCCAGTACCAGCGGCACCTCAACATCAGTGACTACCTCAGCCTTAGCCTTAACAGGAGGCACGATTAGTGATGAGAGTTCGGTCTATGGCAGTGACACAACTTTGGGTGTACTGAGCTTTAATAATACGCCGAGCGCAGGCAGTGCAGTCGGGGAGGTGACGTTGGTTGGTCCCAGCTACTCAACTGCCGGCTATGTGAACGCAGGTAGCTATGACCAAACGGCAGCCGCTTCAATCAGCGGAAACTATAGCTATGACAGCGTCACCTCACTGGCAAATAATCTGGTGAGTACCTTAGAAATCACCGCCACATCCACCACCAATACCTCTGTGTATAACGGCACCACCGATGCTTCTCTCACCATAGCGTTGGCGGGTGTCGAGGAGGGTGATGCTGTTGCCGTATCGGGCACGGGCACACTTTCTAGCCCGAGTGCCGGAAGCAATACGGTTACAGTGAGCGATCTGAGTTTGAGTGGGGATGATGCGAGTAACTATTTTCTCGCCAGTACCAGCGGCACCTCAACAACAGTGACTACCTCAGCCTTAGCCTTAACAGGAGGCACGATTAGTAATGAGAGTTCGGTCTATGGCAGTGATACGAATCTTGGCGTGCTGAGTTTTGAAAATACCCCGATCGCTGGCAGTGCAATCGGGGAGGTCACGTTGGTTGGTGCTACCTACTCAACTGCCGGCTATGTGAATGCAGGTAGCTATGACCAAACGGCAGCCGCTTCAACCAGCGGAAACTATAGCTATGACAGCGTCACCTCGCTGGCGAATAATTTGGTAAGTGGCTTAGAGCTTAGCGTCACATCGAACACTAATGACTCTATTTACAATGGCACCACTGCAGCCTCATTAACGATCACCTTGGACGGTGTGTTGGCTGGTGAGTTCGGCAATGATGCCGTCACTGTTTCGGGTACGGGCACGCTGTCCAGCCCTAATACCGGTAGCAATACCGTAGCAGTGAGCGACCTGAGCTTGAGCGGTGATGATGCCAGCAACTATCTTCTCGCCAGTACCGGCGGCATATCAACAACAGTGACTACCTCAGCCTTAGCCCTAACAGGAGGTAGGATTAGTGATGCGGCTTCCGTCTATGGCAGTGACACAACGTTGGGTGTACTGAGCTTTGATAATACTCCGAGCGCAGGCAGTGCGGTCGGGGAGGTCGCATTGGTTGATCCCGCCTACTCAAGTGCTGGCCATGTTGCTGCCGGCAACTATGATCAAACAGTCGCCGCTTCAACTAGCGGAAACTATAGCTATGACAGCGTCACCTCACTGGCTAATAATGCGGTGAGTACGGTAGAACTTAGCGCCACATCGACCACTAATACCTCGGTATATAACGGCACAACCGACGCTTTTCTTAGCATAGCGTTGGCGGGTGTCGAGGAGGGTGACGCTGTTACCGCGTCGGGCACGGGCACACTGTCCAGCCCGAATGCCGGAAGCAATACGGTTACAGTCAGCGATCTGAGTTTGAGCGGTGATGATGCGAGTAACTATTTTCTTGTCAGTAGTAATGGCATCTCAACGACAGTCACGACCTCAGCCTTAGTGCTAACAGGAGGCGCGATTAGTGATGCGGCTTCGGTTTATGGCAGTGATACAAATCTTGGAGTATTGAGCTTTAATAATACCCCGATCGCAGGCAGTGCAGTCGGGGCGGTGACGTTGGTTGGTCCCAGCTACTCAACTGCTGGCCATGTGACTGCAGGCAGTTATGACCAAACGGCAGCGGCTTCTAGCACCGGTAATTACAGCTATGACAGTGTTACTTCGCTAGAAAATAATTTGGTGAGTGCCCTAGAAATTACGCCTACATCCACGACTAATGCCTCGGTATATAACGGCACCACCGACGCTTTTATTAGCATAGCGTTGGCCGGTGTCGAGGAGGGTGACGCTGTTGCCGTATCGGGCACGGGCACACTTTCTAGCCCGAATGCCGGTAGCAATACGGTTACAGTGAGCGATCTGAGTTTGAGTGGGGATGACGCGAGTAACTATTTTATCGTCAGTACCGATGGCGTATCAACAGCAGTCACGACCTCAGCCTTAGCCCTAACAGGAGGTAGGATTAGTGATGCGGCTTCCGTCTATGGCAGTGACACAACGTTGGGTGTACTGAGCTTTGATAATACCCCGATTGCCGGCAGTGTGGTCGGGGAGGTCGCATTGGTTGATCCAATTTATTCAACCACTGGGCATGTGACTGCCGGCAGCTATGATCAAACAGTCGCCGCCTCAACCAGCGGAAACTACAGCTATGACAGCGTCACCTCGCTGGAGAATAATTTGGTGAGTGCCCTAGAAGTTACGCCTACATCTACGACTAATGCCTCGGTGTATAACGGCACCACCGATGCCTCATTGACGATCACCTTGGACGGTGTGTTGGCTGGTGAGTTCGGCAATGATGTCGTCACTGTTTCGGGTACGGGCACGCTGTCCAGCCCTAATGCCGGCAGCAATACGGTAGCAGTGAGCGACCTGAGCCTCAGCGGTGATGATGCCAGTAACTATTTTCTCGCCAATACCGGCGGCATATCAACACCAGTGACGACCTCAGCCTTAGCGCTAACAGGAGGCACGATTAGTGATGCGGCTACGATCTATGGCAGTGATACGGCTTTGGGTGTGCTGAGCTTTGACAATACTCCGAGCGCCGGCAGCCCTGTGGGCGAGGTCGCGCTGGTTGATCCTATCTATTCAACCGCTGGCCATGTGAATACAGGCAGCTATGATCAAACGGCTGCTGCTTCCAGTGCCGGAAACTACAGCTATGACAGCGTGACCTCGCTGGCCAACAACCTGGTGAGCAGGTTAGAAATCACCGCCACATCCACCACCAATACCTCTGTGTATAACGGCACCACCGATGCTTCTCTTACCATAGCGCTAGTGGGTGTCGAGGAAGCTGATGCTGTTGCCGTGTCGGGTACGGGCACGCTGTCCAGCCCTAATGCCGGTAGCAATACCGTAGCAGTGAGCGACCTGAGCTTGAGCGGTGATGATGCGAGCAACTATTTTCTCGCCAGTACCAGCGGCACCTCAACAACAGTCACTACCTCGGCCTTAGCGCTAACAGGTGGCAGGATTAGTGATGCTGCTTCGGTCTTTGGCAGTGAGACGACGTTGGGTGTGCTGAGATTTGATAATACTCCGAGCGCAGGCAGTGCGGTGGGGGAGGTCGCATTGGTTGATCCTACCTACTCAACTGCTGGTCATGTGAATGTAGGCAGCTATGATCAAGTGGCAGCCGCCTCCAATACCGGTAACTACAGCTATGACAGCGTGACCTCGCTGGCCAACAACCTGGTGACCGCGGCAGTTACTGCGCCGGTCACTACAGTTGAGGTGCAAGGGGGTAGTTCAAATGGCAACGAGATCACTGCAGCTCCGGTCATCATAGGGGGAGTGAACGGGAAGTATTTCTTTAGCGGCTTAGTCAGTTATTCGGGGCAGTTGAATTCGGGGGGCGGTCAATTTGGCTTGTCACTGGTTGAGTATTACTGGGGCACTCCAATCGCAGAGTAATCAGTAACCCTTTAGGTTAAGAAAGTAGTATGAGAAAGCTGACAGAGTTTTCAGCCTAGTTCTTAACGGGTTCTTGGGACCGCCTTTGGTATGCAAAACGCCTAGTGTATTGTCGAACCAGCAAGAAGTCTCGTTCTATGCGAGCGCGTATTGAAGAAGATAGTTTTGTAAGTGGTGGCTTGTTTTTGGGAGAAGGGATTGATTGTTAACAGCCTTACTTTGTCTCTGCCATCCGGGGTCAATCAACGAGGATATGTTGGCCCTAGCCCCGGGCCTGTGGCTCAATGCCAATGGTTTCTTAGTGCTGGGCGACTCCCGTCCTGCGAAACAAGTAATTCGTCGCTAGGCGGGAAATAGTCTAGATATCAGTGCCGGTACCGCCACCTCAACTCTGAGGATGCGCGGGCCTAGGTGAACTGCATCAAAACCTACAGAGTTCAATAGCTCAACCTCGTAGGGAATAAAACCACCCTCTGGGCCAATGGCTAAAGTCACCGCTGAATCGCTGTTGATCGGGCAGGGCAGCTCTGTTATCGGGTGGGCCACCAGAGCCTGACTGCCTTTAATAATGTCACCCAGTTCATCTTCAACAAAAGGTTTAAAGCGCTTGCGCATATGCAGCTTCGGCATCTGCGTATCCCGTGCCTGTTCCAATCCAAGGGTCATCTGCTCTTCAAGGGCCAGTGGCTGCAAAAACGGCGACTGCCAAAAACTCTTCTCTACACGACTGGAATTCACCAAATAGATTGCTTTGACCCCCATAGCGGTAACGCTTTGTAAGGTCCTGCGCAGCATCTTCGGTCGCGGCAATGCCAGTATCAGACAGAGCGGTGTGGCTGGCGGTGGCGGTGTATCTAGGCTGACCTCAAGGATTGCCTGTTCGGCGCTCAGGGTTTTGATAATGCCCTGGCCCATCAGGCCATTAACTTCGCCCACTCGCACTGAATCACCGACCTCGGCGCGTTGAACGGCGATTAAATGCTCGAGCTGGCGACCGCTAACAGTAGCGGTCTGTTGATTGATTTGGTCAGGCTTGAGCAGAAGTAGATTCATGGCGGGGATTGTAATGGTCTCCCCTTCAGGAGTCGAACCTGAAATTCAAGCTTAGGAGGCTAGCGTGATATCCAATTTCACCAAGGGGAGGCGCGGGCAGTATAGCGAAAAGATTGTCGATTCAGTACTAGATTCCGAACTAGAAGCAGCTTTAAAGAACCGCTTCTTAGAAAAATTATAGATTACTTATTTTGATTAAAGGGGTTTAAGTCTGTATAACTGGAAAATGCTAATCATTTTCGAATAGCTGCAGACCTATATGCGTTGACTTCTTAGGGTCAACAGAACCAAAAATAAAAATAACATTTTGAATTTAGGGGTATTAAAAATGAAATTAATAATAGGATTAGCAGTATCCGCGGTATTGCTGGCTGGCTGTGCAGATAAAAGTGTCGATACCGGTGTAGGGCAAAGTGCAGATGTGGAAGTAGCGGTTGAAATGGATAAGGCTGTTGCCCAACCCGCTGCTGCAGTATCAACCTTTGTTGAATATATGTATTGCGATGGCGGTGCCGACTTCAGCCCGGAGAATTACGCCAAGCTAACAGCAGCCTGGACGCAAATCAGTGACCAAAGCCCAGTACCTGTGCTCGGGGCATTCGCCATTGCACCTAAGGTTAAAACCGATCTCTATGATGGTATGTGGGCCAATATCTGGTCTTCTATAGAAGCTCGTGATGCTGGCTGGAAAGATTGGGTAGAAAATCATGCTGAAGCCTTCGGTGCCGAATTTAACAGTACACTTGTGTGTAACCCTGAGAAGAGATTCCTTTTCGAAACTATGGCTGTAACAGCACCAGTGCAGCAATGGGATCCTGCAGAATTGTTTCAGGCTTCCTATAGTTTCTGTTCCTTTAAAGAAGGTAAGACTCAAGTAGAGGGTGCAGCAGCTGGCGTTGCTTTCGCCGACTGGATTGCAGATCAGCGAACTGTAGGCCGTGGAATGAACTACATGTCCTATGTGCAGATCCCGACCTTTGATCCAGCGACTGCCGGAGGTTCTATGCAAGGCTTTCAGTTTGTAAGAGCTGATTTCTGGGGCAGTGCCGGCGAACAGGCAGCTGATATGGCGGCTTGGATGACAGAGGGTAATACCGCACGTGAGATGGCCGACGATATTTACGACTGTCAAAATGTGAGTTTTGATCTTTACTCGATCAAGCGTATGGAAAGCTAATATTTGATTCGGCCTCACGTAAAAGGCTGCTTAGGCAGCCTTTTTTAATCGGTTTTTTGTCCCTATCTCTAGCCGGTCTGCCAGGATTTTTAATCATGCAAACTGGTATCTTGCGACTTGGGAAAATAGCACAGATATTACTTAATTTTTTCCGATCTGTGAACTTTACATGACTTAGTTGCTGTGCCCTAGTAGATTCAAAGCGGTATTTCGTTTGTGTGTTTTACGTGCTGAAACAAGGGATGAGTTGAAGTAATTTAGGAATGATTTGAAGTAATTTGAGGTTGCTAAAAAGTCCGGCGGTCCATCTTTGGCGCCCAAAATGACTGCGCATAAACTAGAGCTATTCAGGGTGTCTATATCACCCGAGTGCGTATTAAAAAAGATCGCCCTAGGCACTATGGGGTTGTGTTCTGGGCGAGAGGATAGGAATTCACAATATCGTAGCCACATGATCAGAGGCCCAATTTCAGGCTTTCTCAATGGATTTACGAGTATCTTTAGCAGGGATTTTAGCCTCATTTGTGCCTGCCTCTATGAAAGTAAAAACGCTAGTTACAACGGATCTGTTATAAGAAGAGGATCATCCGAATCCACATAACGGAGAAAGGTTCAGGCAGATACAGCAGATTGCAGCAATCTGCATAGGTGGAATCTCTCTCAAAGGCACTGGCTGATTGTCACATCAGTTCTGTCTATTTCTGACTTTAAAGAAGTAAATCATCTCTATGATATTTCCCTTGACTTACTAGATTTTCAAAATCACAAGAGTTACACTCTAATCATTTGTACATAGCTTAGTGTCTAATCCATGCTTTTTTCCGATCCAAGTGGCCGGATAAAAATTTTAATTATAAAAGGATAATTTCATGAGTGTTAAAAAAATTTTTATAATCATCTCAATTTTGTTTGCATCGCAAAGTGGTTTAGCGGCAGTTGCA
>Ga0209815_1001746_pt1 | contig 13888 bp, 8 predicted proteins | sample CoawatmetaG00DNA_FD_187507 | JGI IMG/M metagenome (GOLD analysis project Ga0209815, IMG submission 187507) | Marine microbial communities from the West Antarctic Peninsula - Coastal water metaG002-DNA (SPAdes) (version 2) | ecosystem: Environmental > Aquatic > Marine > Coastal ...
AGCTCAGTTGGTAGAGCCCCGGATTGTGATTCCGGTGGTCGCGGGTTCAATCCCCGTCGTCCACCCCATTAATTATCACTATAAATCGATGACTTACGATTATTTTAAGCGAAAATATGGCTCTGTGGACGGTCTGTGGACGGTTTTGTTTTGAAACCACCTCGATCTGGTGACCCGACCCATTAAAGAGCCGGCATCAAGGCCTTTAGGTGTGCCTCAATATCTGCAGCAGATGTTCTTGTGGCATCAGAAGCCACCACTCCAGCAATTAGCGTGTCACCCTCTAAACCAAACAGATAACGCAGGGTGAGCAAGCCATCGGTTAGAGCGTCTACCTCTCCATTACCATCGATGTCTGCAAGATCACCTAGAGTTGCAATACGAGACTCTATATCGACCGCCGCAGTGTAAGTTGCATTTGAAGCTACCGTTCCACCAATAAGAGCATTACCATCTAACCCGAACATACCTCTAAGTAGAAGAAGACCATCTGTAAGAGCGTCATACTCGCCGTTTCCATCTAGATCGACTGAGCCTGAAGGTACAGTGCCTCCCAAGAACTCATCTAGGGCGGAGATACCGTCGTTATCACCGTCACTTGTTGCATCTAAAGGATCATTAGGGTCCAGGCCATATTGAGTTTCCCATGCGTCTGGCATTCCGTCGCCGTCAGAATCTAAGGTATATAATCCGTTATTTGGAAAAGGGTCATTACTGTCGATAATACCATCACCATCAGAGTCGGCATCTGGCATATATGTGCTAGGGAAGGTTACATAATTTCCGTACTTATTATTTGCTGCAAAAGCGATCACTCGAACATGATACGCAACTCCATTGAGCAATTGTGGGACACTCACTTCACCTTGCTCGTCCTTACCCACAACCCTAGATTGGATCCAAGAAGCATAGGGTTCATCCGTCGGTCTAACATCGACTCTTGCTCCAACATAATTTGAGTCATCAGGGTTTACCCAAGAAATTGTGAGATTACCATCTCCCTCAAGTACGGCAGGATTAATCACATCTGCGACTGGGGATTCTCCATAAAGAAGATCGAATACGTTATGTCCGCTATTCCAGTTTCCCGCGTTGTCTGAAACCCGTATCCTAAATTTGTAGGTGTTTCCAGACACCAAGTCACTGCTATTAGGAGTCCATGTTTCTCCAGACATTATATTTTCAAGAACGATGGCCGATCCATTAACGCCTGTGATACTCACCTGGTACTGATTTACGCCAGACAAATTGTCGTTTGATATGTCCCAACTAAAGTTTAGACCCGATAGATCGGTGGTCCAATAACCGTTTTGCTGACCACCGTTCGACGATATAGATTCAGGTGGAATTGGGGCGGTCTGATCAACCCCATAGGAATTTTCGGCCCATTGACCGACTAATTCCTCTTGATCTGATGTATCGACTACCTGGGTATAAAAATCATAGAAGCCCTCCCCATCTGGCGCATCAAACGAAAAGTTACTATATACAACCGTGCCAGTTAACTCAGTAGACTCGTAGAGTGACCATTCGCCCCATGTTTCCCCATCAATACTGTACCTATGGTACAAATGTGCCTCCTTTAAGCCGATATCATCAGTAGCAAAAAAAGGCACATCCCAGGGTACAGCGCCATGATTGCCGCCTTTCCAGTACCAGTATTTATACTTGATATCTCCATTTTTATTTCTCTCGTCAGGGCGATGCCCTCCTGTACCGCCCGCGCCATCATTATCCAAATCTCCATGGAAATAGGGATTTGACTGAGGAGGTTCATCATGGGCGAGTGAGGCAGGCATTATTGATCCAACTCTCACAACTGACCATAGGGAAAATGACGGCAACGTAAACGATATCCGATCTCCAGTTGGCATAAATGAGAGTGAGCTTACCGTCGGTGAATCTGCGTCGACAAATGACACAGAGACGTTATCCGCGTTGAACTCTGATGGAAGCAGGACATCCAATACACCGCTTTCAAGCGACGTCATACTGGCGTCTGACGGACTGTCCGCTGGGATGACAATTTGCCTATTAACTATATGAAAAACCCAAGAACCATCTGCTGCCTTGTATCGATTAACAAATACATCGGGAGATTCCCAAGGAGACGATCCTGATGTGCTATGAGTCAACCCTACTTCAGGTGTAACATTGCTACTGACTAGATCTGAAAATGACTCGCGAATCGTCGATTTTGAAGTGGCGCTTGTTTTGTCAGACTCATAATTACTACCTAGGGTACTCTCAAAAGAGATAACAAATCCGCTTCCCACTGCTTGCACCTCATCAGAGCCGAAGTAATCATCAAAACTCCTGTCACCGGAGCGTATTTGACCGGTGTGATCATTATCCGCAACCCTGCCAAAACCAATCAAAATACCCCCGGCATTAACGTATTGCTCAAGAAGAACGATCTGTGCATCTGTAAGATACCTGGTGTTGGGGAGTATCACAGCGTCATAACGCTGCAACTGTGCCAAGGTCAATAGCTCATTACCTTCTCTGCGGTTCGGATGTGCCGCAAAAATTACGTCGAACATCCATTGCATATCTGTCAATAAGTATGTGGCTCCGCGAAAGGATGATGTCGTTGAGCCTGGGTCGGAGACCTCACCAATTTCAGAATAAAGCACCGCGAACTGTCCCGCTTCTGATAGGTTAAAGGCCGTTGGTTGTAGGGTAGGAAACTGCAGAAACGATCTTAAAAAGTCCATGCGCTCTTTTTTGTGATGGAAGCCGCTCCAGCTGGAACCGGATCCGTGTTGTACCAAGCCTCCAGCAGCAAACGTTTCAGCAGCAAATAATCTAGCACTCTCGTTACTATTGGTAGCCTCGGTATGTGCTGGAAAGTTCCACGACCAAAACTTTTTATCAAAATTGACTATGGTTTTATTGATAAACGCCAGATGACCATAGGGCCACCCGAGACTATCAAGAAAGGTTTCCGCCAAACCATAATCAAATAGGTCCAATACGTCCCAACCCCGTGCTTTGGTATAACGATTTGTACTCAAATAAATAGGCCGGTTGTAGTTTGCTAATCCATAAGCTCGAAGTTGATCTGCCCATTGTTTAAAGAAACTACGCTCAAGTGAACGCATATATGCTAGCCATGCTTTAAAAAGGGAGTCAGTCGGAGGTTGGGCACGAACTTGACTAGAACTAGACCAACCATTGGTACGTAGATGATCAGCATAGTCAAAATTACTTACATTAGAAATACCAAAATTAGTAATCTCAACAGACGAGTAATTGTCGGAAAGGTAGGAGTTAAAGCCCGATATCGTAGTGCTATCAAAAGACATGGCTGAAATGGAGCCCGCCGCTTCATCCATAAAAATATAACTGGTGCCTAAGTCGATTGCTAACTTCCCTGAATCAACCATATAGTCAAGATAACCTTGTCTTGCCATAGAAAAATTAGATCCAGTTGAACCCTCTAAAGTAGTTGGCAACGCCACCGCTCTGAGGTCTGGATCGTCTTTTGCAGAGGTCTCCAAGTGCTGCATAGCATAGTAAGCCCCATAGGCAATCCCTTGAGCCTCCCAATCAGAAATACTGTTCTTGATAACTTCCCGTTGCTGCGGTGTCACCGTATAGTCTATCCAGCCAAAGTCATCTACGATCACTTTGATGGACCCTCCGGGAGAAAAAATAGGCCTAGGCCCAAAAATAGTGCCAGTGTCTGTCGGGGGCGGAGTAGCAGCATGGCATATGGCACTCGTACAAAAGAGCACAAGCACATACGAGAGTATGTATTTTCCTCGGTTCATTATTCGCTCAAATGTTTTCGTGTTTCCCTCGAAATAAAGTGGATTATAAATATAGTGTAGATCATATTGAAGTAAGCAACTGCTTAATACCAGTTGGTGCCATATTTCCTGATAGATAGATCCTAGAAACATGCTTGCGGTGATCGCGGGTTCAATCGCCGTCGTCCACCCCGTTAATATTGGCTATAAATCAATAGCTTATAGTTAAATAATCTAAAATTAAGTCGATGTGACCAATTTTATATAAATACCACCTCTATCTAGCCTTAAAGTCGATAACAATCAGCATAGGTTGGAAATAAAACGCTTACTTTGTTACTTGAGTTCTCAATCTACCTTTACTGGGCGCTGAAAAACCTCATTATTAGTGGCCACGTTTGATCTAGATCATAGCTATGGCCCATCGTACTGCCCCGACAATCAAGAATTGGAGGAATAGCTCCGCCCCCAGCGCAGTCATTCCAACTCCGGCACTCCAGACTAGGCCCGACACCTAGCTCGACAATCTCCGGAGAAACAGACGTATCACACCGAAGCGTATTAGCCCATTTTTCCGCAATTGCGCTCGCCCCAGTGTAGAAGTAAGCCTCACCGTTAGATGTAGTGGTGAAAGATTTGTCGTTCCAGTTACCCGGTGGAACAGTGGTGTCGAGCATGCCCGTTATTAGAATAACTGGAAGGCCATTAACCTTTTGTGGCTCTGACAGGTAACCCCGATGAGGAAGACCAATTATTGGAGCAACAGCGCGGAAAATATCTGCGGTTAGCTCATTCTGGCCTAACTCCCAAACAAACATGCCACCATTGGAACCCCCTGCGGCGAAAATGCGTTCACTGTCGATGCAGAGATTTTGCTGTGCTTGGGCTACAAGGCTCTTAACGAAGCTAACATCGTCGTCTAGGCAATGAGTCCAAGAGCAACTATTAGCGGCCACACCTTGACATGACGGATACGTATAGTCAGGCGTTATATTGGCATTGCAAATTTTTTCGGAATCGTTTGACACCAACGCGTTAATTCCGTCTCCATCGAGTCCCGTTGTTGACCCGCTGAAGGACCAAGAGGAGTAGAAAGATCCTGGCTCTTGAGAGCCAAGGCCAAGAGGAGAGATCATTATATAGTTGTGTTCATTAAGTTGGTTTTGAACGGCCGCATTGTTAAGAAATTCGTTTTGGTCTCCACCCCAGCCATGAAAACCAATTATTAGAGGGGATGTGACGTTGTTTTTGTAGTTGGCAGGCACATGAACTCGGATTTGTCGCTCAACTCCATTATGGTCTATCGTCATAGTCCCGGAACTCCAGCCCGTTTGAGGGCATCCCCCGCTATCGGGAGTAGGGATTAGAGTCTCTAAATGAGCCTCAATCTCTTCTGCAGTAGTTCTAGCAGCATCACCTGCCACGACCCCATTAATAAGCGTATCGCCCTGTAAACCAAATAGATAACGTAATGTAAGCAGACCATCTGTAAGGGCATTTATTTGGCCATTACCGTCTATATCAGCGAGGTAACCAAGGGTTTCAATGCGAGATTCGATATCGACTGAGTCAGTATAAATAGCATCAGAAGCGATAGTGCCAGTTACTAATGCACTGCCATCCAACCCAAACATACTTCGAAGGACCAATAGTCCATCGGTAAGAGCGTCAAATCGACCGTTACCGTCTATATCTAAATTTGACCCAGAGCTAACCGTAGACGCAAGGAGTTGGTTAGACTCAGATTCCGTTTCCCCGAGCGTGGAAAACGCAACGAGTAGAGTCAATGCTCCAATACCGACGTTCTTTTTCATTGAACCAACTTTCACTAAAAATTAAATATCAAATCATTCAAAATCATAAATACACACTTTCCGTTATTTTAGTCAGGGGTCAATCACTATCATCCATGGTTTGCGGCTCTGTTATTCGCAACTTGTATCCGTAGTATTTGAAATCATTGGCATAAATACTATTGATCTTTTTTAGCATTTCATTATTCATTGAGCAGTCCGCATTTAGCTTCTTTGTGCTATTCATGCTCACGTTGGAATCAAATCCTGTCAGATATGAAAACTCACTCATATGGGATAGGTTTTCGATCTTAAAAACTGACAACTGCTTTTCATGGACATTTAGGTTTTTGAAAAACCGGTATTGAGGATGATTAAGTATCCAATGTTGCGGGTTTACATGTTCATCAAGGTGATAGCATTGAGCAAGCATATCTATAAACATCTCAAAAGAGGTGCCTAATAAAGCCTCTCTAATCTCTTCATTACTAGTCTTATTGTTCAAGCCTAACAGTGGAAAAAATATTTTTTGCGGCGTTTCCCATCTAAAAGATGAACCTAACGAATACTTTGCGGGATGTTGCTGAAATTTATCTTTGTAAAAAGACGCAACCCTTTCATAGGGGTCACGCACTGTGAAATAAACTAAAGGCTTACTGTAGGAAATGCGCAAAAATGCTTCGGCCCGCTTCAATTTAATAAAGTTTTCGGTTCTTTTGAACGAGCTGAACATCACCTTGAAGTTGGTGATGAGCAGTATCTTTTTATTCCTAACTTTAAAAAACGGCACCGAAATTCCAGAAGCAAAAATTTAGAGTACTTGAAATCAACGAAGAACGCTTTTAGTTATATAGAAAATTTGAACTTATTTTTGACGGCAGATATAAACACCCTCACAGATTTGAGTCACTGCCCGAAATCACCCACAAATATATCGTCTCGACGTAAGCCGATTTAAAAACCCGCTGAATGCTCCATTATGAGTTAGCATAACCATATGTTGGTTAGGATTGCGCCAGCCACTTAACTCTGTTGGGAAAGCCTCACTATGAACCACTTTAATCTCTCTTGCCTCACCCTTACCCTCATGCTCGGTATGAGCGCCTGCACTGAATCAATCAACTCGGTTGCCGATAATCAAGTCGATACCGCTTCAACACCTAAATCAGAGGCCATAGAGGCTCAGCGTCTGTCGGACATTGTAAAAGTCCTTGCTTCGGACGAGTTCGAAGGCCGAGCGCCCGGCGGGCCAGGAGAGGTGAAAACCATTGCCTATTTGGTCGACCAGTTTGAGTACCTGGGTCTTGAACCCGGCGGTACTAATGGCACCTGGACACACGCCGTGCCATTGATTCACACCCAACTGGCACATGACGGCAATGTGAGCGTTTCGGTAGGCGATGTGAGTCAAATTTTGCAACAGGGGGTTGACGTTGCGGTGAGTACGGTACGCGCCGTTGAGGCTGTTGAAATTGATGCAGCGCCGCTAGTCTTTGTTGGTTTTGGTGCCAATGCACCTGAACGAGGCTGGGATGATTACGGTGATATTGATTTAAACGGAAAGGTCGCTATATTTTTGGTCAATGATCCGGATTTTTCAGCGAAAGTTGACGAGCCAGTAGCTGGGCGCTTCGGCAACAAACGCATGACTTATTATGGCCGCTGGGCCTATAAGTATGAAGAAGCTGCGCGCCGCGGAGCGCTTGCTGCCTTAGTGATCCATGAAGATAAGGCCGCCGGTTACGGATGGAGCGTAGCGTCATCGGCCCCTGGGGATCAATTTGCACTGGCAGGGACTAGCGGTCCGTTACCACCTCTATTACAGGGCTGGCTTCATTATGATGCGGCCAATGCATTGTTTGCGGCAGCCGGTCTAGATCTTGTCGAGCAGCGCCGTCTTGCACGAAGCGATGATTTCACTGCATTTGAGTTACCTCAAGTCTCCTTGAACGCAAGCTTCAATGTTGACCTCGAGAAAATACAGTCCCAAAACGTGCTGGCCCGCCTGCCTGGTAGCACGCAAGCAGACGAAACTTTGATGGTGTCGTCGCATTGGGACGCCTTTGGCCAAGGGGAGCCAGACTTGCAGGGTCGCACGGTCCGTCCTGGCGCAAACGACGATGCTCTAGGCACCGCTGGTGTGATCGAACTAGCACGTGTGCTAAAGGCTGGACCACCCATGGCGCGCAGCGTTGTGTTCGCGGTCTGGACCGCAGAAGAGAGTGGTCTACTGGGCTCAGCGGCATATGCGATGAACCCTATTTACCCACTGTATTCAACCGTGGCTAATTTTACTCTGGATATTCTGCAGACTGCTGGACCATCGCGAGATGTCATTTTAGTTGGTGAAGGCCAGAGTGACCTAGAAGCAGATCTGAGGCGGGCCGCAGCACTGCAGTCACGTGTGGTCACGCCTGAAAACCTACCCGAAAATGGTCTATTTTTCCGTGCCGACCATTTTTCTCTTGCGAGACAGGGTGTGCCGGTGTTGTTGCTAATGGGTATCGCTGGCGGAGCAGATTTGCTTGAAGGTGGTCGTGCCGCCGGTGATCAGTGGATTGCTGATTACACCGATAATTGCTACCACCAGACCTGCGATGCCTGGAGTGCTGACTGGGATCTGCGTGGCGCGGTTGAAGACATTGAATTGTTTCATACAATTCTGCGAGATTTGGGTGATTCGACCCGATGGCCGCAGTTGAAGAGCAGCTCTGAATTTAGTGCTATTCGTGCCGAGAGCGAAATGCAGCGGGCCATGGCGCCACCTAACTAAGTGAGGCGCTCAAATGAACCTGCAAACGACATCAGCGGCTCAGATCCTTTTTTCGGCTGTCTTGCCAGCGTCAGCATCACCGACATAAAAGTAACCTTGATCTATTTCCGAAGTTGATTAGATTGCCTATTCAGTTATTATTGATCTAAAAAGGAGAACCACATGAAGATAGCAGAGCTAATGAGGCATGAGTCCATAGGCACCCTTTTCGGTTGGATGTGGATAATAGGCTGCTTTTCAGCTGTTTATTTCTTTGTTCAAGCTTATATGTATCAAGACGCTTCGTCGTGGATTCCTTTTTTGTTGGCATTAGCCATTGGTGTTTTGGGGAAAAAGCTGTTGAAAGATTTTGAAGCCGGTAAGGATGGGTAATTAAGTTTGCCGTTTGGGAGCACACTTCTTGATGCTGCGCGACTACGAACCGACCGCACTAAAGTTTACAAATTATACTCATAGTCGGTTTAGTATGGAAAAAGACGATTAACTTAGCTATCTTTGCTATAAACAGGAAATACCAGACTTAATAGCCATCAAAATTATTTCGAGGGAACCAATCCATGAGTACCCCTTCTCGTTACGACATTTTGTTTGAACCTGTCCAAATAGGACCTGTAACCGCGCCTAATCGCTTTTACCAAGTACCACATGCCAGTGGTATGACAGAAGCCAATCCGAGAGTCAGAGCTGCTTTTAGAGGCATGAAGGCTGAGGGTGGCTGGGGTGTCGTTTCAACGGGGGCTGTATCTACACACCCCTCCGCTGATGACAGCCCATTGCCCTTCGCACGATTATGGGATGATAACGACGTTCGCTCTCATGCGCTTAGCTGTGACGCCATTCATGAGCATGGTGCTCTCGCAGCAGTCGAGTTGTGGCACGGTGGCGCCGCTTGCATGAATCGCACCTCTAGAATTGCACCATATTCTCCATCTGGTATCTCTTGGGCACCCACTCATGTTGGCTTTATGGGACAGTTACGCCCCCGCATTATGGACCACAATGACATTCGTGATGTGATCGGTTGGCAGGTGGCTGCGGCTAAAAGAGCGCAACGCGCCGGTTTTGACATTGTCTACATCTACGCAGGTATGGGTTACCTAGGGTACGAGTTTTTACTGGAGGAATACAATCACCGAACGGACGCCTATGGAGGTTCGGTAAGTAACCGAGTGCGATTTGTTCGGGAATTAATTGAAGCTACCAAGGATGCGGTAGGCGACAAGTGCGGCGTGGCGTTGCGTATCAGCTTAGAAGAGCTCCGTGCAAAGCCAAACGATCATTATGCTTCAGAAGCGCACGAAGTGGTATCACTGCTTTCGGACTTGCCAGATCTCTGGGATGTAAAAATGGACTCCAGCCCAACAGATTGTGGTGCCTCTCGCTTTCGTCCTGAAGGTGCCCATGAGCCGATTATTGATTTTGTTAAAAAGGTAACCAATAAGCCTGTCGTAGGTGTTGGTCGTTTTACCTCTCCTGACACGATGGTGTCGCAGATAAAACGTGGCGTCCTTGACTTGATTGGTGGCGCTCGCCCGTCTATAGCCGACCCTTTTCTACCCAACAAGATCCGAGAGGGTCGTGAAGATGAGATACGTGAATGCATTGGCTGTAATATTTGCATAGCCAGTTGGCATGATGGAGTTCCCGTGCGCTGCACTCAGAACGCTACCGCTGGTGAAGAGTGGCGCAAAGGCTGGCATCCTGAGAAGTTTGCACCCACTGGCAGTAATGACAAAATACTAATTGTTGGCGCGGGACCCGCTGGGCTCGAGGCTGGTTTAATAGCCGCTCGGCGCGGTTACGATGTGACTATTGCTGAGAAGTCCAATGAGATGGGTGGGCGCTTGTTATTTGAAACTAAACTGCCGGGTCTCAATACATGGGCCAGAGTGAACGAGTATAGGCTTTACGCGCTCAAACAGATGTCTAATGTCGAGCTATATTTGGATAGTGAATTGGACGCCGAGGATATCCTTAATTCGGAACATCAACGTGTCGCTATAGCCACTGGCGCCCATTGGACCAAAGCGCTCTACTCATCTCTAGAAATCCCTCTCGGCGAGCTCAATAAACCTAATGTTTACACGCCAGACGACTTGGCGAGAGGCGTCACGCCAGAGTCTCCTGTTTTAGTTTATGACTTTGATAACTACTATTTGGGTGGTGTAATTGCTGAATCTCTAGCTCAGCAGGGTCTTGAGGTTGCTTATGCAACCCCTGCAGGCCATGCTTCAGCGTGGACCATAATGACCAATGAACAACCCTATGTGCACCAAGCATTGGATAAGTGTAATGTTAAGGTACATACCCAAAAATTACTCAGTGATTTCGGCTCTGGGGAGGCGATACTTAGTAATATATTTACCAATAAGATTCAGCGAGTCGCTGCAAAATCGGTCGTGCTGGTGGGGTTAAGGCTTCCCAATGATGCCTTATACCAGTCACTTCAGGCGCGATCAGAGGAGCGTGCTAAGGCAGGCATTAAGTCGATCGAACGGATTGGCGATGCTCTGGCGCCCGGGGCCTTGGTTCATGCTGTGCATAGCGGCCACTCATTTTCGCGGGAACTAGATCGTCAAACCAACGAGTTATATCTTCGTGATATACCCATCGCGGAGTACCCACCCGGTCCTGTCATTTAAGCCTCGACATAGGGCCCAATGCGGTCCTTAACGTATTGGCGGATATCCAAACTCCAGTCTTCCATAGGCGAGAATACCCCTTGGGTATGGACTCGAGAGCTCATGCCGGTCTGGACCCGCTCACAGATTGACCAGTCTTGTCTATTTACCAGATGCCAGAAGTCTACGGCATCCGATGGGTCAAAATTATCGAGGTTAATTTCGTCTTGAGAAAACAAAAAATGACAGTCAATACGCGTTTTTGCGGGACCTTCGGCGTGCAGGATAAAAGCGGCGACATGATCGGAGGCTAAGCTCAAGAATAAATTGGGATAGATTAAATCGCCCTTGTGACGCTCCTTTTCAAACTCATCTAGATTAGGAAAGGGTTTACGATTTGTCGTCCCTGTCATGGTGAAACTCGTAGCACCCTTTCGATGAGGAACACCATTATCCCAGTCAAGATCGGCACCACCGTTTTCTTTAAAGGCCGGAACTAACTGACACAATTCCGGGTGCACAGGACCACAGTGATAACACTCATTGTAGTTCTCGCAGAGTACCTTCCAGTTAGCGTCTACGTTATAGCTCAATGTTTTTGCGACCACAAGTTCGGCTAATGGATATCGTTTAAACCGCTCAACGCTCTCACCGAGGTGCTCTGAAAATGGCTTAGCCAACTCTGGACTAAGGTGCAGGAAGATAAAACCCGCCCAAGATTCACAGGCTACTGGGTGCAATCGGATTTCGTCCAGATCCAATCCCATCTCAGGCGCCAGATGCGGAGCACGTATGAGCTGACCATTTAGGTCATAACTCCACGCATGGTAGGGGCACATAATTGCTTTGCCACCCACTACGCCCCCTTTTAAGGGTACACGGTCATCGGAATTCTTTTGGTCTGCAGAGGGGCACAGTTGGGCTCCTCGATGACGACAGACGTTATAGAAAGCTCGCAGTTCACTCTCGTTATTACGCAACATTAAAATGCTCTCACCGTATAGGCCAAGTACCTTGTGGTCACCCGGCTCTGGTATCTCTTCTTCGCGACCAACGCATATCCACTCATTAAGAAAGATGTGCTCTTTCTCAAGAGCGAAAATATCATTGGACAGGTACCAATCGCTTGGGAGGGTCAATGTCATCGCCGAATTTTCCATTAACTCTAGGAACTCAGTCATTGGTTATTTCCTCTGCAATAGTTTCTACGACTGATTGAATGGGTGTCTTTCGCACTATTTGCTTCATTAAATGGGCACAAAAAGTACCAATCAAGCAAAGTATCGCAATCGCACCGTAATAGTACCTGTAACCCTCAGCCCCGGGATAAGCATCTAACAAGATACCACCAAGCAACGGCATGAAAACATCTGGGGTGAAGCCAATAGCCGAAATTACCCCCACAGCCGTGCCTGTTGCCGCTGACGATATCCCACCTTCGGAAAGGAGAGCGAAATATAAACCCCGGAGCGCAAAAACCCCGATGGAGATAATTACCACGTTTATCAACATAACCACCAAATACGCATCGCCCCCCGGTAAAACGGAGAACACACCAAAACAGAGCGTCATGGCTAATAGGCAATAAAAAACGGTATTGGCCACACCCAATTTATCGGCAGCAAAACCAGCGCAGACGGCAACAACGGGTTTAAGCCACATTTTTCCCACTGCTAGAGATGCGCCTATAACAACGCTGAGGCCAAAAATGTCGGTTGCATAAGGAGCAAAGTAATAGGCACCCCAATACGCACTGTACGAGGTGAGTACTATCATAGAAATGAGCCACACAGCCGGCATTCGTAGCACCGCTATTATTTCTTTGAGACCCAACTTTGTCTTGGTGCCCTCTCCAGTCTTATCCCCTACCGTGTCTTTTAAAAATAACCACACCAATACCGCAAGAGATGCATTACATAAAGAAAATAATATAATGACCTGAGATAAGGCGTCTGCTTGACTGCCTACCCAGGCGAAGAAAGCCAATAATAACGATGAGCTAACTAGTTCAAAAATACCTCTCCCGCTTTCCAATAACCCAAACGCCCGACCCTGTTCGTTTGTGCGCCCCCAGTTGCGAGTGGCCTTTATCATGGCACCCCAAAATACTAAAGACGTACAGAGGCCCCAAAACGCATGAATAACAATACTGATCGAGTAAGAAGGAAACGTAGAATAATAAACGCCGCCTAATGCAACGCCCAATAAACCGCTGCTCATTAGTTTACGTGAAGAAAACCGATCGGCTAACCAACCTCCGGGAAAATAGGCTAGTAAGGATGCGGTGCCAAAGACACTGCTCAACACACCCATCTGAGTATGATTGAACGAAAAGGCCTGCTGTATAGGAATATAATAAACTTCTCGAAGGAAAGGCAACATGAAAATAGTACCGCCAGACAGGCAGAGAATAGTCAAAGTCAGCCAACGTTGCATATGGATCCTCGAAAATAGGGTCTACTAGAGAAATAAAGCAATCGAGTTAAGCACTGACAATATACACGTAGGATCACAGGAGCGACAACTCGTCTCTCGGGGTCCCTTGACGGGCAGCCGAGCCTTAGGCTCCTAACCCTCTTTCAGAGCGCCCTTCAGCCTATTTTTATTTATTTCAAATAAATTCTAAATGATGGATGGAACCCCTAAATAGCTGTCGCTAGAAAAACGACTATATTATTATGCTTAGGAAACTAACGCCCGTGACTAAGGATATGGCTATATACCGTGAGACCAAATGACGGATGCATGGAGGTTGCCAACTTCAGGTCTTTGATGTGACTATGTATCACGTTTTAATAAAGGGACATATGATGACTGACTTAGATATAGATTTTGTAAGAAAGCAATTTCCAGCGTTTAGCGAGCCAACTCTAAAAGATTTTGCACACTTTGAAAACGCGGGTGGTTCATATGCCTGCCGTCAAATGATCGACGCTTTACATCACT
>Ga0209815_1001747_pt1 | contig 13884 bp, 10 predicted proteins | sample CoawatmetaG00DNA_FD_187507 | JGI IMG/M metagenome (GOLD analysis project Ga0209815, IMG submission 187507) | Marine microbial communities from the West Antarctic Peninsula - Coastal water metaG002-DNA (SPAdes) (version 2) | ecosystem: Environmental > Aquatic > Marine > Coastal ...
TCTATTGTACAGAAAGGAAAGTTTGCACTTTGCGCTTTTGCATTTGATAAACAGTTAAATAAAGTTGATTTTCCTACGTTTGGTAATCCTACAATTCCAGCTTTCATGTCTTTAGATTTTGCGAGTGCAAATATATATTTTTATTCATAAAAAAACCTCGAATAAATTCGAGGTTTTTGTCTTAATTATTTATCCTCATTAAATTAGAGTCTTATTAATTGTGCATATGTTTTTGCTTCGCTAACAACTCTTCTTCAGTTTCTACATTATCTTCGTCTGGTACACAACAATCTACAGGGCAAACTGCAGCGCATTGTGGCTCTTCGTGAAAACCTTTACATTCTGTACATTTATCTGCAACAATATAATAAATTTCATCTGAAATTGGTTCTTGCGTTTCATCGGCGTTAACAGATTTACCGTTTGGTAATACTGCTTTTCCTTTTAAATCTGTTCCCTGAGAATATTTCCAATCGTCTGCTCCTTCATAAATTGCAGTATTTGGGCACTCTGGTTCACATGCTCCACAATTTATGCATTCATCTGTTATTATAATTGCCATAATTTTCTTTTCTGTTTTGTACCTTTGCAATTGCAAAAATAACGTGAAATAAAGTTACAACCAAAATAAATGGATAGTATTCAAAATAGAATTACTGCTTTTGTGAAATTAGGAGCTTTTTTAAGACAGTTTTCTCAAGAAAAATTTGAAAAAGTAGCTAACATAGAACATAATGATTTGTTTTTTGATGGTTTTAAGCATCAAATAAAAGTAGCTCAAGAAAAAAATTCTTGGTTTACGAAAGACAATATTATATTTGCTTTAAATAGTTGGTCTAAAGCATTAACAAAAAGCAACTTAGAAGCATGGGTGTCTCAGAACCCAATAGATAATAATGCACCAAAGAAGGTTGCAATTGTTATGGCAGGAAATATTCCATTAGTTGGTTTTCATGATTTTTTATCTGTTTTAATTTCTGGTCATTCGGTATTGGTAAAGCAGTCTTCTAGCGACAAACATTTATTACCTTTTTTAGCTAAATATTTGGAATATGTAGATATTGATTTGAAAGGAAGTATCACATTTACGGAACAAAAAATTGAGAATTTTGATGCCGTAATTGCAACGGGAAGCGACAATACAGCGCGTTATTTTGAGTATTATTTTAAAGACAAGCCAAACATTATTCGAAAAAGCAGAAATTCTGTTGCTGTAATTACAGGAAAAGAAACAGAAGAAGATTTAGAAAAATTATCTGAAGATGTTTTTAGGTACTTTGGATTGGGCTGCAGATCTGTCTCTAAGCTTTATGTGCCAAGAGCTTATGATTTTAACAATTTCTTTAATGGAATGTTCGTTCAAAAAGATATCATTAACAATGCAAAATATGCTAATAATTACGATTATAATAAAGCAGTTTATTTAATGAGTTTGTTCGATTTATTAGAAAATGGCTTTTTAATGATTAAGGAAGATGAGAGTTACTCCTCTCCTATTGCGACTATTTTTTATGAATATTATGACAATCCAATCGATTTAAAAATAAAATTACACCAAGACAAACAAAAAATTCAATGTATTGTGGCCAAAGATTTTATAGAAAATGAAATTGCATTTGGAGAAACACAATATCCGCAATTATGGGATTACGCAGATGGGGTTAATACTCTAGAGTTTTTATCTAAACTATAAAAAATGAAAAAACATAATTTTAGCGCAGGTCCTTGTATTCTGCCACAAGAAGTTTTGGAAAAAGCATCTGAAGCAGTGCTTAATTTTAATAATGATAATTTATCTTTAATTGAAATATCTCATAGAAGTAAATCTTTTGTAGAAGTAATGGAAAAAGCTAGATCTTTAGCTTTAGAATTATTGGGCTTAGAAAATAAAGGATACAAAGCTGTTTTTTTACAAGGTGGTGCAAGTTTAGAGTTTTTAATGGTTGCTTACAATTTATTACATAAAAAAGCAGCGTATTTAAACACAGGTACTTGGGCAAACAACGCCATAAAAGAAGCAAAAGCTTTTGGAGAAGTGCTAGAAGTTGGCTCTTCAAAAGATAAAGATTTTAATTACATTCCTAAAGGGTATACAGTTCCTGAAGATGCAGATTATTTTCACTGTACAAGTAATAATACCATTGTAGGAACACAAATGAAAGCTTTTCCAGAAACAAACGTTTCTCTAGTTTGTGATATGAGTTCAGATATTTTTTCACGTCAGTTAGATTTTGAAAAATTTGATTTAATTTATGCAGGTGCGCAGAAAAATATGGGTCCTGCAGGAACTACACTTGTTATTATTAAAGAAGAAATTTTAGGAAAAGTAGAAAGACAAATACCTACCATGTTAGATTACCAAGTACATATAGCTAAAGAAAGTATGGCCAATACGCCATCTGTTTTTGCTGTATATGTTTCTATGTTAACAATGCAATGGTTAAAAGATTTAGGCGGAATTAAATTTATTGAAGAAGTAAACAATAAAAAAGCAGCACTTTTATATACTGAAATTGATAGAAATTCACTTTTTACAGGAATTGTTGCCAAAGAAGATAGAAGTACTATGAATGCTACCTTTACATTAACAGACGCTTCTTTAAAAGAAACTTTTGATGTTATGTGGAGTAACGCTGGTATTAGTGGCTTAAATGGTCATAGAAGTGTTGGTGGCTATAGAGCAAGTATGTATAATGCTTTGCCGCTATATAGTGTTCAAGTTTTGGTAGATATAATGCAAGAATTAGAAGCAAAAAAATAATATAATAATTTGAGAATTCAGAAATGCAATAATTTTTGAATATTTCAATTTTTGAATGTTTGAATAGATGATGAAAATATTAGCAAATGATGGAATTTCTCAAAGCGGAATTGACGCTTTAGAAAAAGGAGGTTTTGAAGTACTTACTACGAAAGTTGCACAAAATCAATTAGAAAACTACATAAACGAACATACTATTGATGGTATTTTAGTGCGAAGCGCAACCCAAGTAAGACAAGAGTTAGTAGATGCCTGCCCGAGTATAAAGTTAATTGGTGTTCTTGGAGTTGGCATGGATAATATTGACGCTGAGTATGCAGAAGACCAAGGTTTATATGTTATAAATGCCCCTGAAGCTTCAGCTAGTTCTGTGGCGGAATTAGTTTTTGCACATTTATTTGGTTTGGCAAGATTTCTGCACGCTTCGAATAGAGAAATGCCTTTAGAAGGAGATTCTCGTTTTAAAGAATTAAAAAAAGCCTATTCTCAAGGAATAGAATTAAAAGGAAAAACAATTGGTATTGTCGGTTTTGGACGCATTGGTCAAGCAGTTGCAAAAATTGGTTTAGGTTTAGGAATGAACGTAATAGCAACAGATGATATTATTACAAATGCTCCTATTTCTGTTGATTTTTTTAACGGACAAAAACTAACTATAAATATTGATACCATTCCGAAAGATGAACTATTAAAAGAGGCAGATTTTATTACACTTCATGTTTCTGCGCAAGAAGATTACGTTATCTCGAAAAAAGAAATCGAAAAAATGAAAGATGGTGTAGGAATTATAAATACTGCAAGAGGTGGAATTTTACATGAAGTAGATTTAGTAATGGCTATAGAAAGTGGTAAAGTTCAGTTTGCAGGCTTAGATGTTTTTGAAACAGAACCAAAACCAGCTGTGCAGTTGTTAATGAATCCAGAAATTTCTTTAACTCCGAATATTGGGGCGGGCACAAAAGAAACGCAAGACAGAATTGGTACAGAATTAGCAAAACAAATTATTAAGCTTTTAAGCTAAAATATGGCAATTGTAAAACCTTTTAAAGCAGTTAGGGCAAGTAGAGATAAAGTAGCGATGGTTTCTTCTAAACCATACGAAATTTATACTCCAGAAATGCGGAATGCTAAATTGGCTTTTAATCCGTTTACATTTTTACACGTAATTAACCCTGGTTACAAATATCAGAAACAAAATATTTTCGGAGAATTGCGTTTTAAATTGGTGCACAATAGATATCTAGAATTTAAAGAAGATAAAGTTTTTACGCAAGACAAAATTCCTGCTTTTTATATTTATCAAAAAAATACAGCTACCAAATCTTTCTGCGGAATAATTGCTGCAACTTCTGTTGCCGATTATCATAACAAAGTTATTAAAAAACACGAAGGAACGCTTAAGAAGAGAGAATTGTTATTTGAGAATTACTTAAAAAATACAGGTTTTAACGCAGAACCAGTACTGCTCACGTACCCTGATAATGAAGAAATTGATTCCATCATAAAGAAATATAAAGTACAAAGACCAGAATATGAATTTTCTACAACCGATAAGGATACTCATGTACTTTGGGTTGTAAATAATGCCATTGATATTGAAAAAATAACAACTGCTTTTAAAGAAATTGATACACTATATATTGCTGACGGACATCATAGATCTACCTCTTCTTGTTTATTAGCAGAAAGACTAGCAAAAGAAAACCCGAAGCATACAGGTGCTGAAGATTACAATTTTTTTATGAGTTATTTGTTGCCAGAAAGCGAATTAAGTATTTTTGAATTTAATCGGTTTATAACAGATTTAAATGGCTTAACACCAAATGAGTTTTTAATAGAATTAGATACTTTTTTCAGAATAGAAAATCGCAGACAAGAATTATACAAACCAAAAGAGAAGCATCATTTTAGCATGTATTTAAATGATAATTTTTATGCTTTGTATTTGCGAAAATCTTTATATAATTTTACAGATGCATTAAGTAAATTAGATGCTCAAATTCTTTATAAGACAGTTTTAAAACCAATATTAGGAATCGATGACATTCGAAACGATTCTAAGATTGTATACTCTCAAAATAAAACAGATAGCTTAGAGTTGAAGTCTAAAGTAGATTCAGGAGATTTTAAAGTTTCTTTTGGAATGTTGCCAACAACCATAAAAGAACTAAAAGAAATAGTAGATGGCGATCTATTAATGCCACCAAAGACGACATATATAGAACCTAAATTAAGAAGTGCATTAACAATCTATGAATTTTAACACATTTTTTTATGTTGAAATTATTACTGTTTAATTTTTTAAAAAAACTTCATGGAAATACAAAAAAAAATAACCGAAATAAAAAATTCAATTCCAGAAAATGTAACTTTAGTTGCAGTTTCTAAAACCAAACCTGTTGAAGATTTACAAGCGGCTTATGACGCAGGACAGCGTATTTTTGGTGAAAATAAAATTCAAGATAAAATTCAAGAAATGGTTAGTAAGTTTGATGTTTTACCAAAAGATATTCAATGGCATATGATTGGCCATTTACAGAGTAATAAGGTGAAATACATGGCTCATTTTGTTGATTTAATTCACGGAATTGACAAGTTTAAAACGCTAAAAGAAATAAACAAGCAAGCTAAAAAGCACGACAGAGTTATAAACTGTTTGTTACAAGCAAGAATTGCAAAAGAAGAAACAAAATTTGGTTTGTCTTTTGAAGACATAGCAAAAATCTTGCAATCATTAGAATTTAAAGAATTAGAAAATATAAAAATTGTTGGTCTTATGGGAATGGCAACATTTACAGATAATAAATCTCAATTAAAAGAAGAGTTTTCATCTTTAAAAAACTTCTTTGATTCGCAACAATTAATAACAGAAAACAACAATTGTAAACTGCAAATACTTTCTATGGGAATGAGCGGAGATTATAATTTGGCAATAGAAAACGGAAGTTCTATGATTAGAGTAGGAAGTTCTATATTTGGTAATCGAAATTAAAATTATTTAATTTCAAGATAAGAGAAAGAATTTGTACACAATATTAGACATTGAAACAACCGGTGGTAAGTTTAATGAAGAGGGCATTACAGAGATTGCTATTTATAAATTTGACGGTCACACCGTTGTAGATCAATTTATTAGTTTAGTAAATCCTGAAAAAGAAATTCAACCATTTGTTGTTAAACTAACAGGTATTAATAATAAAATGTTGCAGAATGCACCAAAATTCTATGAAATAGCAAAAAGAATTTTAGAAATAACCAAAGACGCTACATTAGTTGCTCATAATACTTCGTTCGATTATAGAATTTTAAGAACAGAATTTGATAGATTAGGATACGACTTCACAAGAAATACGCTTTGTACAGTAGAATTAAGTAAAAAACTAATTTTAGATCAACCATCTTACAGTTTAGGTAAATTGATAAAAGCATTAGGAATCCCGATGACAGATAGACATAGGGCTTCTGGAGACGCTCTGGCAACAGTGCAACTATTTAAGCTGCTTTTAGAAAAAGACGTTACGAAAACAATTATTCAAGATTCTGTAAAATACCATGACAAAAGAGTAGAAAAAGAAAGACTGCAAAAATTAATAGCTTCTGTACCAAAAGAATTAGGTTTGTTTTACATACATGGTGCAGACGGTAAAGTAATTTATTTAGGGCGTGGAAAAGACATAAAATTTGAAGTAAATAAATTGTTTTTAAAAGAAACGAAAAGAGCTGTTAAAGTTCAAGACAGAGCTACCTCTATATCTTATGAAAAAACAGGGAATGACTTATTTACACGTTTAAAATATTATATAGAATTAGAGGCCTTAGCGCCAAAGTATAACTTTCAAAAAGAGAAAAAACCCTTTTTACAAGATTTTAATAGTGAAGATTTTATAATTTTTGACAAAGGAAGAGCGTTAGAAGAACGTGCTGTCATTTTAATAGAAAATAAAGAAGTTTTTGGCTACGGTTATACCAATTTAGCATTTCAAGAAAATAATATCGAAATTTTAAAGACGTTATTAACCCCCATTGAAGATAAAGAATTAGCAAAAGCAATTATAAAAAATTATTTAAACAAAAACAATGTTCAAAAAATTGTTCGTTTAGAAAAATGATACAACGTTTGTTATTTTTATTCTTTTTTTTTGGCATCATCTCCTCGAATGTGTTGGCTCAAAAAGAAAAATCCTCTAAAATGGGGCAAACCACTTTGCAGGAGTTAAAAATGAATATCTACAGCAAAGACTCAACAGCTAATGCCTTCGTCTTATATGAGCATGGAAACACATTTATCAACTCTAGTAAAACACACTATTTCAGAAAAGATTATTACGTAAGAATTAAAATTTTAAATAAAAATGGGTTTAACCAAGCTAACTTTAAAATAAAATACTCTAATAACGACTTGGTTCACAATATTGAGGGCATTACTTATAACTTAGTTTCAGATAAAATTATAAAAACGAAGCTTCACAAAAGAAATATATTTGTTTCAGAGCTTAATCCCTATAATAAATTCGTCACTTTTACGCTACCCGACGTACAAGAAGGCTCTATTATAGAATACAAGATTTCCTTTTCTACTAATTCCTACAAAATATACAATTGGACTTTTCAATCTGATATACCAAAAATAAAAAGCTCCTTAACTTCTCAATTTTCTGGTTCTAGTAAATTAAACCTAAAACTGAATGGTTATTTAAAATTAGATAAAGAGGAAGTAAAGAGCAACCAACGCTGCGGAAATTTTCATAGTTGTTCAACAATACACTATAGTATTCAAGATATTCCGGCCTTTATTGAAGAAGCATATATATCTAGTAGTAAGAACTTTATCTCTAAAGTAGTCTTTGAGAGAAAGTATTCAAATGCTTTTACAAAAAAGAAAAACCTTAATTCTTGGAAATATTTAGATAAAAAATTACAGTCCATCGATGTTTTTGGAATCCAACTTAAAAAACAAAGATTTTTCAAAAAGGAAATGGATTCAAAGTTCTTTCTTGAGAAAAACAATTTAAAAAAAGCTAAGAAAATTTATTACTCCCTGCAACAACATTTTACATGGAATGGTGATCATAATCTTTTTTATAATAATGATGTAAAAAAAGCATTTAAAAATAAATCTGCTGACAACAGTGCTATAAATCTCTCTGTTTTTAATGCTTTAAAAGCAGCAAATCTAAAGCCCAAAATTGCCATACTATCGACAAGAAATAACGGATTTATAACAAAACTATACCCAGCAATAACAGCGTTTAACTATTTAATTGTTCTTGTTCAAATAGACGGAAAAGATTATTTTTTAGATGCTAGTGACAAATTTTTACAGTTTGGCCAAACGCCTTTTAAAACATTAAATGGTGATGTACGGGTTCTGAATTTTAAAAAAGGTAGTTATTGGAAATCTTTAAAAAGTGAAGTCAAAAATAATAAAAAAATAAAAATTACACTAGAACTAGACAGTATAGAAGTATTTAAAGGAAACTTAACTATAACCAATACAGGGTTAGAAGCAAGCAATAAAAGAGCAAAATTAAAACTTACTAGTAATACCAAAGCTATAGAAGATTTAGAATCTGAAAACATAGATTTAGAGCTCTTAAAATACCAAGCTATCAATTTAGATGATAATGAAAAACCACTTATTGAGAAATCGAAAATATTATTAGAAACTGCAATGAATGAAGAGGGAACAATAAAATTGAATCCCTTTGTTGTTTATAGAAAAAACGAAAACCCTTTTAAACTAAATGAACGCCAATATCCTGTAAACTTTGGTGCCCCTTTTAGTGAGGCTTACACCATTTCTATAAAAATACCTAAAAACTATACTGTTTCAAATTTACCAAAATCTAAAGGTGGAAAACTACCAGATAACAGCGGACAATATTTTATGAAAGTCATAAAAGAAAAAAGCACTATTTTAATATACTTTTATTATACTATAAACAAAAGCATATTTTACAATATAGAATACGCCTATTTAAAAGAGTTTTACAAACAATTAATTGATACACAAAACTGTTATATAATATTCAACAAAAAATGAAAAAGCTAACCCTACTGCTACTGATGCTATTGTTCACTTTAAATATAGTGTCACAAAAACACAAATCTTCTAAAATGGGACAAACTACTTTAGAGGAATTAAAAATGACGGTTTATGCTAAAGATTCTTCTGCTAGTGCTGTTGTTTTATATGAGCATACGAATCGGTATCCAGATAAATTTAATGATGAAACTCCGAGAACAGATTATTATTATAGAATAAAAATTCTAAATAAAAGTTCCTTTAACTTGGCAGATATTGTAGTTAACTTGTACAAAAAACAAAAAATTACAAACATTAGTGCAGTTTCTTATAACCTTAAAGAAAACGGCACAATAGAAACAACAATTCTTTTAAATAAAGATATATTTACAGTTAAAGAAGACGAAAATTGGGTAATTAAAAAATTTACACTCCCAAATATAAAAGAGGGAACTGTAATAGAATACAAATACAGTATTTTATCTCCATACTTAAGTATTAAAGATTGGAACTTTCAATCTGATATACCAAAAATTAAAAGCAAATTTGACGCCGCAATATTAGGAAACTATACATACCACATTAAACTTGTTGGTCCTTTAAAATTAAATTTTAATGAAGTAACAGTAGATAAAAAATGCGTTTTTATAGAAGGAATTGGGTCAGGTGCTTGTGTTATCTACAATTATTCTATGAATGATATTCCTGCATTTAAAGAAGAAAATTACATGTTAAGTAAAAAAAACTATATTTCTAGACTTACCTTCGATTTAAAGTCGAGCACAAGTTACAGAGGTGTTGTAAAGAACTTAACAACTACCTGGGAACAAGCAGATGAAAGTTTAAAAAAACAGTTTTTCAACAATCAAACTTCTAAAAAGAAGTATTTCAAAAAAAATATTCCTGATAGTATATTAAATACTGAAAACAATTTAATTCGAGCTAAGCAAGTTTATTCGTTTATTCAGAATCATTATTCATGGAATAATAAAAACTGGACAAATGAAGATGCAAAAGTAAAAAAAGCATTTAAAGAGAAAACAGGCAATGTAGGTGAAATAAACATCTCATTATACAACAGCTTGAAAGCAGCAAATATCGATGCCAATTTATTAGTTTTAAGTACTAGAGATAATGGCATGCCCACAAAACTATTTCCTATAATCTACGATTATAATTACGTAATTGTCAAAGCAACAATTAGCAATAAAGAATACTACTTAGATGCAACAGATAAATTTTTACCTTTTGGGCAAGTACCTGTTAGAGCTCTTAATGGAGAAGCTAGGGTTATCAGCTTTAAGGAGGATGGAGAATGGACCGTATTAAAGCCCTTTCAGAAAAGTACCAAAAGCACACGTTTAAGTTTAAAATTGGATAAAAATGGTGAATTTTCTGGCACTTTAAATATTAAGAGAACAGGCTATAGTGCTGCGAACAAAAGAAAAGAAATAGCAGGTATTAACGAAGAAGATTATTTAAGCGAATTTGAATCTGAAAACGTAGATATTGAAGTAGAAGAGTATAAAGTTCGAGCAGAAAAAGACATTAAAAAACCTCTTCAAGAAAGTTTTAACATTACAATTTTTAAAAGTGACCAATTAAAAAATAAAGTAAGAATAAATCCTTTCTTTTTTGAAAGGATTAAAGAGAATCCCTTCAAACTAAAAGAACGTACTTATCCGGTTGATTTTGCATATCCTAGAAAAAGCAATTATTCTTTAAGTTTAAAAATTCCTGAAAATTATAAAATTACTCAATTACCAAAAGATATTGCGATTGCATTACCAAATAATGGAGGAAGGTTTATATTGAAAACGGTACAAAAAAATAATTTAATTACTTTATTTATAAGATTTAGTATTCATAAAAAAAGCTATTCGAGTGAAAAATATTTTACTCTTAAAGAATTTTTTAAACAAATTGTTATTGCTGAAAGTGCAGATATAATATTAGAAAAGACAATCTAACAGAAAGATACGTATTCAGTAATAAAAGGATACTTTGAGTATATAAAAGATAACTTCAACCGGATAATCTTAAAGCTTCAAGCAAAGAATATAAAAAACTAAGAAATATAATTAGGTATTTAATAGTATTTCTATAGAGGTTCAAGGTTACCCCGAACTGCAAAAAGGAAAACAATGATATACTTTAGGGTGGTAGCGACATTATAATAACTTAAAACAGTTAACTAATATTACTCCATATTTTAGAAGACTTAGTCATTTTCATAAAGGCTTTTTTAATTGATTGGTTTTCTTCTTTTGCTAAGTTTTGATCTTCTTGTAAAAGAGTAATTGCAGTATTTCTAGCCGTAACTAGAATTTTAGAATCTTTAAGGATATCGGCAATTTTTAAATTTAATACACCACTTTGTTGCGTTCCCATAAGATTTCCTGGTCCTCGTAGTTTTAAATCAACTTCTGCAATTTTAAAACCGTCTGTAGTATCTACCATCGTTTTTAAGCGCATTTTTGCCTCTGGAGACAACTTATAGCTAGATAATAAAATACAATAGCTTTGGTCTGCTCCTCTTCCAACTCTTCCTCTTAATTGGTGCAATTGTGAAAGTCCAAAACGCTCTGAACTTTCAATAATCATGACACTTGCATTTGGCACATTTACTCCTACTTCTATAACCGTAGTCGCCACCATTATTTGAGTTTCACCCTTTACAAAACGTTGCATTTCAAATTCTTTATCTGCGGGTTTCATTTTTCCATGAACAATACTTATCTGATATTTTGGTAATGGAAACTCTCTAGAAACACTTTCAAACCCATCCATTAAATCTTTATAATCCATTGCTTCAGATTCTTCAATTAAGGGATAAACTAAATAAATCTGTCGCCCTTTAGCAATCTCGTCTTTCATAAATTTAAAGACAGACAAACGGTTACTATCAAAACGATGCACTGTTTTTACTTCTTTTCTACCTGGAGGCAATTCATCAATTACAGAAATGTCTAAGTCTCCATATACAGACATCGCCAAAGTTCTTGGTATAGGTGTGGCTGTCATTACTAAAATATGGGGAGGAAGTGTGTTTTTAGCCCATAATTTTGCTCTTTGTTTTACACCAAACCGATGTTGTTCATCGATTACGGCAATTCCTAAGTTTTTAAATTTAACTTTATCCTCTATTAAAGCATGTGTGCCAATTAGAATATGCAATGTTCCATCTTCTAAAGCTGCATGAATTTCTCTTCTTTTTTTAACTCTTACAGAACCAGTTAGTATATCTACCTTAATATTCATACCACTTACAAGCTCAGAGACTGCTGTAAAGTGTTGATTTGCTAATATTTCTGTAGGCGCCATAATAGTAGCCTGAAAACCATTGTCTAAAGCTAAAAGCATTGCTAAAATAGCCACAATTGTTTTTCCAGATCCTACATCTCCTTGCAGAAGACGATTCATGTGTGCACCAGAAGCAACATCCTTTCTAATTTCCTTTAAAACTCTTTTCTGTGCATTGGTTAAACTAAAGGGAAGTTTATCTGCATAAAATTCATTAAAAACAGCACCTACATTTTCAAATACAAATCCTTTTATTTTTGTTTTATTGATGAGTTTCTTTCGTAATAACTGCAATTGAATAAAAAATAATTCCTCAAACTTTAAACGATATTCTGCTTTCGCTAAATTTTCTTGATTCTTAGGAAAATGTGCATTTAACAAAGCATCTTGTTTAGACATTAATTTAAAATCAGAAATAATTTCTTGTGATAGATTCTCTTCAATCTTATCATAGAACTGTTGCAAAAGGCTTTGTATATAAGTTCGTATCAATTTATTAGAAACACCAAAATTTGTAAGTTTCTCTGTTGAGGGATATACTGGTTGCATTTTAGATTGCAGTTTCTTCTTATATTCTGAGACCAACTCTAGCTCTGGATGCGGAATACTAAAATTACCGTTGTAATGATTTAACTTGCCATAAACTACATAGGGCTCATTAATTTTAATTGAATCTTTAATCCATTTTTGACCTTTAAACCAAACCAATTCCATGCTTCCCGTTGGATCTTGAAAAGTAGCTACCAACCTACTACCTCTTTTTTGTGCAACAGATTTTAAATGGGTAATGCTGCCTACAATTTGTACTTCCGAAGAATTTGGTTGTAAATCCTTTATTGGATAAAAAGTAGTTTTATCTATATATCTAAAAGGAAAAAAGTTTAATAAATCATTACAAGTTTTTATACCTAAATCTGCATACAAAAGCGCTGCTCTTTGAACACTAATTCCGTTTATATATGTAATTGGATAATCTAAATTCAACTTAAAAAAATATGATAACGAAATTAATGAAATCCAATTTAAAAATTGAATATTTTTATAAATAATGTAAAAAAGAGCATATTACTGCGAAGCATTAAAAGATAAATGATTTTAGAATGATTTAAATCAACTTAAAAAGTAACCCTTTTTAAATAAGAAACCTCAATAAAAACCAAAATTACTATTGACTTTTATTAAGGTTAATTATATATAAAAAACACAAGGAAACAAATTAAAAAAACCCCTACAATTTTATAAAATGTTTTCTATTATCGAAATAATAAAAACTCCTTGTGCTAGAATTTACAAACTTTGTAATATTCTCTAACATAAAATAAAGAATTATACTAAAAATAGTAAAACAAATATAGTAAAAGAAATTTAAAAAGAAAATATAGCTTGCAAAAAAAAAACTGTTTTTATTTTTTTCCGATACTTTGAAAACATAATAGCTATAAACATGTTATTTATTTGTAAAAAATTAGAATATTATAGACCTATGTGTTTCTGTGCAACTTTATAATTGTTGAGGTAGTACTTATTTGTATATTTGCATCCCATAATAAGAAAAAATGAGATTACATAGAAATTTAACTTTTGCAGTTATAGACAGTATTAGAGATATCTTTAATGAAGGTGTTTATGCTGACAAAGCTGTAGAAAAAGCTTTAAAGCGTGATAAACGTTGGGGAGCAAGAGATCGTAAATTTGTTGCAGAGACAATTTATGACATTGTTCGTTGGAACCGTTTATATGCTGAAATAGCAGAAGTAAAAATGCCTTACGATAGAGACAATATTTGGAGACTATT
>Ga0209815_1001748_pt1 | contig 13883 bp, 10 predicted proteins | sample CoawatmetaG00DNA_FD_187507 | JGI IMG/M metagenome (GOLD analysis project Ga0209815, IMG submission 187507) | Marine microbial communities from the West Antarctic Peninsula - Coastal water metaG002-DNA (SPAdes) (version 2) | ecosystem: Environmental > Aquatic > Marine > Coastal ...
TGAGGGTTTTTGCGGAGAAAGAGGGATTCGAACCCCCGGAGGTGTGACCCTCAACAGTTTTCAAGACTGCCGCATTCGACCACTCTGCCATTTCTCCAATAGCGAGGCAAATATAATATCCTTTTTTTATTCTTTCAAGATTATTTATACTTATTTCACTTAATTTTATAAGTTCTTAAAAACACTTTCGTTAATTTTGCATTATACACACATATAATATGAATATAATTGATAGATTAAATTGGAGATATGCTACCAAAAAATTTGATTCTGAAAGGAAATTAACACCTGATCAGATTAATACTTTAAAACATGCATTTAATCTAACTGCTTCTTCATATGGTTTACAACCAATAAAATTAGTTGTAATTTCAAATCAAGAACTTAAAAATAATTTACTGGAGAGTTCTATGAATCAGCAACAGGTAGTTCAATGTTCCCATCTTTTGGTTATATGCATTGAGACTGAAATAGATGAAGCTTATATTGAGACTTATTTTAAAAGAATTACAGATATAAGAAAAACACCTGCAAACATTTTACAGTCCTTTAAAAAATCACTTATAAATGAGTTTAATGATATGTCTAACTCTTCTATTCTTAACTGGTCTAAAAATCAAGCATACTTAGCTCTTGGTAACTTATTAACTGTCTGCTCAGTTGAAGGAATAGACTCTTGCCCAATGGAAGGTTTTGTACCTGATAAATACGATGAAATTTTAGATTTAAAGTCGAGAAATTTAAAATCAGTTTTAGTATTACCAATAGGGTATAGGTCTGAAGATGACAAGTTTTCTGCTTTAAATAAAGTCAGAAAAAATGTAAGCGATAATACCATAGACTTTTAACTGAAATTAATTACTATGCGTTTATTATTATTTTCTTTTTTTATATTTAATTTCACCTTCTCTCAAGACAATAGTATTTTTTTATATAAACAATTTATTGACGGTCAGGATACCTTAAACTATAGGTTATTAGTCCCTAAAGATTTTGAAAAAAGCAAAAAATATCCATTACATTTATTTTTACATGGATATGGAGAAAAAGGGGCAGATAATAAGCTTCAGCTAAAATATATATCTAAGTTGTTTACAAATAAAAAAAACAGGAGCTTGTATAAATCATTTGGTATTTTTCCTCAATTTCCTGATGGCGACTCATGGACTAATCGAGAAAAAGTCAGTTCTAATAAGGATATGTATTACAAGTTTTTTGAGAACAAAAAACCTACAAAATCACTTTCTTTAGTAATCAAGTTAATGGATTCTTTAGTAAAAACTAAGAATGTAAATACCGAAAGGGTTTATGTTACAGGTTTATCTAATGGTGGAATGGGGACTTTTGAGATGCTATATAGAAGACCAGATATGTTTGCTGCAGCTACACCAATTTGTGGTGGTGCACACCCAGAAACGGCTAAGCTATTTGCTAAAAAAACACCTGTTTGGATTTTTCACGGTTCTGAGGATAATGTAGTGCATCCATTATATTCAGTTAAAATGGTTGAAGCAATAATTGAAGCAGGAGGTACTCCTAAGTTTACACTATATGATAATGTAAATCACGATAGCTGGTTAAACGCATTTAAGGATAAAGATTTTTTTAAATGGATATACAGTAAAAAGAAAAGTTACTAGTAATTTATGTAGTCAATTATTTCAAGACCATATCCAATAATACCAACTCTTTTTGTTGCTGTTCCATTAGAAATTAATTTTAATTTATGGATATTTAAATCATGTAAAATTTGGGCGCCAATTCCAAAATCTCTATTATCCATTTCTATTCTTGGAGCCTTTATTACTTTTCCTTTAACTTGACTTCTCTTCAAGATTTTTAATCTATTGAGTGTGCTTAATGGTTGATTCTGTTGATTTATAAACACGATAGCTCCTTTTCCAGCATCGTTAACCAGTTTAAACATGTCATCTAGCTTCTTGTCTAAGTTGTTAGTTAAGGTGCCTAAAACATCATTATTAAGAAGTTTAGAGTTGATTCTAGTAAGCACATGTTCACTTGGTTCCCAAGAACCTTTAGTTAGTGCTATATGTAGTCTATCATTTGTAGTTTGTTGATAAGCTCTTAATCTAAAACTACCAAATCTAGTTTCAATTTGAAAATCCTCTTTTTTCTCGATTAATGAATCATGTTCCATTCTATAGGCAACAAGATCTTCAATTGATATTATTTTTAGATTGAATTTTTTTGCAACTTCAAATAATTCTGGTAACCTAGCCATAGTCCCGTCCTCATTCATGATTTCAACAATTACACCAGCAGGTTTAAATCCAGCTAGTCTCGCAAAATCTATTGCAGCTTCTGTATGACCAGTTCTTCTTAAAACTCCACCTTCTTTAGCTATTAATGGAAAAACATGCCCTGGCTTTGAAATATCATGAGGTCTGGTTTTTTTATCGACTAAAGCTTTAATAGTTTTTGACCTATCGGAAGCAGATATTCCAGTAGTCACCCCACTACCAATAAGATCAACAGAAACTGTAAAAGCAGTTTCCATTGGATCGGTATTGTTACCAACCATTGGATTTAAATTTAATTCTTTGGATCTTTTTTCAGTAATTGGTGCACATATAAGGCCTCTTCCATGCTTAGCCATAAAATTCACAATCTCTGGTGTAATTGATTCAGCAGCTGCTAAAAAATCACCTTCATTTTCTCTATTTTCATCATCAACAACAATAATTACTTTTCCAGATCGTATATCGTTTATAGCAGATTCGATACTATCTAATTGTCGATTATTTTCTTTAGACATTTTTATAAATTTTTGTAAATATACACTGTTTTTTAATCAAATTTTATCACTTCTCTTTAAAAACTTATTCATTAGTAAGTATAAATTATCGAAGTTAAATATAGATCTATCTTTAGTTGCTCTATTGGTTAAATAGATACTAACAGGAAGCATTATAATTGTTGATAGCCAGCTAGCTAGTACTGGATTTATACTGTTATCTTCTGCTAAATTTTTAGTAAATATTCCAATAAAATGAAAAATACAAAATAAAACGATAGATAAAACTAGCGGCAGTCCAAACCCACCTTTTCTAATTATCGCACCCAAAGGAGCGCCAATAAAAAATAATATTACACAAGCAAATGAAATAGCGAATTTATCATGTAACGATATTATATGTTTGTTTATGTTTTTATCTCTGTATGTCTGAATTATTTTATTAGACTTTATAATACTATTCGTGCTATTGATTGAACTTATAGCTAAATCAAATAGTTGTACTTGTTTTTTGAGTTTAAATAAGTCATAAAAATTTTCTCCCTTATAAATAGTATCTACAATTTTAGCTCTTACATTATCATTTAAAACAAGTGCATTAGACCTATTGTGCATTTTTGATGAAATTAGTTTATAGTCTCCTTCTTTCTTTTTGAGCAATGAATCTATTGTGATTCCAAGATCTGAAACACTAAGCATCGTGTGTTTATTTACATTTTCTGTGTCATCAAAATCTACATTATTTATTTCTGCTAAATTAATATTTAAGATATATTCTTCGAAATAACTTTTTAAATGTGGCTTTTTTAATCTCTGTTTATAATCATTGGATGTTACCTCATCATAATAATTACCTTCGAATAATTTTAACTGTAATATATCGGAATCTAGACTACTAGAAATCTCACCTGTCTTGGATTTTATGACCGTATAATTACCAACTCTATTTTTTTTCTGATGTATTATTACATCTGTTAAATATTGACCTTTATCACCTGTTTTATTTTTAACTTTAATATTTATTCTACCAATTTGATTAAACTGCCCTTCAGCGATAGCCATTGTAGGTTTTACCTTAGATATATTTTTTCTTAAATTATGAAAATTGTATTCTGCTACTGGGTTAACGTTATTCAAGAAAAAAAATGTTATTACACCTATAAATAGAATAAAAACACTCAAGCTTCTCATCGCTCTTTGCAGAGATATACCTGTAGATTTCATGGCTGCAAATTCATAATTTTCCGCAAAACTACCAAAGACCATTATACTAGACAGTAAAATAGTTAGTGGAAGAATTAAAACTATAAGTCTTGGTGATACATAAGTCAAAAACTTAATTATAATACCTATGTCTAAATCTTTTCCAGCCAATTCTGAAATATAAACCCATACTGATTGTAGTAAAAAAATCAACATAATTATACAGAAAACACTTAAGAATGTTTTAATGAATGTTTTAAGTATGTATTTATCTAAAATTTTCAATTTCTATCAATCAATATTATTTATGTAATAATCCTTGTACTCTTTTTTGTTAAATAGAAATAGATCATCATCTAAAGGAAGGTCTACTTCAAATGATGTAATAGTGTATGTTGTTGTTGTACCATTTTTACCTTTTTCAATACTTTTATATATTCTGTTATTTTTTTTCTCTACAGCTAATAGTATATAGTCTATTTCAGATTCAGAGTCTATGGGAATTAATTTAATATACTGTAATAACTTTCTAGTTCTTTGTTCGTAATAATCTAATACAGTTACATCTTGTGTTATATCCATTTTAAACTCATAACCATCTTCGAAAAAGGTTAAAATCTTATTTGGAGTTATCGTACTTTCTTCATCTAAATCTTCTGTAGATACAGTTACTTCTTCATCATCTGGATTGATAGTGAAAAGCTTTTCTCCATCATATATAAATGTTATATTATTCCATTTAACATTGTATTTAGTTCCTTTCTTTACAAAACTAACCTTGTTGGTTTGGTCAATATCTTCTTCTAGGTTACTTAAGTTGTGATTGATATTAATATACATACTTTCGTATCCCTTAATATTCTCAGAGACCTTATTTAAAAGCTCTTCAGCCTTAGGGTCATTTTGAGAAAATATTACAAGAGTGTTTAGAATTAATATCAGTAGGGTGTATACTTTTTTCATTTTTTATATATTTTTTTCATTTTCTAGATGTCTGTCTAGCGCTACTAAATCAGTTATAATTACTTGCCTTGCTTTACTTCCCTCAAATGGTCCAACAATTCCAGCAGCTTCTAGCTGATCAATAAGTCTTCCTGCTCTGTTGTAGCCGAGTTTTAGTTTTCTTTGTAACAAAGATGCCGAGCCCTGTTGAGCTATTACTATTACTTCTGCAGCTTCTCTAAATAACTTATCTCTGTCGGATATATCAATATCAAGATTTGTGCCAGTTTCATCTCCTATATATTCAGGTAATGCATGGGCGCTAGGGTAAGCTTTTTGCGACCCAATAAAGTCAGTAAGTTTTTCAACCTCAGGTGTATCTACAAATGCACATTGAACTCTTATTAGTTCGTTACCCTGGGTATATAGCATATCACCTCGACCTATTAGCTGGTCAGCACCTGAACTATCTAAAATTGTTCGTGAATCTATTTTAGAGGTTACTCTAAATGCAATTCTTGCAGGGAAATTAGCTTTGATAACACCTGTTATAACATTTACTGAAGGTCTTTGTGTTGCAATTATTAAATGTATTCCAATTGCTCTAGCTAATTGGGCAATTCTTGCAATTGGAGTTTCAACCTCTTTTCCAGCTGTCATTATTAAATCTGCAAACTCATCTACAACCAATACTATGTATGGAAGAAACTGATGCCCGTCATTAGGATTTAGTTTCCTAGACTTAAACTTCTTATTGTATTCAACAATATTTCTACATTGTGCGTTTTTTAATAACTCATACCTGTTATCCATCTCAATACATAATGAATTCAGGGTATTTATTACTTTGGTATTATCTGTTATTATAGCTTCTTCACTGTCAGGTAATTTAGCTAAGTAGTGTCTTTCAATTTTATTAAAAAGTGTAAGTTCAACTTTCTTTGGATCTACTAAAACAAACTTTACTTCAGCAGGGTGTTTTTTATATAAAAGTGAGGTCAGTACTGCATTAAGTCCTACTGACTTTCCTTGACCTGTAGCACCTGCCATAAGTAGGTGAGGCATTTTAGCTAAATCTACAACCAGTGTTTCGTTACTAATTGTTTTACCTAAAGCTATAGGCAGTATCATTTCAGACTCTTGGAATTTCTTAGATGAAATTACAGAGTGCATCGACACAATTGTTGCGTTTTTATTTGGAACCTCTATACCTATGGTTCCTTTACCAGGTATTGGAGCTATTATTCTTATACCTAGTGCGGATAAGGACAATGCAATGTCATCTTCTAAGTTTTTAATTTTAGATATTCGTACTCCTGCTTCAGGAACTATTTCATAAAGAGTAACAGTTGGACCAATTGTAGCTTTTATACTTTCTATTCCAATTTTATAATTATTAAGAGTATTTACTATTTTTGTTTTATTCTCTTCTAATTCATCCTTATTAATTGTTATTCCCTCAGAATCATATTTTTTTAAGATGTCTAAATTTGGAAATTTATAATTACCTAGTTCTAATTTTGGGTCAAATAACCCAAAATCATCGACAAGTTTTTTAGCAAGATTATCAGATTCAGATTCCTCTTCAAAAGTTTCTTTTATTTCTATTTCAAGCTCATTTGTTGATTCTAATTCTGGTTCTTTGTCCTCAATAATGTTAGTTACAGTTAATTCTTCTTGGTTTAATTCAATTTCTGAATTGGAATTAGTAGTTTCATCGTCATCAATGGTTAAAGTCTCTTCATTGCTGGATTCGTCTGAATTAGTTATTGTTTCTACTTCCTTATTTTCAGTTTTGTTTTTAAAAGTAAACCATTTTTTAAAGGTGTCTATTCCTATGTTTAATCTAAATGTTAAATAATAAATAGCAAAAAGCAGTAATAAAAAAGAGGTTCCAATGTTTCCAATATAACTCTTCAAGAAAAGGTTTGATTCAAATCCAATTATTCCAGAAAATTTTCCAGAGTCTAAATCAATCAATCCAAATAGTAACGATATCCATAACATCATTAATATTCCCCAAAACCAATGTCTAGTTAATTTTGCTTTATTAGAATCTAATAAAATAAATAATGCAGATAGAAATAATAAAAAGCAAATTATGTAGGAAGAAATTCCAAATCCTTTATATAAAAAAAAATCTGCTAATTGAGCACCTATCTTGCTCATCCAGTTCTCGGTAACCACTTCTAGATTAGTAAATTCTGTCAAAGTGCTTTGATCCTTAATTCCAGTATAAAAATATGAAGTAAAAGAAAGAAATAGCGTAAAGGAAAGGACTACCAAAGTACTTCCAAAAAATAGTTTTTGAGAGCTATTAAGTTTCACTTCTTTTCTATTAAAGGAAAACAACTTCTTTTTTTTATTTTTATTTGCTCTAATCATTTTTTAAAAAATATTAAACAAAACACAAATTACTGTATTTGTTTTCATTAATTACTTGATTTAGTTATTGATCTAATTTTAATTCCTATACCAGCATATATCAACGTCATAATTGGGCTGAGCCAGTTGAAGATCGCATAAATAAAATAGTCTGCAACGCTGACTCCAAGTACTCCGTAATGATAGGCTCCACAGGTGTTCCAAGGAATTAGTGCTGAAGTAACAGTCCCTGAATCCTCTAGAGTCCTACTCAAATTCTCAGGAGCTAAATCATATTCTTCATATGCGTTTTTAAACATTTTCCCAGGTATTACTATTGCAAGGTATTGATCAGATGCAGCTATATTTATTCCTAAACAACTAACTACTGTGCTAGCAACTAATCCAAAAGTAGAATTAGCCAATGAAAGCAGCTTGTTAGTGATCTTGGTTAATGCACCGATTGCATCCATTGCACCCCCAAAGATCATAGCACAAATTGTTAGATTTATTGTCCAGATCATACCTGTCATTCCTCCAGAATTATATAGGTCTGATATTCTTTCATTATCAGTAGGGATTTCTGTATTTAGAAAAACAGAATCAAAAACACTTGAATAACTTCCAGGAGAAAGTAAATCAATAATATTAGATTGAAAAATAACTGTAAAAATAATCGCTAAGCTTATACCAATACTCAAAGCAATAACTGGTTTAACTTTTAATGCGGCGAGTATAATTACACTTATAGGAACCGCAAATAAAATAGGTGAAATATAAAAATCATTAACAATAGTGTCCGTAAGACTTGTGATGCTATCTAGATTGCCTGAGGTTTCTGTTGTTATGTTAAAGCTGATAATTAAAAAGACTATTAGTGTTATTAATATAGTTGGCACGGTCGTATAAGTCATGTATTTTATATGCGTATATAAGTCTGTGCCTGCCATGGCCGGTGCTAAGTTAGTAGTGTCACTAAGTGGAGATAGTTTATCACCAAAATACGCACCCGATATTACTGCTCCAGCGGTCATTCCTGGTGGTATTTGAAAAGCTGTACCAACTGCTACTAGAGCTATTCCAACTGTTGCAGAAGTAGTGTATGAGCTACCAGTAGAAACAGATACAATGGATGATACAATAAGCGATAATGGTAAAAATATAGATGGATCAATCAGTTGAAGGCCATAATATACCATAGCTGGAATTACTCCACTGACTTTCCATGTTCCCGCTAAGGCTCCAACTAATAGTAAAATTATAATCGGAGTGGCTATACTTTTTATACTTAGGTAAATCTTTGTAACTATTGTTTTTATAGATACTTTATTAGCTAAACCAATTAACGAAACTATTATTGAGGTAATCAAAAGTATTAACTGGTAAGTGTATTCCCCTAGCCATTCTTTATCTTCAAACATTAATATGTTATAAGTTAACATAGAAATAAGTAACATTATTGGAAATAAGGATGTGGTTAAACTAATTTCTTTAGGATTATTCATGAGCTAGATTAAATTAACTTTCTTCTTAAAAATAGTGATAATTAACTGTTACAAGATATGCAATATTATTTTATTTAAAATTGATTTATAACTTAAATTATTGATTAGATATTCATTGCAAAGAGTTAAAACATTTGTATTTTTGCTAACTAATTAAATAATTTTTTTATGAATTCTTTTGATGTTGTTGTTATTGGGTCAGGTCCAGGAGGTTATGTATCTGCTATTAGATGTGCTCAGTTAGGTATGAAAACCGCTATAATTGAAAAATATAGTACCATGGGTGGTACTTGCTTAAACGTGGGCTGTATTCCTAGTAAAGCTCTTTTAGATTCTTCTCATCATTATGAAGAGGCTACAAAAAACTTTTCCAATCATGGTATAAATATTGAAGGTGGGATTTCTTTAGATTTTGGTAAAATGATATCTAGAAAAAACGAAGTGGTATCACAAACTACAAAAGGAATTGATTTTTTAATGAATAAAAATAATATCACGGTTTTTAATGGTTTTGGTTCATTTGTTGATCAGAATAAAGTAAAAATCACTTTGGATTCTTCTGAAGAAATTATAGAATCTAAGAATATAATTATTGCTACTGGTAGTAAACCTGCTATTTTACCGTTTGCTAAGGTTGATAAAGATAGAATTATAACATCTACCGAAGCGTTAAAGCTAAAAGAAATCCCTAAGCACCTAATTATTATTGGTGGTGGGGTAATTGGATTAGAGCTGGGTCAAGTATATAAAAGATTAGGCTCAGAAGTTTCGATTTTAGAATACATGGATAGAATAATTCCAACAATGGATTCTGGTTTATCTAAAGAGTTGACAAAGGTGTTTAAAAAACAAAAATTTAAAATTCACACATCACATAAAGTTACCTCTGTTGAAAGAATTGGAGACAATATTAAAGTTGTAGCTCAGAATAAAAATGATGAATCTGTAGAGTTTAACGGAGATTACTGTTTGGTGAGTATAGGAAGGTCTGCGTATACGCAAGGATTGAATCTTGATCAATTAGGAATAGAAACAAATAATAGAGGTCAAATAGAAGTGAATGAACACTTACAGACAAAACATTCTAATATTTACGCAATTGGAGATGTTATAAAAGGAGCAATGTTGGCTCATAAAGCTGAAGAAGAAGGAGTGTTAGTTGCTGAAATTATTGCAGGTCAAAAGCCTCATATTGACTATAATTTAATCCCAGGTGTTGTTTACACTTGGCCTGAAGTTGCTTCAGTAGGAAAAACAGAAGATTATTTAAAAGAAAATAATATCGAATATAAGGCCGGTCAATTCCCGATGCGTGCCCTAGGTAGGAGCAGAGCTAGTTCTGATTTAGATGGTTTTGTAAAAATATTAGCAGATAAAAAAACTGATGAAATTTTAGGAGTTCATATGATAGGAGCAAGATGTGCAGATTTGATTTCAGAAGCGGTAGTCGCGATGGAGTTTAAAGCATCTGCTGAAGATATTGCTAGAATATCTCATGCTCATCCAACTTACTCTGAAGCAGTTAAAGAAGCTGCTCTAGCTGCAACTGAGGATAGAGCACTACATATATAAATTGATTCTATTGATATAGATCTTTGTTATATTAGCAGTAAATAATTACACTATAATGCTAGAGGATTTTAAATCTCATTTATTAAACGAATTGCCTTTTTTGTTTAGTAGTAAAATAATTATTGCTACATCTTCTGGAGTGGATAGTGTTGTTTTATGCTCCCTTTGTAAAAAATTAGATTTAGATTTTTCTATTGCTCATTGTGATTTTTCACTCAGGGGTAAGGAAAGTGATGTTGACGCTAAGTTTACTGAAGATTTCGCAAAATCATTGAATGTGTTGTTTTATCTAAAAAAATTTAACACTAAGGAATATAAGACAAAAAATCATTTATCTGTTCAGATGGCAGCAAGAGAGCTTAGGTATAAGTGGTTTGATGAATTATTGGTAAATTATGATTATGTTTTAACGGCACATCACTTGGATGATCAGTTGGAAACATTTCTTATAAATCTATCTCGTGGTAGTGGTTTGGAAGGTTTAATGGGTATTCCTGCTATTAATGATAAGAAGATACGTCCATTATTGAGTTTTTCAAAAGATCAAATTTTAAACTACGCTACTACTAATAAAATTAAATGGAGAGAGGATAGTAGTAATTTGTCAGACGATTATCTGAGAAATGAAATAAGAAATAAAGTAATATCTAATTTCAAGAAATCAAGCCCTACACTTTTAAGTAGTTTTAATAATTCTTTACAGTACTTAAAGGCTTCTAGATCAATTTTAAGTGAAAAAATAAATGAAGTATCTAAAAGTATTTTTGTCGAAGAGGAATATCAAATTAAATATAGAATTGAAGGGATTTTAAAATTAAAAAATATAGAATTCTACTTGCACGAATTTTTCTATAAATACGGATTTAACCATGTAAATGATATTAAAAATATTTTAACATCTCAGTCTGGTAAATATGTTAGTTCAAAAACTCACAGAATAGTAAAAGATAGAGATTATTTGATTCTTGAAGAGATCTCAACTTATAAATTTGATCCAATTGAAATATTTAATGATTTGACTAATGTTGAAACTATTTATGGGGGTCTGTCATTTGATCTAATCACAAAATTTGAGAAGAGTTTAACTCTTTCTTCTGTTTGTATTGACGAGGGTAAACTTGTATATCCGCTAAGGGTTGAATGTTGTGTACAAGGTATGGATTTTATCCCGCTTGGGATGAAAGGTAAGAAGACTTTAAGTAAGTTTTTTAAAGATGAAAAAATTTCTATAATTGATAAAAAAAGAACCTTAATTCTTATAAATGGGAATAATGAATTAATTTGGGTTGTTAATCAAAGAATTGATGAAAGGTATAAGTTATCTGACTCAACAAATAGTATATTAAAAATTAGCTTTAAATAAATTTTGATCTCTCTAAAAAATATAGGCCCTGGGACTGTTATTGCTGCTGCTTTTATTGGCCCAGGAACGATCACGATGTGTTCGATAGCTGGTGCTAAATATGGTTTAGATTTATTATGGGCTTTATTGTTTTCATTAATTGTCACTACTATTTTACAGTTGACTGCTGCGAAAATTGGATTAATTACTCAAAAAGGGTTATCAATAAATTTGATCAGTAGCTTTAATAATTCATTTTATAAATACTTAGCTATAGTTCTTGTTCTTTCTGCTATTTTGGTAGGTAATACAGCTTATGAGGCTGGTAACATTAGTGGTGGAGTTATGGGCATGAGTTCTGTATTTGGTGAATTTTCTTATTCTATGGCGGGTTTTAAAATAAATTTATATTCACTTGTGATTGGATTGATGGCGTTTATTATATTATTTATTGGAAATATAAAAATAATAGAAAAAGTTCTTATCGGTTTAGTTTTATTAATGAGTTTTGCTTTTTTAACTTCTGCTATAATTGTTAAGCCAGATCTGTTAATTCTTGCAAAAGGATTATTTATACCTAAATTTCCTGCAGATAGTTTTATTATTATAGTTGGACTAATAGGGACTACGGTAGTTCCGTATAATATCTTTTTACATGCTTCATTGGTAAGTGATAAGTGGAGCTCTCCATCGGATTATGATTATGTAAAAACAGATACTTTGTTGGCAGTATTATTAGGAGGGGTGATTTCAATGTCTGTTATGATAACAGCTTCGGCTATTTCCGACTTACAAATTAACAGCGCTTCTGATTTAGCGTATGCTATAGAGCCTGTATTTGGAAGTTTTTCTAAAATCATCATCTCATTAGGTTTGTTTGCTGCTGGGTTAACAAGTGCTGTTACTGCTCCATTGGCTGCGTCATACGTGACCTGTGGTTGCCTTGGCTGGAGCGCTGACAGTAAAGGATATAAGTTTAGGCTGGTTTGGTTTTTCGTGTTGTTTTTGGGAGTATTATTCTCAAGTTTAAATTATAAATCTATTGAGGTTATTAAATTTGCGCAAGTTGCAAATGGAATACTGTTACCTGTAATAGCAATATTTCTTTTAATAGTAGCTAACAACAAGAAATTACTAAAAAATCATGTTAATAGTTATTTGTTTAATTTTATTACAGTGGTTATTGTTTTGGTAACCATGTTTATTGGCTTGAAAAGTATTTTATCAGTGGTTGGTTTAATCTAATTGGTATGCGAAAATTAAATATAAATTCAGATGTAGGCGAGGGTATTTTATGTGAAGAAAAACTTATGTCCTATTTAAGATCTTGTTCAGTGGCATGTGGAGGTCATTTTGGAGATACTAATACTATGAAGGAGTCTGTAGGTCATGCTATAAAAAACGGAGTACTTATCGGAGCTCATCCTTCTTATCCAGACAGATTAAATTTTGGAAGAAGATCTATGTCTATTAGCTCAGATGATTTAAAAAAATCACTACTAACTCAAATAAACTCTCTGAAAAGAGTCATGAATTCCTTTGGTTTAACAAAGCTTGACCATATTAAGGCTCATGGAGCGTTATATAACGAATGTGTTGTAGATTTTGATATTGCTGCTTTATATGTAGAGGTGGTTAAATCTTTTGTGGATGTAAAGATTTATGCTCCCTATGGCTCTGTTGTTGCTGAAGTTGCAAAACAAAATGGAGTTTCGGTTGATTACGAAGTTTTTTTAGACAGAAATTATGAAGATGATCATACTTTGGTGTCTAGACTTATGTCAAACTCAATGTTGATAGATCCAAATGAAATGATTTATAGATATGAAATGGTTAATATGGATTTAAAAATAAAAACCATTCACAATAAGCTTATTGATACAGTAGGGGATACCTTTTGTATACACGGCGATACAAAAGATTCACATTTACATTTAGAAAATTTTTATAAAAACTATTTTTCAAATGAATAAGAAATTAGTAGTTAATTATTTTCAGTTTAGTTCTAAATCTATTCTAATTAATTGGGATAATTCTATCAATAATCATATTCTTTTTGACGTACTTTCTTTTATGCAGGCTATCAAATTAAGTGATAAATCAATACTTGAGGTAAGGAACACATACTGCTCATTACTAGTTACTTATACATCCACTATAGATAATATCTATAGTGAAATAAATAGCTTAAATTTAATAT
>Ga0209815_1001762_pt1 | contig 13835 bp, 13 predicted proteins | sample CoawatmetaG00DNA_FD_187507 | JGI IMG/M metagenome (GOLD analysis project Ga0209815, IMG submission 187507) | Marine microbial communities from the West Antarctic Peninsula - Coastal water metaG002-DNA (SPAdes) (version 2) | ecosystem: Environmental > Aquatic > Marine > Coastal ...
TTCTCGCCGGGGCTTTTGCGTGTTCCAGTTGTCTGTCTCATCTTCCACTCCTCAGTGGTTACGATGAGCCAAGAACACTCTCTTATCAAATTACCCTATTTGGACCCATGAGTGCTGACGTCAGACAGGAGGATGCATAATCCTATCAGCTTGTAAGCTATTTGATCACTTAACGACTTTCAGTGCCGTCATCTTCGGTCTGCGCAAAACGACAACCCGCGCAAGCGTTTGATACTGCGGCATTAAACCGAAGCAAACACGACACGTCTGATATGAGGGAAATCGCTGGCTGGGGTGGTAGGATTCGAACCTACGGTACATGCTACCAAAAAGCATTGCCTTACCGCTTGGCTACACCCCATCAGCGTCGCAGTGATTACGATGAAGTGGGCAGCGGTTCAAGCCCTGAAATCGTAAAAAGCGCTATTCCTTTTCAGCATCTTCACGGAGCAGGTCATCAGTGCCGGTTTCGTTGCGCTCTGCTTGGACAATACGGATAAGGGTGGTGTCAGCTTCGGTGGTTACTGTGGTAACGGCCGCTGTCTTGGGTGGGATGGGCCGCGTTGTATCGGCACGTTTTACGATCACTGTTTGCGAAGAAGCGGGAAGGGCCACATCGGCAAGTAAGAGGGCGCGCTTGACTTGCCAGATTGCTTCACCTTTTGCCAAAACCGCAGAGGTATCGTTTTGGTCGACCCAGCCCGTCAAAACCATTTCGCCTCCCCTTGTGTCGCCTTTGCATTGACCTAATGTCAGCACATGACACTCCTTTCGGACATTGATGCCTGTTCTTTGTGCGCTGATCGCTTTGCTGCGACGGCGACCGCCCACGCGCCGCGCCCTGTGGTGTGGTTTAATAGCGGTGCCCGCATCCTAATTGCCGGCCAAGCGCCCGGCGCACGCGTGCAGATCAGCGGCCGTCCGTTCACTGACCCTTCGGGCGACCGGTTGCGCGATTGGATGGGGGTCACAGACGACACATTCTATGACCGGACCCGCGTGGCGATCTTGCCGATGGCGTTTTGCTTTCCTGGCTACAACGCGGTGGGCAGCGACCTGCCACCGCCGCCAATCTGCGCAAAAACATGGCGACAACCCGCGATGGACCATATCGGCACGCCAGCCCTGACGATATTGATCGGGGGCTATGCACAGAAATGGCATCTGGGCGGCAAGATGTCGGTGACCGACCGCGTTTCAGGTTGGCAAGATTTCGCCCCCAATGTGTTCCCGCTGCCGCATCCATCATGGCGCAACACTGGGTGGATCAAGAAAAATCTGTGGTTTGAAACCGACCTGCTGCCCGCATTAAAGGCCCGCGTCCAAAGCGCACTTGCTGAGCAGACCCGCACGGCATAGTCAGGCTGCATGACTGATCTAGACCAAGCCCACGCCGCCATGGAAGCGGCCCCCGATGATGACGCAAAGCGCCTGCAATTTTACGAACGCTTGGCCGATACCGAGCTGTTTATGTTGCTTGGCGCCGAGGCAGACGGCGATAAAATCACACCCGAACTGTTCGACATCGAAGACCAGCAATTTGCGCTCATTTTTGACCGCGAAGACCGGTTGGCGCAATTCGTTGGCCGTGAAGCCCCTTATGCAGGCCTGTCAGGCCGCGTTTTGTGCGATATGCTTGTGCGCCAAAACATCGGCTTTGCACTCAACCTTGACGTGGCACCATCGGCAATGTTGATCCCCGCTGAGGCCGTTGATTGGCTGCATGCCACCCTTGATAACACACCCGAAGAAGCCCATGCGCGCCTGACTGAAGTGTCCGCCCCGCGAGGCCTTCCGGAGGTTGTGGTGACAGGCCTCGATCGGAAACTCGCCATCGCAGCTGGGCTGGCGCAAACCGCATATCTGGCGGCAGCGGCATATGAAGACGGCGCAAAAGGCCACGTACTGGCCTTCATCGACGCAGTGCCCGGCGCACAAGACGCGCTGGCCAAGGCGGCTGGCGAAGCCCTGACATTCTCAGGGATTGAAGCTGGTATAATGGATGTGCTGTTTGCACGTAGCGACGATCAACTGACAGCACACCTTGAAAAGGTCGGTTTGCGGTTTGACTTGCCGGCCCTGCACGACCCACAAGCGCCCTCCGCGCCCGGAATGGACCCCGATAAACCGCCGCGTTTGCGTTAGTATCCGGCCGCGCGGTCGACTTGGTTTTCAAACTCATCGCCATTTTGATGCCGCTGAATATTGGCGGCGATAATGCGGCTTGCCGTATCTGGGTGGGTGGTTGACGCGATGTGGGGGGTGACCGTAACCGAGGGATGTGCCCAATATGGGTGATCGTTTGGTAAAGGCTCAATGCGGAAAACATCAAGCGTGGCATGGGCAATCTGCCCGCTATTCAACGCCGCCAGCAATGCGACGTCATCAATCAACGGACCACGGCCCGGATTAATCACAAACGCGCCATGCGCCAGCAAGCCTAGCGTATCGGTATCCAGCGTGTTTTCTGTCGCGGGGGTATCGGGCAACAACAACACGACAATTTGGGCATCGGTTAATGCGTCTCGTAAGCCATCAGCACCGTGCAAACAACGAATGCCATCAACGGATTTCGGACTGCGGCTCCAGCCGGTCACAGGAAAGCCCAACGCAGTCAACGCCTGCCCACAAGCGGTGCCAAGCGCGCCCAACCCAAGGATGGTCACAGGACGGGCACGTGCCAAGGGCGGATAAACTGTATCACGCCAAACGCCATCTTGGCCGGCGATATGGGCATCCATTCCCAAATGATGGCGCATCGCATGGCCCACAACCCACTCGACCATGCCTGCGGTCAAACTATCATCCACCATGCGCATCAAGGGCTGGGTCAGCGTGGCATTATCCACAACAGTTTCGACGCCTGCCCAAAGGCTCAGTATGCCGTTGGTATTCACGTATGGGGTGAAATCCGCGACTGGACCGTTCGGGGTAAACACGATGTAGTCAACCATATCGGGGGCATGATCCGTGGCCAGTGCAACATCCATACCCGCGTCGGCAAAAGCAGCCGTCAGTGAATCACGGTATTCAACCCAAGCTGCGGGCTTTGCGGAAAATAATACGTTAATCATTAGCGGGGCCTATGAACATGGGCGCTTTGGACCAATCCAAACGCGATTAAAAGCACCAGCATGGCCGATCCACCATAGCTGACAAGCGGAAGCGGAACGCCCACAACAGGCGCAAGCCCCGTGACCATCGCCATATTGACCGCAAAGAACAAAAAGAATGTCATCGCGACGCCAAGGGTCAAAAGAGAAGCAAAACGGTCCTTGTTGCCCATGGCCGACGCAACACAAAATATGATGATGAGGATGTAAAGGATCAACAAAGTAAACGCGCCAACAAAGCCGAACTCCTCGGCCAATGTGGTAAAGATAAAGTCGGTGTGCTTCTCGGGCAAAAAATTCAGGCGGCTTTGGGTGCCTTGCATAAACCCGCGCCCTGTCCAGCCACCAGACCCAAGGGCAATCTTGGCCTGCGTAATATGGTATCCAGCACCCAACGGGTCGTTTGATGGATCGATGAACGTGTCAATCCGGCGATACTGATAGTCCTTGAGGAGCTGCCAACTCGTGCCTCGGCCCTGAAAAACAGCGACAAGCCCAGCAACACCAGAGGCAGCCACAGTCGCAAAATATGCCCAATGTACGCCTGCCAAAAACATGATCGTCGCACCGCCCATTAGCAGCAGTAATGCTGTACCAAGGTCAGGCTGACGCAAGACCAGATATGTGGGAAACAGGATGATCATCACCGGAACAAGCACCCATTGAGGGCGCGATGTCTTATCGGTCGGCAGCCAGTCATAATAGGCGGCCAATACCATCACGAGGGTGATTTTCGTGAGCTCAGACGGTTGCAAGCGCATAAACCCCAGATCAATCCAGCGTTGGGCACCCATGCCAACCGCACCGAAAAATTCGACAGCCACCAACAGCAATACTGATACACCAAATGCAACTGCCGAGACATTGCGCCAGAACCAGATTGGGACCATCGCGACACCAACAAGCATCACCATGCCCACACCAAAGCGTTTGACTTGGGCGGACATCCAAGGATCGGCTGACCCGCCAGCGACCGAGTACAGCATGATGAACCCGTAACCTGCGACGGCCGTCAGTAAAACAATAATGGGCCAGTTAATGAACATCAGTTTGCGCAAACCAGTGGGGACATATTTGGCGTTATACTCTAGATAACTCATGCGCGATCCTGTCCCTTTGAACCGGGGGGAACACGGTCGCGGATCTTGCGCTGCTGTTCGGCAATGCGGCCACGGTCGGATGACGGATAGGCGTCCAGCGGCGGTTCACCGTCATACAAGGCTTGCAGCATGATATCGCGGGCAATCGGGGCTGCAGCGGTCGACCCACCTCCACCATGTTCAACGATGACAGCCACAGCAAAGCGCGGGTTTTCAACGGGTGCGAAACTGACAAACAGCGCGTGGTCACGGCGTTCCCAAGGTAAGTCTTCGTTGCGGGTCACACCGGATGCGCGTTCCTCTGCAGTGATGCGGCGCACTTGAGACGTGCCGGTTTTACCGGCCATCTTCATCTCGGGCGCAGTGATGCGCGACCGATACGCAGTGCCACGGTTGCTGTTGGATACATCGTCCATCGCGGCACGGACACGGCGCAGATAGTTCTCGTTCAGACCAATGTCTTCACCAGCACCGCTTGGTTCTTCCTTGCCGTCAATTGCACGCACCAATCGCGGGGTAATATCGCGCCCCGTTGCCAAGCGTCCTGCCATAACGGCCAACTGCAAAGGTGACGACAGGACATACCCCTGACCGATAGACGCGTTGACCGTATCGCCGATGCGCCAATCTTGATCGCGCACGCGCTTTTTCCACGCCTTGTCTGGGGCCAATCCTTCGGCCACAGCAGACAGCGGCAGGTCGTGGCGCGTACCAAGACCCAGCTTGCGGGCCATAGCCGCAATTTTGTCGATGCCAACACGTTGGCTGATCTCGTAAAAATAGCTGTCACAGGACTGCTTCAGGCTTTCATGCAGGTTCATATTTCCGTGGCCCGCGCGCTTCCAGCAATGGAAACGGGTGCCATATACGTCGACCCAACCCTTGCAGCGGATGGTTTCCTCTGGTGTGATCTTGCCGTCTTCTAACGCGGCAAGCGCCGTGACCATCTTAAACGTCGATCCGGGCGGATAGGTGCCTTGCACGGCTTTGGCCGCGAGCGGGCGGAATTTATTTTCGTTCAGATCGCGCCAATCAGCGACGGAAATGCCGCGTACAAACATGTTGGGGTCAAACGTCGGGGCAGAGGCAACCGCACGCAAATCGCCATTCTCAAGATCAAGCACGACAGCACCTGCGCTGACGCTATCTAATCTGGCTTGGACATAAGACTGCAGTCGGGCATCAATCGTCAGTTGGACATCCGCGCCAGAGTTACCCTCTTTACGGTCCAATTCGCGCATGACGCGACCCACGGCGTTGACCTCAATCCGCTTGGTGCCTGCGGACCCACGCAGGCGACGCTCTAGCTTATTTTCGGCGCCCGTTTTACCGATTTGAAACTTTGGAATTTGCAGCAACGGATCTTGGTCGTCAATGCGAGACAAGTCGTAGTCAGACACAGGACCAACATAGCCGACGACATGGCCCAAATCGGCGCCCCACGGATAAATACGCGACAGGCCAACTTCGGCGGTGATCCCTGGCAATGCAGGGGCGTTCACATTCACACGGGCCACGTCTTCCCATGTCAAACGATCGGCGATAGTGACTGGCACAAAAGGTGAGCGACGGCGCATTTCTTCCATTGCGCGGGCCAAATCTTCGGGATCAAGTGGGACAAGTTTGGTCAACCGCTCTAATATTTCGCCAACGTCGCCAGCATCTTCGCGGACCATAACGATGCGGTAGTTTTGTTCGTTTGCGGCTATCGGTCGGCCACTGAGGTCAAATATTAACCCACGGGCAGGTGGGATGAGGCGAATGTTGATGCGGTTTTCTTCAGCGAGAAGGCGAAACTGATCGGCCTGTTCAATCTGCAACTTTTGCATCCGCACACCCAATGCACCGACGATTCCAAGCTGAACAGCCCCGACGACCAGCGCACGGCGCGTGATCCGGCGGGCGCTTTCATCGATGTCTTTGGTGTAGCGTTTCATAGGCGGTGCCCTCGGCTGTCGACTTCGCCGAGCGCTGGGCGGGTGACACCAAATACGAATTGGGCGATGGCGATAACGACGGGGAAAAATGCAATCGTCATAATCATTTCGATTAACGTGAGCGCAAGTGGCTGTTGGGGTGACATCGCTACCATAAGAACGGCCCGATTTATCAGTGTGATCGCGACGATACCGACGGCGACAGTGCCCCATTCCAAAAGCAAAGGTAAATCGCGAAGGCGTGCTGTGCGAGTGCGCAACATTTCAGTCAGGATGACGACCAAAGCAGTCCATAGACCCGGAGGGCGCTGAAACAGCAGATCGGCCAGCAAAAAGATGCCAGCAATAACAAAAACGGGAACATAGTCAGGACGGCGGGTGATCCACACGAGCGTAATCGCCAACAGCCAATTGGGGGCGGCCCATCCAGCGGGACGGGTATCAAGCGGTAGCAATTGTCCAAAGATTAAAACCATCGCAAGCGCGATAAACACCAATCGGCCAATCCAGACTCGGGTTGAAGGGGCTTCAGCCATCAGATTCGACCTCGGCGGGATCAACCTGTGGGGCGAGCAGGTTGCCCGCATCAACGATGGCTTCATGGGCCCTTGACCGCAAAACGCGCAGGAATTCGAGCCGCTCATAATCCGCGGACAGGCGCACGCGCAGGCGGCGATCACTGCCTAGCACAACTTGCCCGACCAGCAAATCAGCGGGAAATACACCGCCATCGCCAGACGTCACAACACGGTCGCCGGGGCGGACCAAATCGGCGTTCTCAAGAAACTCGATAGGAGGGTTCAACGTGTTGTCGCCGCCCAAAATGGCCGGCTGGCCGGACGGTTGAATAGTGATTGGAATACGGCTGGATGTGTCGGTCAGCAGAATAACGCGGGCTGTCTTTTCACCCACGCCGCTGATGCGACCAACAAGGCCGATGCCGTCCATCGTGGGCCAGCCATCCATAATGCCATCGCGTGCACCCACGTTCAGCAACACTGACTGACGAAACGGAGATCCGCTGTCGGTCATCACAACGCCTGTGACATAGGTTAGCTTGGGGTCAAGACGGACGTTATTAAGTCCCAAAAGTTTGGCGTTTTCCTGCTCAAGCTGAAGTGCGGCTTCTTTCCACGCTTTCATCTGTTGAAGTTCGCGACGCAAATCACCATTTTGGGCGGCAAGTTGTTGATAAGATTGAAAATCACTGATCAAATTTGCGACACCAGTGACAGGGGCCATCGCCCAATCAAACGACGGAACAACGCGGTCAATCACCGCCAAACGAAACCGTTCTACGCGCGGGCTATCAATGCGCCAAACCAGAAATATACCCAAAAGCACAAAGACAAGGAGCCCGACCAGCAATCTGCGGATCGGGCCGAAATAATCCTCGGTATTGCGGTCATTCGCCAATAGTGGACCCGCCTTAGGTTAGCTGTCGTAGTCAATCACGTGGCGCAATTGCTTTTCATACTCGAGCGCTTTGCCGGTGCCCAAAGCCACACAGTTCAGGCTTTCGTCAGCGACAGAAATCGCCAGACCGGTCTGTTCGCGCAGGGCCAAATCAAGCTGACCTAACAAGGCACCGCCACCGGTGAGCATGACACCGCGGTCGACAATATCAGCGGCCAAATCTGGTGGCGTTGCTTCGAGCGCGGTCATTACCGCTTCGCAAATCTGCTGCACGGGCTCAGCCAATGCCTCGGCCACCTGAGCTTGCGAGATTTCAGTTTCTTTTGGGACACCGTTCCACGGATCATCATCGACTGGCCGCGGCCATCATCAGGCATACGGGCTGTGCCGATTGTTGTTTTGATACGTTCGGCCGTCGCTTCGCCAACCAAAAGGTTATGCTGACGGCGCAGGTAGTTGATGATCGCTTCGTCCATGCGGTCGCCACCGACGCGCACAGAACGGGCATAAACAATATCACCCAGTGACAAAACAGCGACCTCGGTGGTGCCACCGCCGATATCTACAACCATGTTGCCGGTTGGATCAGTGATCGGCATACCCGCGCCGATCGCAGCTGCGATGGGCTCGGCGATGAGGCCGGCGCGGCGGGCTCCGGCGGACAAGACCGACTGGCGGATTGCGCGTTTTTCAACGGGTGTGGCCCCATGCGGGACGCATACTATAATCTTTGGCTTAGAGAACGTGGACCGTTTGGCAGCCTTGCGGATGAAATGTTTGATCATCTCTTCGGCGGTGTCAAAATCGGCGATCACACCGTCACGCATCGGGCGAATGGCCTGAATGGATCCAGGGGTGCGGCCCAGCATCAACTTGGCGTCTTCACCAACAGCCAATACTTTTTTGACGCCATCCTTGATGTGATACGCGACCACAGAAGGTTCGGATAAAATGATACCCTTGCCTCTGACGTAGACCAACGTGTTCGCGGTCCCAAGGTCAATCGCCATATCTGACGAAAACAAACTTCCGAAAATCGCCATATTGCAGATTGTCCTTGCGAATTAAAATGGGGATGCGACTCCCCGCTATAGCTTGGCCTTTATATGAAAGGGGGACGCTTTGCGAAAGGGGCAATCATGCAGTCGCTTGGCGTGATCTCGCCACCCAAGCGGGTTAGGGCGACCGCACGGGCCGCCCGGTCCTAGTTATGTGTCTTTATAGCTGACGCCTTTTGTGTCGTAACCGGGTTGGGATTGCTCGCGGCGCACCATCAAACGGTTGAGCGCATTGATGTACGCCTTGGCACTGGCAACGACTGTGTCGGTATCGGCAGATTGGCCCGTAGCGATGCGCCCGTCTTCTTCCATACGCACTGACACGGTCGCCTGCGCATCCGTGCCCTCGGTCACGGCGCTGACTTGGTACAACTGCAAGCGGGCGCTGTGATCGACCAAGGCTTTGACGGCGTTGAAGGTGGCGTCAACCGGACCGTCGCCGGTGGCGGATGTTTCAACAACAACGCCATCAACTTCCAAAGCCATTTCAGCCGACTGCGGGCCTTCAGTCCCGCACACTACGCGCAGTGATTTCAGACGCACGCGATCTTCTTGCCCGTCGTTCTGATGAACCAATGCGATCAGGTCGTCGTCATAGACTTCCTTTTTGCGGTCAGCCAATTCCTTGAACCGGACGAACACGTCCTTGAGCTGATTGTCTGCCATATCAAAACCAAGCTCAGCCAATTTTGCGCGCAGCGCGGCACGGCCTGAATGCTTGCCCAGCGGCAAAGACGTCCCAGCCAAGCCTACCGATTCAGGGCGCATAATCTCAAACGTGTCTTTATTCTTAAGCATACCGTCTTGGTGGATGCCGCTTTCATGCGCAAATGCGTTCTTGCCAACAATCGCCTTGTTAAACTGCACCGCAAAGCCGGACACAGTCGCCACTCGGCGGCTGATATTCATAATCTTGGTCGTGTCGATACGGGTTGTGTAGGGCATAATGTCCGCGCGGACCTTCAACGCCATGACGACCTCTTCCAGTGCGGTATTGCCTGCGCGTTCGCCCAAGCCATTGATTGTGCACTCAATTTGACGCGCGCCACCTTCGACAGCGGCCAACGAGTTGGCCGTCGCCATGCCCAGGTCATTGTGGCAGTGGGTTGCGAACACCACATCGTCGGCGCCCGGTACCGTGTTGATCAAACGACGGATCAGATCGGTGGATTCCACAGGCGCTGTATAACCAACAGTATCGGGGATGTTGATTGTGGTCGCGCCAGCCTTGATCGCAATTTCGACGGTGCGGCACAGGTAATCCCATTCAGTGCGGGTCGCATCCATCGGAGACCATTGCACGTTGTCACACAGATTGCGGGCATGGGTGACAGTATCGTGGATGCGCACAGCCATCTCGTCCATCGTCAGGTTCGGGATCGCGCGGTGCAGTTCAGACGTGCCGATAAACGTATGGATACGCGGGGATTTGGCGTGTTTGACGGCCTCCCAGCAGCGGTCGATGTCTTTGTAGTTGGCGCGGGCCAAACCACAAATTGTGGCCCCTTTTGACCGCAACGATATCTCGGACACCGCCTTAAAGTCGCCTTCAGATGCAATCGGGAAGCCTGCTTCGATGATATCGACGCCCATTTCGTCCAGCAGCTCTGCAATTTCCAACTTTTCAGCATGTGTCATTGTTGCGCCGGGGGATTGCTCGCCATCGCGCAAGGTGGTGTCGAAAATCAACACTTCATTCGTCGTCATTTAGGTATTCCTTGTTGTCCTTAAGCTGTCTTGGTGCTGGTCTCCTCTGAGCGGTCGCACCGATATGGCACGCTCAGAGGCAGCTAAGGAGAAGCAGCGCAGATAGGCCAAGCCCGATAGGGGCGGCAGATGTGATATGTGCGGTTGCGTTCATGTGGGTAACTATACGCTGATCAAAGTGAATGAAAACCCCCGTTTTTCGGGGGCCAGCCCCCGTACCCCCGACATATTTATGCTCGGAAAAAATCTACGGGGTGGTTATGTGTTTGCGATGCTCTAATTATTATCCATGGAAAACATTCTTATCATCGGTGCCTCAGGTGGAATTGGTGCGGCTTTGGCCACGACTGCGCAGGGCAACGTCACTGCGTTATCGCGTGCGGTAGACGGGCTTGATGTGACTGACCCGATCAGCGTTGATCGCATCTTAGGCAAACTTGATGGCCCCTTTGATAGTATCATTGTGGCCATTGGCGTTTTGGGGACCCCCGAAAAATCCCTGTCTGCGATTGATGCAGACGCAATGTTAAATGTGCTGCGCGTGAATGCAGTTGGTCCCGCGCTAATATTGCGTCATGTGCCGCGTCTTTTGGCAGCTGGCGGACGGGTGGCTGTGCTATCAGCGCGGGTCGGGTCGATTGGCGATAACGCAATTGGTGGTTGGCACAGTTACCGCGCATCCAAGGCCGCGTTAAACCAGATTGTACATGGTGGCGCGATTGAGCTGGCGCGCACACATAAAGGTTCGGTTTGTATCGCCTTGCACCCTGGCACAGTGGCGACACCATTTACGCAAAACTATATCGGCCGTCATGCAGCGGTTTTGCCGGAAGTGGCTGCAGCCAATCTTTGGGGCGTCATTGCGGGATTAACACCTGACCAAACTGGCAAGTTCTTTGATTTTTCGGGGAAAGAAATCCCGTGGTGATTGCGGTTACGACCAGCGCATGACCTCGTCAGTTATGATCAAACCAATATGCTCTAGTTGTCATCAGTCGGCTCAGCAACAGGCGCAACTTCGGCCACTGGCAGCGTGCCATCAACCCAGTCGCCGGTTGCTTCTTCGCCCGTAGTATAGCGCATCGTGCCGACACCCTGACGGCGGCCCCGCACGAACGTACCTTCGTAGATATCGCCGTTTGCGTATGTGGCAGTGCCTTGACCGCTGATTTCACCACCTGTCCAAGCGCCTTGATAAGTGAAGCCGTCAGGCAACGTGATCTTTCCGGTGCCATCGCGTTGGCCATCTGTGAATGTGCCGTCATAGATCGTGCCATCGGCATAAATCGCACGGCCCATGCCGTTGCGTTGGCCGTTTGCCCATTCACCGTCGTAGGTATAGCCGTCAGCGTAAGTCATCTTGCCTTGCCCGTGGTTCTTGGCATTCAAGAATTCGCCATCGTAGACCAAACCATTGGCATAGGTCGCAATACCGGCTCCATTGATGACGCCATTGTCCCATGCACCATCATAGCTGGACCCGTCTGGATAGATTATTTTACCCATGCCGTCCGCCAGGTCAGCGCTGAACGTACCTGTGTATACTGAGCCATCTGGATAAGTAACTTCACCAGTGCCCTCGATCTGGCCTGCTTTCCAGTCGCCGCTATATTTGTAACCGTCGGTGCCCATGAATGTGCCTTGGCCGTGACGTTTGTCATCTACAAACCCGCCGGCATAGGTATCCCCATTGGCATAAGTGACAGTACCAGTGCCTTCGCGACGACCTGCTGCTAAGCCACCATCATAGATGTCGCCGTTTGGTTGTTCCAAACGGCCTTGGCCTTCGATTTGACCATTTACCCAAGTGCCTGCGTAAACCAGACCATCGGCCATGGTTAGCGTGCCTGTGCCATCTCGTTCGCCCGCCTTGAGGTTGCCCGCATAGATGGCACCATCTGGATAGGTGATTTGGCCTTCGCCTTCTTTGACGCCATTGATCCATGGGCCAACGTAGACGTAGCCACCGGGGGATTTCATGGTGCCTGTGCCATGGTGCATCGCGTTGCGCAGTTCGCCTTCGTAGACGACACCATTGGCATAGGCAGCGATCCCGCGCCCAGTGATGTTGCCATCCAACCAGTCGCCTTCAAACGTGCCGCCATCGGCGAACGTAATCTTGCCCGTGCCGGACGGTTTTCCGGCAACAAATGTGCCCTCATAGATCGACCCATTGGGGAAACGGGCCGTACCGGAGCCGCGAATTTCGCCGGCAACCCAGTCACCGATGTATTCATATCCGTTGGGGAGGCGGTACGTGCCTTGCCCATGTTGTTTGCCATTTAGGAACGCGCCCTCATAGACACCGCCATCGTCGTATTGCTTGGTTTGCACAGTCTGCGCATCCGCCATGCCTGCCAGTGTCAGTGCGCCAGCCAATGCCGCGCCGTGCCATGCCCAATGTGCCATACTTTATACCCCAGCCTAATCGTTTGCGACAGCCTAGTCCAAGGCGACAGAGGTGACAACGGGGGTATCAGACGCAATCGGCTTTCCCTTGCCACCCAATATGCTACATCAGTAACAACGACGAAGGATAGTACAATGAGCGACCATTTCCGGCTAACAATTGCGCAATTGAACCCAACCGTGGGAGATATCGCAGGCAACGCAGCACTTGCGCGCGATGCATGGGAACAGGGCAAGTCAGCAGGGGCCGATATGGTCGCCCTGCCGGAAATGTTCATCACCGGCTATTCGACCCAAGACCTTGTGAACAAACCCGCTTTTCACCTTGCAGCAATGGCCGCTGTGGAGGCGTTGGCCACTGAATGCGCAGACGGACCAACACTGGCAATCGGCGGGCCCTACGCGAAAGACGGGCGGCTTTATAACGGCTACCACATCTGTCGGGGCGGCAAGGTCGTCTCGCGACAGTTCAAACACTTCCTGCCCAACTACAACGTCTTTGACGAGGTGCGGCAATTCAATCGGGGCGATATCCAAGGACCATATGCCATTCCAAACGGGCCACGCATCGGCAGCCCGATTTGCGAAGACGCATGGTACGAAGACGTCGCCGAGGCCATGGTGGAATCAGGCGCAGAAATCCTCGTTGTGCCAAACGGGTCACCCTATTTTCGGGGCAAGTTCGACTACCGAATGAACGCGATGGTCGCGCGGGTTGTCGAAAACGAGGTGCCGCTTGTCTATTTGAACATGGTTGGCGGGCAAGACGATCAAGCCTTTGATGGCGGGTCATTTGTGCTGAACCGCGGCGGTGAGTTGGCGCTGCAATTGCCCTTGTTCGATACAGCCATCGCGCATGTCGAATTTACGCGAGGACCAGATGGATGGGTGGCGGCGAGCGGCGAAAAAACGGCACTGCCTGCGGAAATCGCGCAAGATTATCGGGCCATGGTTGAGTCGTTGCGCGATTATTTCGGCAAAACCGGTTTCAAGACATGCCTGCTTGGGCTGTCCGGCGGAATCGACAGCGCGATCGTGGCGACAATTGCGGCAGATGCGCTTGGGCCACAAAATGTGCGCTGCGTGATGCTGCCG
>Ga0209815_1001772_pt1 | contig 13796 bp, 8 predicted proteins | sample CoawatmetaG00DNA_FD_187507 | JGI IMG/M metagenome (GOLD analysis project Ga0209815, IMG submission 187507) | Marine microbial communities from the West Antarctic Peninsula - Coastal water metaG002-DNA (SPAdes) (version 2) | ecosystem: Environmental > Aquatic > Marine > Coastal ...
CTCTTACTATAATATTGGTTTAGGAGTTTCTGCGCAAATATGGAAAATTAACTTTTACGGAATACTTGATAATATTGCCGCATTATCAGACATATCAAGCGCAAATAATATTTCTTTGCAATTTGGTTTTAACTTTATATTCAATTAAAATGAAAAAGATAGTACTCGTTTTATTTCTTATAGCTTCCAATTATTTTACTTTTGGACAAGAAAAAAGCATCAATAATTATGAGTTTATAATTGTGCCAGAGCTTTTTGATTTTTTAAAAGAACCGAATAAATACCAAACAAGTTCATTAACGAAATTTCTATTAAAAAAGAACGGATTTACGGTATTCTTAGATTCCGAAGAGTATCCTAAAATACTTAAAAAAAATCCTTGTATGGGTTTAACGGCTGTTGTGGTAGACAAGTCCTCTCTATTCAAAACGAAGGTTGCTATCGAGTTAAGAGATTGTTTTAATAAGTTAATTTATACCTCTAAAGAGGGTGTAAGTGGACTTAAAGACTATAAGCAAGGTTTTCAAGAAGCTATTAGAAATGCACATACGAACATGAACGATGTGAGGTATGAGGTACTTTCTAAGAAAGTAGTGGTAGATGTTGTAAAAGAAATTATAGTGAAGGTGCCAGTTTTAATAGAGGAAGTCAAAGAAGTAAGCACTCTTGAACTACCTGTTTTAGTAAAACCTCTAAAAGTTACACCGATAAAGAATACAAATTCATCAAATACTTTATATGCACAACCCAAAGAAAATGGATTTCAATTGGTGAATTTAATACCAAAAGTTGTGTTTGTAATTGTAAATACAGGCATTAAAAATACTTTTATCATTAGAGATAAAAACGGAATACTTTATAAAAAAGATACCACTTGGATTGCAGAGTTTTATGAGGGAAACAAACGAGTGGTAAAAGAATATAGCATCAAGTTTTAATTTTACATCTAAATTAATAACCGTACTTATTTTTCCACCTGTTTCTTAAAGTTTCTTTAAACTGATTTTCTCTTTGATTCTCTCCAGGCTCATATAATTTTGTTCCAGCAATTTCCGCAGGTAAAAACTCTTGAGCTATAAAATTATTTGGGTAGTTATGGGAGTATTGGTAGTCTTTCCCGTAATCTAAATCTTTCATAAACTTGGTAGGCGCATTTCTTAAATTTAGCGGAACAGATAAATCGCCAGTCTTTCTCACCAGGTCTTGGGCTTTACCGATAGCCAAATAAGAAGCATTGCTTTTTGTTGAGTTTGCAAGATAGACAGCACATTGGCTTAGTATTATTCGAGACTCTGGATTCCCAATTATAGATACTGCCTGAAACGTGTTGTTTGCAAAAATTAAAGCAGTTGGGTTTGCGTTGCCAATGTCTTCAGAAGCTAAAATTAACATTCTCCTAGCAATAAATTTCACATCCTCACCACCCTCTATCATTCTAGCCAGCCAATATACTGCTGCATTTGGGTCGCTACCTCGAATCGATTTTATAAAAGCAGAAACAATATCGTAATGTTGTTCTCCTGTTTTATCATATCTAGCTGTATTTTGCTGTATTTTAGAAAGTACTAGTTTATTTGTAATTACAATTTCATCATCTACAGAAACTAGCAATTCAAATATATTTAATAGCTTTCTAGCGTCTCCTCCAGAAACTTGCAGTAACGCATCTGTTTCTTTTAATGTGATTTTTTTTGATGAAAGAAATTCGTCTTTCTCTATAGCTCTGTGCAAAAGAGCAACTAAATCTTCTTTGTCAAAAGAGTTTAAGATGTATACTTGACACCGAGAAAGTAGGGCAGGAATTACTTCGAAACTTGGATTTTCTGTAGTTGCTCCAATTAAGGTAACCCAACCTTTTTCTACCGCACCTAGTAAAGAATCTTGCTGAGATTTACTAAAACGATGAATTTCATCAATAAATAGAATTGGGTTTTTAGCAGTGAATAAACCGCCACTTTTTTTAGCTTTTTCTATGACTTCTCTCACGTCTTTTACACCTGAGCTAATGGCACTTAGGGTGTAAAAAGGTCTTTTGCTTTCTGTAGCAATAATATTTGCTAATGTAGTTTTACCAATACCTGGAGGTCCCCATAACAATAAAGAGGGTATCATGCCTTTTTTAATTAGATTCGTTAAAACGCCATTTTTGCCTACTAAATGTTGCTGACTTATATAATCTTCTAATGTTTTAGGTCTAATTCTTTCTGCCAAAGGTTCATTCATAATGCAAAAGTACCAAAGTTTTATGACAGAAGTTGTCATTTTTTAATTTGGTAACATATTTGTTATTTTTGTATTTATGGAAGATGAAAGTCAATTAAAAATATCAAAATCTATATTCTTCATTCCAATACTATATGTTGTGGGGATATGGTTTGTGTATTGGGTCGAAATTTATTTCAATATCAACTTTAATAAATATGGCGTTTTACCAAGAGATTTGATTGGATTAAGAGGTGTCGTTTTTACACACTTTATTCATAGTGATGCCAATCACCTTTTTAATAATTCAATCCCATTATTTGTGTTGTTATTAAGCACCTTCTATTTTTACAGAGATATTGCTTACAAAGTGTTAATTTTTGGTGGTCTTTTGTCTGGCTTATTAACATGGGTTATTGCAAGAGATTCTTACCACATAGGAGCAAGTGGTATTGTTTATTTGCTCTTTAGTTTTATTTTTTTTAGCGGAATTATTAGAAAACATTACAGACTTGTGGCGCTTTCATTTATTGTGATATTTCTATATGGAAGTATGATTTGGTATGTATTACCCATTAAAGAGGGCATGTCTTGGGAAGGACATCTATCCGGCTTATTAATTGGTTTGTTTTTTGCTGTTTTTTACAGAAATAAGGGACTTACGAAAAAAGAACATGAATTTTCAAAAACAGCGTTTGATCTTTTATTTGACGAAAATGGAAATTATGCTCCACCAGAGATAGAGGAGGAGGTTTAAAAAAAATACTAGGGATCGATAAGAGAATTCAAAAGAATTGCAGCCAGAGTTTAAAAAAAAAACTAAAAACTACTTCGAAATCCGCTGTCGGATAGCTTCGTATAAAAAGGCACCACATGCAACCGAAACGTTTAAGGATGCTATTTCACCTAATAATGGCAATTTAGCTTTATAATCTACCATTTTAAGTATGGAAGGATTTACACCTCTTTGCTCAGAACCCATTACAATAGCTATTGGTTGGTTTAAGTTGATGTCATAGATAGAGTCTTCGGTCTTTTCTGTAGCAGCAACTGTTTTAATTTCAGCAGCTTGCAAGATGTATAGTGCATCTTTTATATGGTCTACTTTACAAATAGGAATTTTAAAAGCAGCACCGGCAGAAGTCTTTATGGTTTCTGCATTCACAGGAGCGCTTCCATCTTTTTGAATAATAATACCATTAACACCAGTACATTCTGCGGTTCTTATAATTGCTCCAAAATTTCTTACATCAGAAAGTTGGTCTAATAAAAGAAATAAGGGCACGTTATTACTTTCTAAAGTTTTTTCAATTAATGTTTCTAAATCATGAAATTCTACAGGAGATATTTGAGCAACAGCACCTTGATGGTTTCCGTTTTTAGACAAACGATTTAATTTTTCGATAGGTACAAGACTTGTAGCTATTTTTTTCTCTTTAATTAATTTATCCAACTCATAATAAAGACTACCTCTTAGGTCTTTTTGTAGGTAAATTTTATTCATTGTAGAGCCACTATCTATCGCTTCAATAATTGCTCTAATACCAAATATGTTTGTTGTTGCTGCTGTATTCTCCATAGTGCAAATGTATGTTAATTTAAGAGCAAAAAAAACCATCAAAAGAGAATTCTTTTGATGGTTTTTGATATAAAAATAATTACGAACTAATTATTCAATAATAATTTTATGAGATATTTGTTGCGCACCTTTTAATACGTGTACCAAATAAATACCTGCTTTTAAACGAGTTAAGTTTACGCTTCTTTGCGTATTCGTTATGTTAAGAATTGCGGAATGAACCAATTGACCGTTTAAGTTATAGACGGTTATTTGGGCATTCTCAATAAGCTGTTTAGAGGTTATAAATAATTCTCCGTTCGATACTGTGGGAAACAATTTCACATTAGAAGAAGTAGGTGTTTTAGTGTTTACGCTAAGTGAAGCAGCACTAAATTGTCCAGAAAACACTCCACGACCGTGGGTTGCAGCAAAAACCATGTTGTCATCTCTCAAGTCTAAATCTAAAACTTTTACATTACTCATGCCATTATAAGAAGTATTCCAACTTGGGTTGCTATCTGAAAAATTGGCGGTGTACCAAACTCCTAATTCTGTGCCTATAATTACCTCTTCTAAATTAAGTGGATTTTGTAAAATAGCTTTCACTGGTAAATCTGGTAAATTACCATCTTTTTCTTGCCATGTTGCTCCTTTGTCATTCGAATACCAAACGTTGTTAACGCCATAGTTGTGCATGGTAACAAAAATATCATTTTCTGTTTGACCAAACTCTAAATCAGATACACTACCAATTAACTTGCGTTGATCTAAGTTTGTCCAAGTAGGGAAAGTTGGAAATCCAGTATTCGCATTTTCCACTAATAAGACATCACCTAAAACCGTACCAACAAGTAGTGTTGAAGATGTGGTGGTGTGCGGAGACACGGTGAATGCAGTTGGAGTTGTAGTTAACAATTCATCCGTTAAATCTGTTTTGGTCAAAGTTGCTGTAGATTTAATACCTGCGTACCTTTTTACAATAAAGTTTCCACCTGCAGAATAATTAGAGTACAAAATATCTAAGTTAGAATCTAGAGCTTGCGGATTTATAAAAGCTCCATTACTAGCGTCTTCGTTGTTAATAGTAACATCTGGTCCGTCAAAATTATACAAGTTAATAGAGCCGTTGTATACATAATTCGCTATGATGTATCTATCCGTTCCGTCTTGGTCAATAAATGTATACGCACCATCACCACCTTGTATTTCAGTAGCACTATCTGGGTTCTCCGTATCGCCATTTTCTATAGATTGAGTTCCGTTGTCTTGCAGTCCACCAGCAAAATAATCTCCGGTAAATGCAGTTGTAGGACCAACTCCAACAGTATAAAATTGAGAGGTAATTAAGTTATTTTCCCTTTCTTCTGTAGTGGTTCCTCCGTTTGCACTGTAGGATACACCTCCGTCATTTCCGAAAATTACTTTGTTAGAGTCATTGTGTCCAAAAGCAGCAGTGTGTTGATCTGCATGTACCTCTTGAAACCCAAAGCCTCCATACCAATGTGAAAACTGAGTCCAGTTTGAAGCACCGTTTACTGATTTAAATAAATCGATACCTCCAGTGTAAATTGTTTCATCATCGTTAGGGTCAACTTCTAGCAATAAGTCATAAAATGCTTGGCCCCTTGTAAAGTCTTCTGCCGGTATACCGCTATCTGCATCGTTTGGTAAAGCGGAGTTTTGAACAAAATTTGCAGGTACAAAAGCACTGGTTGTTTTGTTAATAATAACACCACCTGTTGATAGTTCTGCTAAAACATATACTTTATCTGCAGTAGTTGAAGATACTGCTATTTGTGTTCTCGAGCCATTCGGTACGGTGTAGGTTTTGGTAAAATTAACACCATCTGTAGATGAGAATATTTCACCACCACCATCTCCATACAATTTACTTCGTGTTGTAGAAATCCAGATTTTACCATCTGCACCAATTTCAATATCATTGGGACAATGTTTGTTTCCGTTTGCTGTTAAAGGCATTTCTAATTCTATCCAATTAGCACCATTATCTATAGATTTATACAAACCATAAGACAAGCCACCAACGGTTGTTGTTGCATTGGATGTGCCATAAAGCGCATCGGCAGCCGCTACATATATTTCAGAAACACTGCCATTTTGCTTGATTTTTATATCGTTTATGTGTTGAATACCAGGTACTACGGTTGCAGTAAAATCTCCATTGGGAACATTAAGGGAGCCAGTTACAGTGTTATTGGTCATTGCTGCTTGGATGAGATCTCCGCTTGCTTTCGAAATCATTACAGAAGGAATTGTTATCGTGCTATCTTCTCCACCCATTGGTATTGGTTCGCCAGAAACATTATTCATCATAATAACGGCTATTGCTCCAGCATCCTGAGCATATTTTACTTTCGTAACAAAATTACAAGCACCTCTTCTTATAACGGCAATTTTTCCAGTAACATCAGCTCCAAAAGAGTTGCATGCTTCTGTTGCAACGCCAGATGCATCATTTGCGAGCACAAAGTCTGCAGTTATTGTTGAAGTAATTGCGGATCCGAAATTTGTTGTGGGATATGCTTGATAATCAGCGGCAATTTCACTGGGGTTGTTTATAGTAATATTGGCTGCTGCAACAAAGTAACTTACCCCTGTGTTTCCTCCAAAAATATTGCTCCAATTTTCACCTCCATCAACAGATTTCCAAATTCCGTCTCCGTTAACAGATCCATCGGTATGACCTACGTAAGACTCTCCTGTACCTACATAGAATATGTTTTTATTGTTTGGGTCAAATGTAATTGTTGAAATAGCTAAATTTTCTGGAATATTGACTCTAGCCCAAATAGAATTTGCGTCAGAAATATTTGTGTTTTTCCAAAGTCCTCCACTTACACTTCCTGCGAACACGGTATTATCATTGGCATCGTTTGGGTCGAACATTATAGCTCTTGTTCTACCACCAACATTGTTGGGTCCTCTGTTAACCCAGCTGTTATCTACAGCATCTCCGGGGCTTCGAGCGTAGTTGTTTTGGTTTTGTAATAGTGTTTTTTGTAACGCTGCTAATTTAATAGGTGTAGGTCTTCCTAATGCTGGGTTCATGTTCAAAATCCACTGTTCTTCATTGTATTTATTAGGAGTAAGGCCGATGGCTTTTCTTTGTTCTTTAGATAATTTTAAAGTTTCTTTAAAAGGATTCTTATCTAGATATTGTTTGTGTATTGCTTTTATATCATTGTTCGTAATGTGTTTCTCATCCTCATTTAAGTTGAAGTGATATGCAATGTAAATTGAAAAGGATAGTAAGACAAGGGCAAGTATTATTTTTTTCATGTTTTTTTTTTAAAAGAAAACCACCTCGTATGGAGGTGGTTTTATGTAATTAATTACAAAAGAGCCTCTTTTTATTATTGACCTATTTTAACAGTATTATATTTTATCTTTTCATAAGTTTTATACTGTGCTCTTTTTTTCTGTAGGAATTCATTTTTCTTTTCCATTTCTTCAAATGAAGGTTTTGCAAAAGTACCTATTCTTGTGTAGTTGTAATCCATTTCATCTATTACAAAACCGGTATCTTTAACAATTAGGCTTAAGTAATGAGCTATTCTTCCTGTACTAACATCATAGAATCCAGGTATTGCTGTAACAGCATTTGCTATGTAAGGCGCCCAATTAACATCAGCATCAGTTACAAAGCCACCTAAACCATTGGCTCCTTGAGGTTCATCTAAAATTGCAAGTGCTCCGTTAGCGCCGAATTTTAATTTTAAGTTTTCATTAGCAAAAAAACCAAAGTTATTTAATGTTGAGTATATATTTATACCAAGTAAAGTAGTTCCAGTTTCATCACTAGGGTCTAGCTCTAATTTAAACTCACCTGAAGATGGTAAGAATAATGCAGCATTGGCGGTGTAAAAACCTCCTAGAAATCCTCCGTAAAATACAGTTTCATAGTTGTAAGTACCTACCATTAATGCAGCAGCTTCAGGAGCTGTAAATAATCTCGTGCTAAAATAATGACCAAACCCAGATAAAGCAGCAACGCTTTTACCTGAATTATCTTTAAAAGTACCTTCCGCCCAAGTAACAATAATAAAGTCGCCTTGTTCAAAAGTACCATGTGTATTTACAGTAACATTTGGACCATCCATCGATAATGCATCTGCAGCGTTTACAGTGATTGTTCTTTCACTATTAAAGGCAGTGAACGTAATGTCTCCTCCTTGATATAGTACTGGTTCGCTAAAGTTTAACGTTACAGGTGCAAAAGGGCTATTATCTACAGAATCAAATTCAGGGCTAGAAGTTCCTCGTTGAAAAACAGGTGCTGCAGTGTCTGGTGTTAACACCGTTAGTTTGGTAACTGTTTCAGATATAAAATTGTCACTACTTTTATGAATACCGTACACATCATAAGAATAAGCTCCATATACATCACTATCTACGGTAATGGTTGTTGGTGTTGTACCATCTACATTAAAATTACCACTTTTTATAAATCCAGTTCCACTATGAACTTGAGTAGAAGTGGGTGCAGTGGTACCAGAGGCTACAACGGCATAATAACCTTGTCCTAGACTTGAAGATGCATAAACTACTTCAAAACTAGTATCTGTAGTAGCTGTTGCGTTTTCTGTTAAAGTTAGACTTGCAGGAGCATCATATGCTTCTGGAATATAACTAGATTCGTTCGTAGTGTCACAGGAAGAAAGCAATGTTGCAAAAGCTAAAATTCCAATGAATTTTTTTATATTTATTTTCATTTTTTTATAATTTTATAATTTTGTGATTGTCTCTGAATATTCTCTTAATACTGAACCACCTTGGTATAATACATAATCTAGTACCATCGTTTTTGAGCAGGCAGTATAGATTCCTGTTGCACTGATTTCATAATCTGGTTGTACATCGCCGTTCCAGGTAGTAGTGCACAATGCTTGTACAGGGATATCGATAGCACCAGTAATCAAATCTACTGTTACAGTCACAACATTGCTTACAATCACAACTTCGTCCCAATATGAGGTATCTGTTAACCAAGCATAACTTAAACCTTCCATAAGTAGATCTGTACCATCAAAAGAGGTCGTAATCATAGATTGGTTTGGGCCTGCTTGAGAAGCAGGTACTGTGTCTTCTCCTGACCATGTAGCTGCACCTAAACCTTCTAAGCTAAATCCACAATCGTCATCTTGTAATCTAACAGTCATGGTTTTACCCAAACCATCAGGTCCAGGATATCCCAAGGTAACAGGTGCATCTACCAACGTAATGGTAATTAATTTATCACCATCTTCGTCTGCATTGTCTATAGGTGTAATTTTCAAAATGTCTTGAAAAACACCTGGAGCTAAACTAAAACTTGTTTTTGCTTCTGTAAGTGAATAATGAACACCTTCTACAGCATTTTCTGAAGAAATTGTAAACCCTACGTTTGTTGCTTCTGTAGCCGCCGCAGTAGAATTAGATAAATTCATTACAACATTAATGGTGGCTGCATTAGATTCTAATACAGAAATTGCAGGCGCATCAAAAGCTACAAATGCGTCTGATGGAAATGATAAAGAATCTATTGTTTCTCTACTTTCGTCACAGGACATAAACAACGTTATGGCTGCGATTATTGTGAATATTTTTTTCATTTTTTTTAAATTTAAGATTAATTATAACCTGGTGACTGCACCATATTTGGATTTAAATTCAATTCTCTTAATGGAATTGGAAAATTAAAATGATAATCTGCTGCAGGTAAGTTCAAAATGTCTGCTGATTGACCAGTTCCATCTGAGAAATGACCGAATAAAGAACGATTTACAGGCAAGCCCATTCTCTTGATGTCTGTAAAACGAGCACCTTCGAAAGCCAACTCTAATCTTCTTTCTAGTTGAATTGCTTCCTTTAGCACAGATCCTGCTTCACCACCAGAGGTGAAATTAGCATATCTTTGAGATCTAACAGCATCTAGCGCTGTAAGAGCAGGACCATCTTGTCCTTGGGCTGCATAAGCTTCCGCTTTAATTAACATTACCTCTGATGCTCTTAGTATTTTTGCATCTACATTTCCTAATGAAGTAGCAATCACACTAGAATACCATTTTGTTATGTGGTTGTAAACATTTCCTTCAAAAGCACTTGTTTCGAAATAAGCAGTTTTTCTAATATCTGTAGCATCGAATAGCGTGTAAAAAGCAAAATCTGGAACATATTCAGACTTAATTCCTCCAGCTGTTTGGCTGTAAGCGGTTCCAAGACCTACGCCCGTTATGTCATCATTTCTTAAGCCAAATATAACTCCATCTTTTTCTGAATCATTCCAGATACCTGTAAAGGTTTCTCTTTTTGCAACTGTGGCAGTTACTTTATTTGCAGCGGTAACAGCTCCTTGCATATTGCCCATATGTAAATATACATTCGCCAGTAGACCGTTTACGGCATTAGCACCTAGCTGATATACTCCATTCGAAGTATTAATTAAATTTGCCGCAGCAGAGTAATCATCTACGATATTTTGATAAAATTCTGCAATGGTTAAATCTCTAGATGGTAAATCATTGATATCTGCTATGGTAATATATGGCATTGCCAAGGTTGTATTAGAACTTGCAGCTTGTGTTGGTATTTCACCATAGTATTTAATAATATCAAAATGGGCAAGTGCTCTCAGTGCCATTGCTTCACCTATAATATTATTTTTAAAAGAACCTGCTTCTATTTTGTCAACATTCGCAAGAACAATATTTACATTTCTAATGACAGCATAGGCTGTAGTTAAATGGAAAGAACCACCGTTGTTTTGATTGTAAAGCCAGTCATGTCTTATTTGTTGACTTAACCTACCTTCTCTACTAATTATTAAATTATCTGAAAGGACATCTCTAGATTGCATTGCACCTCCGTAATAAGCGCCACCTAACATTTGTAGATAAGAACCTCTTATTGCATTGGTAAATGCTCCGTCATTATTAAAGGCTTCTTCCGTAGCTACCTCAGAAGTTGGAAAAGTATCAAGTCTATTATCACAAGAACTTATTGTGACAACTAAAATCAATAATGTTATTATATATTTTTTCATTTTTTCTGTTTTTAAAATTTAAGATCAATACCGTAAGAAATAGTTCTTAAAGTTGGGTAACTGTTTAAACTATATTCTCCTGGAATTTGGTTTCTTGTTGAACTGCCTGGATTTGATTCCGCAGAACCAATACCTACTTCTGGATCTCCTTTGTAGTAAGGTACATACGTCCATAAGTTTGTGCCAGAAAAGTACATTCTAATTTGAGTGAAAGGCACCTTTTTTAAATATTGAGAAGGTACACTGTATCCTAATTGTAGGTTTCTCAATCTGATATAGTCTCCTCTTTGCAAATACCTAGTACTTGTGCCGTTAGAAACATTTCTATTATTAGCATTTACAGCACCATTATAGCCATTAACTACAGGGTTTGGTAACACATTGGTATCCCCTGGTTGTTGCCAGTAATTAAAAGCATCTAGTCTTTGGTTGTCGTTTGCAGAAGTACCGTCAGACAAGTGTTGGGCCTCTACAGAATTATAGATGTAATTACCACCTTTAAAATAGAAGTCTGCTGTGAGGTCAAATCCTTTGTAAGAAGCACTTGTGTTAAAGCCACCGTCAAATTGTGCAAAAGGTGTTTTTCCACTTAAGAATACATTGTCTGTATTTGTGGTAGTAACATTATCTTTATCATCTAAAAATAATGCTTGCCCATTGGCAGGGTTTACACCTACATATCTAGGTAAGAAAAAAGTATGTACTTCTTCTCCAACTCTTAAACCTGAAAATGCAGCATAATCTACAAATAAATCATTGTCATCAGCTAGCTGTAATACTTCAGAATCGTATGTACTAAAAGTTACACCAGCATTCCATCTAAAGTTTTCATTTTTAATAATATCTCCTCTTAATTCAAATTCCCAACCAGAATTTTCGATTTCTCCAATATTTCTAAAGATAGCACTACCACCTTGCAATCCACTAATAGGCGTAAGTAATAATAAATCTGTTGTGTTTTTCTTATAGTAATCGATAACCCCTGTAATTCTGTTGTTAAACAAACCAAATTCTATCCCCGCACCATAAGTGAAACTTTGCTCCCAACCTAAATTAGGATCTCCAAAGTTATCAGGAGATGAAGTGGTATTGCCGTTGTAAGCGTCAAAACCGAACGTACTTATAGAACGATCATTTCCTATTTGATCATTACCAGACGTACCCGCATTTACTCTTAATTTTAGGTTGTTTACGGTGTTAGAAAGGTCGCTAAAGAAATCCTCTTTGTGAATATTCCAAGCGGCACTTGCTCCATAGAAAGTTCCATATTTGGTGTTTGCACCAAATCTGGAAGAACCATCACGTCTTACGGTTGCATTAAATATGTATTTATCATCAAAAATATAATCTACACTAGCAGCCAAAGAATATAGCGTTCTTCTACTATTAGATCCGTTTGTAGTAAGTGGTGTTGCTCCAGCACTAATTGTTGTAGGACCATTTACCACAAAACCTTGAGATCTTGCAAAAGAATTTTCATTATACCAATCTTGGTATTCCATAAATGCTGTGGCATTTACCGCATGCTTTTCATTGAATACTTTATTAAAGTTGAATTTGTTTAATAAAGAATATTGGAACGTATTCGAGTTAAAAGCGTCTGCAGACCCTGTTGGTGTTCCATTAAATATTAAATCTAAAGCAGAGCCAGCGTGTAAAACACCTCTTGCGGTTCTGTTAAAGTAACTTACGTTTGTTCCAAATTGATAAGAAAATGCATCGGATAATTTAATATCAGCATTTAGCGTTCCGAAGAATCGGTTATCTGTATCGTCATCTTGGTTTGCTCTTACTTGTGCCAATGAGTTTAAACCACTGTGTGTAGGATTAAATGTATCCAAACCTCTTCGGTTAGGAATACGCTCTCCATTATCATCAGTAAGGTATACAGGCTCGTAAGGATTTGCTGTAAAACGTCCATTAATTGGATTTTGAACATTATTTCTATCTCTAGGATCTTGGTCATTCGAAGTAGAGAATGCTAAATTTGTGTTTAATTTTAACCAGCTGCTCGCATCATAACCAACATTTAATCTCGTAGAAGTTCTTGTAAATGCGTTTTCTATTAATTCGACAATACCACTATTACTATCATTACCAAGAGACATAAAATAGGTTAATTTTTCATCACCACCTGTTACAGATACATTTACAGAAGTAATTTCAGCATCCTTTAACATGTCATTAGACCAGTCATGGTCTTGAGAAATTAGACGATCCCATTCACTTTGAAGTAAATTAGTAGATCCTGGTCCCACGCCAACAGCTCTTTCATATTCAAGCTTTTGTCTTGCATTCATCATCTGAAAGTTTCTCTTTGCTTCGGTAGCTAAGCCTAATCGAGATTGCACTCTAATTTGAGCTTTTTTGTTTTTCTTACCTCTTTTAGAAGTAATTACCACAACTCCGTTTGCACCCCTTGCACCATAGATCGCTGTACTTGCAGCATCTTTTAATACATCCATTCTTTCTATGTCAGAAGGGTTGATACCAATAATTGCATCTTCATCTACTTGAATGCCGTCTAAAAGGTATAAAGGTTCACTACCAGCGTTAATTGAACCAATACCTCTAATTCTAACAAATGCAGCATTACCTGGCTTACCGTTTTGTGCAGTTACCTGAACACCCGTTGCAACCCCTTGCAAAGCATTATCAATACTAACTGAGTTTGATTGTCTTTCTAGTTGCGCTGAACTAACAGAGGATATGGAAGAGGAAATGTCTCCCCTTTTTTTATTGGTATATCCAATAACAACTATTTCTTCTAATTCTTCACCACCTTCAATCATTTTTACGTTAATGACGTTAGATGCACCAACTATTTTCTTGATTATTTTGTATCCAAGATACCTGAAAATCAAAATAGCACCTGTATTGGCTTTGATGCTAAATTTACCATCAAAATCGGTTTCAGTACCACTTGTACTACCTTCTACGGTGATACTTACCCCGGCTAGTGCTCCATAACTATCTGAAACAACACCAGTT
>Ga0209815_1001774_pt1 | contig 13790 bp, 13 predicted proteins | sample CoawatmetaG00DNA_FD_187507 | JGI IMG/M metagenome (GOLD analysis project Ga0209815, IMG submission 187507) | Marine microbial communities from the West Antarctic Peninsula - Coastal water metaG002-DNA (SPAdes) (version 2) | ecosystem: Environmental > Aquatic > Marine > Coastal ...
GTATTATTTAGCACGAGTAAAAGTTGCAACAGACACAGGTAACAAAGTCACATGGAAAAAAGAAGCTTATTTAGTTTCAGCAGTATCAGTTACAGATGCAGAAGCAATTGTGAATAAAGATTTTGCAAACGATTCAGTTGAGTTCGAGGTTGTCGAAGTTAAAAAATCTGATGTAATAAAGGTGTTGTAATATACACCTAGTTCTATTAAAAAGGCCACCTTCACGTGGTGTAGAATGTTAAGAGTTAAAAATCCTCACTATTGATTCGATTGATTTAACCAACCAAGAGCCTTTACTTATAAACAAATTAAAATTAAGATATATTATGAAAAGATTAACAGTACATGTTACCAATCAGCCTAGGGTTGATACTCAAGCACCAGCAGTAAGCAACAAAAAAGCTCCATCAAGATCTTCTGCTGAAGCAGCTCTTGATCAAGGGCAGAAAGACAGAGAAAAAGCAGTCAGTAGCAAAGATAAAGGTGTCGGTAAAAAAGGTAGGTTTAAAGTTTTCAACACTATAACTATCAACGATTTAAAAAGCACCACTGATGTAATGAACGCTTTAGCTGAAGTGCGAAGCAGATATACTATTGCATTATGTCCTGATTCTAGGAGAAGCAACTGGAAGTCTGGTGAAGAAATGTATCACGTTGCAAATCAAAAGTAACTAGCTGTATATTTATAAGTGATTAACGTACTATGTGGGCGCTAAACATTAAAATTATTTAAGGAGATTTATTATGACAAGACAATTACTAGGTGAGAGACTCTTCTCCACCGATTTATTATTCAAAAACTTTTTCGATACAAAACTAGATTTTGGTTCTTTTATGGAATCAAAGCCTGACTATCCAGTGGATGTGTTTCAACAAAACGAAACCTTGTGCTTTGATATTGCTTGTGTCGGACTAGAGAAAGACGACATTGATGTTACTGTAGAAGGTAATACTCTATTGGTCGCATACAAGAAACCAAGTATAGAATCAAACCCATCTAATCAAGAAGCGCCCAACTATATGCACAGAGGTATAGCTAGGCGTAGCTTTGACATGGGATGGAAGATTAGCCCTGAGTTTGATCTGACACTGCTTGATGCTATCATGAACAATGGTTTGCTACAAATTACAGTCCCGAAATCAGATAAGGCGAAAGCCAAGACAATAACAATAAAATAAAACAACAGCTCACATAGTATGTTTTTTATTTTTTTATGTCGGAATTTTTAGTTATATTACATATATGAAACAACAATATATAGACATTTTAGAAAATCTTAAAGAAAGCGATACTTTAAGTCAGAGTCCTAACGATAGGATTTTGCTGATTGACGGATTGAATACTTTTATAAGAGCATTCGCTGTTAATCCAAGTACAAACGATGATGGACAACACATTGGAGGGATGGCGGGGTTTCTGCAATCTATTGGTTATGCAATTAAAAACATCAAACCAACTAGAGTTATTATTTGTTTTGATGGAAAAGGTGGTTCTAGTAAACGTCGAAAGCTCTTCCCTGAGTATAAGGCAAACAGAAAAGTTAGAAAGCGATTAACCCGTCTAAACTCCTTCAACAACCAAGAAGACGAACGTGCTTCCATGGGCCAGCAGATATCAAGACTAGTTCAATATCTTGAGCATTTACCTGTCACTGTATTGGCCCCTGAAAATATAGAAGCAGACGATGCAATGGCTTATATATCTCAGCAAGTATATCCTGAAAGTCAGTTTTATATAATGTCAACAGACAAAGACTTTCTTCAGCTTGTAGACGATAGAGTTCATGTATGGTCACCCACAAAGAAAAAGTACTACTTTAAAGATACAGTTCACGAAGATTTTGAAATACATGCACACAACTTTTTACTATATAGAACAATGAAAGGTGATCCGTCAGATAATATACCAGGAATAAAAGGTGTTGGAGTAAAAACTCTTCAGAAAAGATTGCCTATATTATTTGAGGATAACAAACTTACACTTGATGAGATGATTGATCACGTAAAAGATTCTGAAGATGAATCAAAAGTAATTACTGATATTAAAAACAACGAAGCGACAGTAAGACTTAACTACGACTTGATGCAACTTGCAGAAGTAGATATTGGAGGTAGTACAAAATCACTTATAATAGATACTGTAAGGAAGTCAGTGAATAGACTGGTAAAATATAAATTTCAAACAATGATGTTAGAAGACAAGCTTAACGCAGCAATAAGAAATCCAGAATTTTGGCTGAAGCAATGCTTTTCACATTTAGATATAATGGCAGAAAAAACACATGAGTGATAGGTTAAGCGAGTTCGGCTATACGTTCCAAATAAAAATTATAACATGCTTACTTAAAAGCAAAGAGTTTCTCCAACAGATAAACGACATTCTTGAAGATTCATATTTTGAAAATGAATCTAATCAGTTTCTTGTTTCTTCAATTAAAGAATACTTTGTAAAGTATAAATCTCAACCAACAGCTGAGGTGTTAAAGGTTAAGATATCTGAAATAAAAGATGACGTACTCAAGACAAGTGTGATAGCAAATCTAAAAGATGCGTTTAAGTATTTAGAATCTCAAGATTTAGAATTTGTAATGGAGCAAACATTAGATTTTTGTAAGAATAGAGTATTAAAGCATGCAATAATGGATTCGGTAGAGCTTCTAGCTGCAGGTAAGTATGATGCAATAAAAGCTAAGATAGATACAGCAATGACTGCCGGCGCAGAAAGAAACGTAGGGCACGACTATGTAGCTTGTGTAGACGAAAGATATAACCAAGCAGCTAGAACTGTAACGCCGACAGGGTGGGATGTGATCGACAATCTCATGGATGGAGGTTTAGGAAAAGGTGAGCTAGGAGTAGTAGTAGCACCTGCAGGTATTGGTAAATCTTTCTTACTTGTAAATTTGGGAGCTAACGCAATCAAAAAAGGTAAAAACGTATTACATTATACACTAGAGTTAAACGAAGCTTATGTAGGTCTTAGATATGATTCAGTAATTACAGGTATCGCAAATCAAGAATTGAAATACAATATAGAATCAATTAAAGAGACAGTTGAAAAGATACCAGGAAATCTTATTGTAAAATATTACCCAACAAAGACAGCTGCTATATCTACTATAGCTTCTCATGTCGAGCGATATAGAATACTGGGTAAAGAACCTGATATGATAGTGCTTGATTATGCTGACTTGCTGAGAGGTTCGGGAGGTGGTCAGAAAGATTATAGATTAGAGCTAGGTAATATATACGAAGAATTAAGAGGGCTTGCCGGTACAATAGATGTGCCAATTTGGACAGCATCACAAGCAAACAGATCTGCTCTCCAGGAAGATGTAATTCAGGCTGACAAAATTGCAGAATCATATTCAAAAATAATGACAGCAGATTTTGTTATGTCGTTGAGTAGAAAGATAGAAGATAAAGTTGGAGGTACTGGTAGAATGCATGTTATCAAGAATAGATTTGGCCCTGATGGAATTACTTTCCCAAGCCAGATAGATACGAATAACGGTAGTTTTCAGATATATGATGAAACATCAGTTAGAGGTGCTGAGTTGAAAACGCAGATGGGTAATCATGAAGAACACTTAAGAAAAGAAATGAAAAAACGTTTTGAAGAACTAGATGACTAGTATATTTATACTAGTAAGCCGGCCCAGACTGGTTTGTTTTTAGAATAGATTCGAATAAAGGAAGAGAAATATGGAAGTATCAAATCAAATATTATCAGAAATAACAGTTTATATGAAGTACGCAAAGTATGTACCTGAACTGAATAGAAGAGAGACTTGGGAAGAATTGGTGACAAGAAACAAGAAGATGCACCAAAAGAAATTCCCTATGTTGAAAGACGAGATAGAAGAAAAATATAAATTAGTGTATGATAAAAAGATACTCCCTTCTATGCGTAGTCTACAATTTGGTGGAAAGCCAATTGAGATATCTCCAAACAGAATTTATAATTGCGCATACTTACCAATAGACTCAGTAGATTCTTTTAGTGAAACGATGTTTTTGCTTTTAGGTGGCACTGGCGTAGGGTATTCAGTGCAAAGACATCATGTAAATAAACTTCCAGTTATTCAGATACCATACCCAAAGAGAAAAAGAAGATTTTTAATTGGAGATTCAATTGAAGGTTGGGCTGATGCTATCAAAGTTTTAATGAAGTCTTATATGAATGGCGGAGGTAGTAAAATTGAATTCGACTATTCAGACATTAGATCTAAAGGAGCTCAGCTAGTAACATCAGGTGGTAAAGCACCAGGACCACAGCCGCTTAAGGAATGTATACTAAAGTTAACTGGCATATTAGAGTCTAAAGAAACAGGCGAAAGACTTACAACACTAGAAGCGCATGATATTGTTTGCCATATTGCAGATGCAGTACTAGCTGGAGGTATTAGAAGAGCTGCTCTAATTGCTTTGTTTAATGCTGATGATGACAGAATGATAGGTTGTAAATCTGGAAACTGGTGGGAGTTAAACCCACAAAGAGGTAGAGCAAATAATTCTGCATGTCTAATGAGACATAAGATTACTGAAGAGTTCTTTATGAACCTTTGGAAAAGAGTTGAATTGTCTGGAGCAGGAGAGCCTGGCATCTATTTGAACAACGACAAAGATTGGGGAACTAATCCATGTTGCGAAATCGCTTTAAGACCTAATCAGTTTTGCAACCTATGTGAAGTGAACGTTAGTAATATAGAATCACAAGAAGACTTAAACGAAAGAGTAAAGGCTGCTGCATTTGTCGGTACTCTGCAAGCTGGGTATACAAACTTTCATTATCTACGTGATGTGTGGAGAGAGACAACAGAAAAAGATGCTTTGATAGGAGTTTCAATGACAGGTATTGGATCGGGAGTCGTGCTAGGATATGATATGAAGAAAGCTGCAGGTGTTGTTAAGCGTGAAAATACTAGAGTTGCAAAAATTATAGGTATCAATAGCTCTGCTAGGACCACTACAGTCAAGCCCGCAGGAACAACTTCATTAGTATTAGGTACATCATCAGGAATCCATGCATGGCACAATGATTATTATATCAGAAGAATTAGAGTTGGTAAAAATGAATCAATATACCAGCATCTTCTTACGCACCATCCGGAGTTAGTAGAAGACGAATACTTCAGACCTCATGACACTGCAGTAATACAAGTACCACAGAAAGCTCCTGAAGGATCTATCTTAAGAACGGAGTCTCCTTTTAGTACTTTAGAAAGAGTTAAGAAAGTAGCATCCGAATGGGTAAAGCCTGGTCACAGAAATGGTTCTAACTCACACAACGTATCAGCAACTATTTCCTTGAAAGATGACGAATGGGATTTAGCTGGTGAGTGGATGTGGACAAATAGAAATCACTACAACGGACTTTCAGTTCTACCTTATGACGGTGGTTCGTATACACAACCACCATTTGAAGATATTACAGAAGAAAAATACCACACAATGATGAAATCGTTAAGTGGTGTAGATCTATCAGAGGTTATAGAGATAGAAGACAACACAAATCTATCTGGCGAATTGGCTTGCGCAGGAGGCAGCTGTGAGATTAGCTAGATACGATTGGATCAAAGAGCTTTGGATAAAATCTACACAACAGAACAAAGATTTTTATTGGGAAAATGGAAAGAAGGTGATGACAGAAAAACACCACATCAAGCGAGGCACTTGCTGCAGCTCAGGATGTAGACATTGCCCTTATAAAAACTGCAAATAAATTTTTATATGTCAGAAAAAATTGTTATATTATATTAAATAAAAAGGTTTTAGATTATGAATAATTACATATTGGGCGGAGGCCCTGCTGGATTGATAGCAGCATATTATCTCAGTGACCACAAGATTGTGGACAAGAGCCCATTAGGTCAGTTAAATCTGCCCTTCATTCCAGGCCCAAGACTACTTCAGCACACTAAAAACATGGAGAGTTTTATAAAAGAAGTTTTACCTGAAGAAGATCTCCGTAATGAAATAGCTACTATAGGCTTTAACGAAAACAACATCGTTACAGACAGCCCAACAGAGAATTTCAGAAGCTTGTATTCAAAAAAGACAAGAGGTACTAGTGATTCTGAAAGTAGCTTTCTCTCTGAAGGGATGACAGAAATAAAGCACATAGAAATTTCAGACTATGGAGAGGATAGTTATAAGTTTTTATTTACTAGACTTTTAGAGATAATAAAAGAAAGAGGCCAGCTTATAGAAGCTACAGTCGAGAATATTGATTCTATAAACAAGACTATATCTTTCGACGATGGCACAGAAGGCGAATATCATCATATAATTTCTACACTTAACTTGAACATACTTAAAAAAATACACCCAATTTTTGATGTCGACTTAGACTTATCTACTTCTAAAAAATGTTTCTATCAAGCAGAGTATAAGAGCGACATAAAGGATTCTTATGATAAGAACCATCCTTCTCTTTGGTACGACTATGTATATTCTTCAGACACAAACTGGACAAGACAAACATTTTTTAGAGACTATATAGTATATGAGTCAGCGGAGCCTATAAAAGGTGACAGCATACAAGGAAACAAAGTGTTACTAAAGTTTGAAAATCTACCCATACAAATAAATAAAAGTATAGATATTAGACGAATCGATGGGATAGATATGCTAGGCAGATTTGCACAGTGGAGCCATAAAATGAAGGCAAACGAAGTTTTAGATAGAGTTTTGGAGTTGATCAATGGATAAGTTAAAAGAAATATTTAATATACAAGAAGCGTTCACGGAAAAGTTTTTTAAAAAACAGGGTTTATCCGTAAGTGAAGTCCGTAATAACAAGGAGTTAAAGATAAAGTGGAACAAGGAGTACGTTCTAGCACTGTCAAAAGAGGTGTATGAAGTACTCGATGAGATAGACTGGAAGATGCACACTTCAAAAAACACAGAAGATGTAAATGATAACGTGTTAGAAGAATGTGTTGACGTATTGAAATATCTCTTTGGTATTATACAGCTTAATGGTTTTAATGTAGATGAGCTATATGAAAAATTCAAAGACAAATCGAACGTTGTTGAAGCTAAATTCCATCAAGAAGAGGTTATGGAGAAAATAAAAGCTTCTGATAAGAAAATTGCATTCATAGATATAGACGGTGTACTTGCTGACTGGCCAGGTGGTTTTCTTAGGTGGACAGGCTACGAATCATTAGAAGATTTTAAGCAAAACGTAGATAAGAAAGAGCAGTATAGAATAAAATCTAAATACAGAACGTGTGGTATAAAATCTAAGCTTCAAGTACTCGATGGCGTAAAAGAGTTTATGAAAACAACATGCAGAGATTATAATGTAGTACTGCTAACAGCAAGACCATATAAAAAATATTTTAGAATATATTCAGATACTCTTAAGTGGTTGGAAGATAACGAAATATGTTATGATGCAATTGTTTTTGACGAAGAAAAAGAAAAATATATAATAAACAACTTTGAACCTGAGCAGGTTGCTTTCTGCATAGATGATGACATCAGTAACGCAAACAAGCTTTCTGATAGTGGATTCAAAGTTTATTTAAAAAAGAATTTAGGTATATATTCAGAAGAAATACTAAAGAGAAAGCTCAACGAAGGAATACAAATAATTAACGGGAACATAAGAGAGACAATATACAATGAAAGTAAAGATTAAAAAGCTACACAGCGACGCTGTAATACCATCATACGCAAAGCAAGGCGATGCCGGTATGGATTTAACAACAATAACAGATCCGACAATATCAGAAACATATATAGAATACGACATAGGCTTGTCAATGGAGATACCTGAGGGCTTCGTAGGTCTTTTATTTCCGAGAAGCTCTGTATCTAAAACAAGTTTAATGCTTGCAAATTCAGTAGGCGTTGTAGATTCTGGATACAGAGGCCCTGTCAAGCTTAGATTTAAGCAGCTAAACTGGGCACCACCTTTAAGTAGATATGCAAAAGGTGATAGGGTAGGCCAGATAGTTATAATGCCAGTACCAAACTTTAAGTTCGAAGAGGTAGAAGAATTAACAGACACAAGCAGAGGGGAAGGAGGTTTTGGTAGTACAGGAAATTAAACTTACAATATGTTTCTATGAGAACCCAGCAGCAAAGCAGGAGATAAAGTTCTGGGAATCTCTTGTTGAAGATACAATACAGACAAAGTCTTTTATTGGAGATCATTGGGGCTATTCTTTAGTTAAAGAATCAGGCAACGAATTCGTCTGCTGTATTCCTTTACAGGATCTAAATAGATCTTTTAATGTTATGGAAACAGTAGACGATGTGTTCGATCTACATAGAAAAACAGACTTCGATGTACTTTTATATAATAAAGTATTAGTATTCGGTAAGGTAGAAGTAGAACAGTTACAATATATAACAACACAAATGCAAATATGGCAAGAATAATACACATTGATGGGCCTGATAAGACAGGCAAAGACTCGATACGTAGAGAAGTGGTATCAAATTCACAAGGAACTGCAATGGTTTATGTAAGATCATTCTTATCTCAGATAGTATATTCAAGATTATACAACAGAGAAATAGACGAGGATTGGTTTTTAGCAAAGTGGTATAGAGCATTCAATTTAGGTGAAGAGTTTTACTTTACAGACTGCTCATATGAAATGGTAAAGGAAAGATTTATACTGCACAACGAAATGGATTTAGATATTAAAGATTGGGAAAATCATAGAAAAGTTTTTCACGATGTTCTTAAAGAAGCACACGAAGTAGGGATAGAAGTTAAACGCATTGATACAACAAGCGATACAATAGCTATGTCTGCATTAAAAATACAAAGAGAACTATGAGAAAATTATTTATTACAGGTGAAAGTGGTATGTTAGCTACATCAATCATCAAAGCTTTAGGCGAGTCTACTCAAGAAAGATTTGAAATCATGGACAACTCAGATTTGGCAGAGTATACAAATGCTTTTAGTTATTTAAATGATGTGTTAGTTAAGCCAAAAGAAGTAGACGTAACTGATACAAAAGTGTTAGATAAAATCAAAGACAGACTTACAGAGGATGACATTATAATACACACAGCTGCATATGTAAACACTGATAAGTGTGACGACTTCTCATACGAGGCTGTTAACTCTAACATAATAAGTACTCAAAATCTTATTAACTTAGCAAACTCTACAGGCTGCAAGCTTATATATTTTTCAACAACTGCAGTGTTTAATCCCGATGAGTATATGAAAAACAACGGAAGGTTTGATGAGACAGCATCAATAGATCCTAAAACATTGTACGGACTTTCTAAATATTCAGGCGAGCTAGCTGTTAAGCAGGCAATGAAATCCGATAATATGATTGTAATGAAGCCTGTATTTATTTATGGTGACGCACCGTTTGATAACTCATCTATGATTAGAAAAATATGTGAAAAAGTATATTGTGGTAAAAACAACATACCTTATACATTGTCTCCACTTAACAAAAATGGAAAACTTGATGTGCTACTTGATCATAAGATAGATAAAGACTATATGAGATATGAATACTTTGCAGACATGTTTTTGCAAATTCTTTTGATGGACAACGGTTGGGGGAAAGACTTTATCATAAGCAAAGATAGACCTATGGCATTTGAAAACTATTTACATCTCATTGGAGACATAACAGGATGCAAAGATTTAAGAGAGCATATAAATTCAAAACCTGAAGGAGATTATTTGGCAAGACACAATGGCATATCACAAAATTTCTATGATCTATACCCTAATTATTCTTTATCTGCAGATGCATACGACCAGAGAAAAGGAATACAAAAAACATACAATTCAATAGCAAAGCATTATGAAAAAACTAATAAAGAAAATACAAAGTCTGTTAAACAAACAAGGATGTTCCACATATAAAGAAATTTATAATTTCAATTATGAAATTGAAGTAGACACAGACTTCATTAACAAGAAAATCCCACCTGCTTTGATAGGTGACGAAGTTGAAAGAAACGAAATCATAGAAGAGATGCTTAGTGTATGTGAATCTAAGATAATTACTTCTAGACAATGCGTACTCCACAAATCATATCAAGATGATCCAACTTTAGCAGCGTGTCTATCAACAATGCAGGCAATATGTAGAGATGGTAAGATAGACATACATGTCTTTGTAAGAAGTCAAAACTTTGACAAAAACTTTTGTTATGATAACCAAACATACATGATGGTTATGTGCGCACTCCTAACTTGCTGGCCAGAATATAAGTTTGGAAAGATACATGTCCATGTCACATCTCTACACAGGTTTCAGAAGGAGTTTGAAACAACAGTTATGAGAGGCACGACACCAATTACATTCTGTTAATAACTTTTTGTAATTACCTTGCTAAATCCTTTCATATCTCCCAAAAAATAGTTATATTATAGTATATAATAAAAAAGATAAAATATGTGTATAAAGTGTGATCAAAAATTAAAGTACAAACAAGGCGACAGGTTTAAAAACTACGTACCACTGCACGGCCATTCAACTTATTCTCAAGGTGACGGTGTGACAAAGATAGAAGATATAATGACACGTGCAAAAGAAGTTGGTGCACCAGGTATATCACTAACTGAGCATGGTAATATGTCCTCCTTCTCAAAGTTTTACAAACAAGCGAGAGAAAATAATCTCAATCCAATAATAGGCTGTGAATTATATACGAACGACTTATATCATAGTGATTATGACAAGTTCATGTTGCTAAAAAAAGGTACTGAAGATGTAGTTGGTGATGCTGGTGAGCATCTAGATAAATCAGCGGCAGCTAACAACCATACATTAGTATACGCTAAGAACTATGAAGGAGTTAAGAATATACTGAAGGTTTCTAACTCAAGCTTTGATACATTCTACAGAAAGCCTCTATCAAGCATGGATAAGGTATACAATACACTAAATGAAAACAACGTAATTACAACAGGGTGTTTACAATCAAAGTGGAACCAACTTGTACTTGCAGGCAACGAAGTAGAGGCACTAAAGCTTATCAAGAAGTACAAAGATAAATTTGGTGATGACTTTTATTTAGAGATACAGCTTAACAATCTAGATATTCAAATGCAATGCAACAATTTTTATCACAAAGTGTATGAGAAAACAGGTATCAAACCTGTGTTCGCATTAGATTATCACTATGCAAATAAAGACGATTGGTACATACAGTATCTACTCTATGTAATTAGACAGCGTGAGACAGTACAGACGTATCCAGTAGAAGACTGGTTCTATAGTGTACACTCATTATATATTAAAGAAATAGATGAGATCTATGCTGAAGCAGAAAAATATGGAATGGATAAAAAATTCCTTGAATTGGCCATTGATTCTACATTCGAAATAAATGACAAGGTAAACATAGAGCTACCAACATACCCTGATAACTTCCCAAAGTACCACGAAGATAAAAAGCAGAGTGAATCAGAGTTTATGAGTAAGCTTAAAGCAAAATGGGTTGAAAAAATAGGCAACGGCTTGTTGCCAGATAACAACAAAGAATATACAGACAGACTTAAGTACGAACTAGATATTATAAAATCAAAAGGATTTATAGACTACTTCCTTATTTTAGATGACCTATTAAATAACTTTGTATATAAAGTAGGTGGTGCAACAGGTGCAGGTAGAGGATCAGCAGGTGGTTCACTTGTTTTATTTGTGCTAGATATTACAAAGATCGATCCGATTAGACATAATCTAATTTTCGAAAGGTTCTTAAACCCTGCTAGAATTGATCCTGCCGATGTAGATTTGGACATCGATTCTGATACTCAAAAGTTATGTGAAGGCTATCTAAAGGAGAAATTTGGCACTGAGCGTGTGTGTCACATTGCAAACTTTGGTAAGTTCGGTGCCAAAACTACTGTAAAAGATTTATGTAGAATACACGAACTAGACTTTGTACTTTCAAATAAACTTACAGGATATTTTGGAGAAGATCCTAACTCACCTATCGATGTTGAAATAAAAAATGCATTTAAGATTGCTCAGAAAAAAGGCGAAAAAGATCTGATGGCATTTATAAAAGATAACAAAGAATTGTTTTTAAAAGTTGCACCAAAAATGGTGGGGATGGTACGGCAAACAGGTAGACATGCATCAGGTATACTTGTAAGCAATAAAGATCTAGATAAATCAGAGATACCTTTACTTAGATTGAAAGGTGAGATAGTAACAGGCGTACAGGAAGGTGGAGACGAACGTGAAGTAAGTGATCTCGGTTATTGTAAGTTAGATATTTTAGGATTGAAAGCCGCTTCTGTTATTAACGATACATTCAAGTTGATAGAAAAAGATCATGGAATATTTGGACTTGAAGAAGAGATCTTGAAATCTGACTTCGATGACAAAGCCGTTTACGATGAGTTCGAAACAGGTAACTGTAAAGACATCTTTCAATTCGGATCAGATAATATGATAAATTTAATACGGACAATTAAGCCTAAAAATATTATCGACCTTTCATCTATCAATGCTATGTTTCGCCCTGCCATAATCCAGGCAGGAGGAATTGATGAGTATCTCAAAAACAAGCAAAATCCGGAAGCGGCAAAAAAGCTTCTAGACGAAAAATCACCAATTCTTTGGGATATTTTAGGAGAATCACTAGGCGTCCCTATATTTCAAGAGCAAATTATGTTCATCTTACAACAAATAGGTGGATTTACGCTTGCTGAAGCTGATGGTGGTAGAAAGATACTTAAGTTGCTTCACAAAGGTAATCAGGCTAAAAAAGGAAACTTTTACGACATGCTAGACAGGTTTAAAAAAGGAGCTAGAGCTAAAGGTATGAAAGACAACGATATAGATGAACTACTTGATGTGTTAGGTAAATACTCTGAATACTCGTTTAATAAATCACACTCTTTGGCATATGCTATGAATGCCTATATATCTATGTGGCAAAAGGTACATTACCCTAAAGAATATTATGCATCACTGCTTAATCATTCTACAAACGATGAATTAAGCTGGTTTGTTAAGCAGATTGAAGGCAAAGGTATAAAGTTCAATGATTTTGTAATAGGACAGACAGGTAACAAGTTCGAAATAGATAGAGAACAAGATACTATTAAGTTTGGACTTAACTTAGTGAAAGGTGTACCGGATAAAGACGCTGCACTTATAAACTCTATCAAGCGTGATCAGATAAAGACAATACCGGATTTAGTTCGCTTTATAATAGATAATAAAGTTACAAAGCGGACATATGAACCTCTATGCAGATTAGGGTACTTCAAAACAGTATTTGACAATTCAAAAATCTTGGAAGAAATATTAGCAGCTTGTAAGAGTTTAAAAAAGAAAGAAAATGTTGACGACAAAGTAAAAGAGATTTTAGATTCTAATATAGGAAAAAAAGATTGGCAAAAATCTGAAAAGTTTGCATTTGAAAAGAAATACTTTGACTTTTACTTCACACAGCATCCGTTTGTAAAGTATACAGAGTTCTTTCAGGAGAATGCACCTGATATAATTAGACAACTGACGAGTCCCAAGCAGATACCTGCTGACTTAGAAAAAGGCCAGTTCCAGCTGTATGGTATTATAAACAAAATTATCATTAAGAAATCTAAAAAAACAGGTAGGGAATTTTACAAAATTGTTTTAGAAGATGACACAAGCCAGCTGTATATAACAATATTCAATACAAGAGATATAGCAGGTTTAACAGAAGGTGAGTTTGTTCTTATACCTTCATCTAAAAATAAGTTTGGTTTTACAAAAAGCAAAAACTCTTCGATAAAAAAGTTGATATAATTTCACTATGTCGGAAAGTTTTGTTATATTTATATA
>Ga0209815_1001775_pt1 | contig 13787 bp, 9 predicted proteins | sample CoawatmetaG00DNA_FD_187507 | JGI IMG/M metagenome (GOLD analysis project Ga0209815, IMG submission 187507) | Marine microbial communities from the West Antarctic Peninsula - Coastal water metaG002-DNA (SPAdes) (version 2) | ecosystem: Environmental > Aquatic > Marine > Coastal ...
GCTTTTGATTCATAACTTTGCCATATACCAAGAGATAAGATACTCATAAAAACTAGAATATATATGAAGCCTATAAGCAGGCCTCCAGAACTAGATTTGTTCAAGTAGGCAGGAGAAGTTTTATCTGGTCGTATATCTGAATTCATGTTTTTATTAATGATTTTATTAGCCTATAATAATTAAATCACATTTTACATTAACTAAAGATTATTTATGAATTTAGATTTTTCAAATGACCAAAAATTTCTTCAAGAAGAGGCTAGAAAGTTTCTTGAGAAAGAGAACTCAATCAACAGAAATAGAGGAGTACTAGATTCTGGACATAATACAGATACTGAACTCTGGAATAAAATAGTCGATCTTGGGTGGACTGGAATTAGAATTCCTGAGGAATATGGTGGACTTGGTTTAACTCATTTAGAGCTATGCGTCATTGCAGAAGAGCTAGGAAGATTTCTAGCTCCAGTTCCCTTCTCATCTTCTGTCTATTTGTTTACTGAGGCTATTATTAAGTATGCAAGTGAGGACATTAAACAAGATATCTTACCTAAATTAATTAGCGGTGAAGTTATTGGAACTCTTGCAGTAACTGAAGAGTTCTGCGCTCCAACTGCAGCTAATATAAAAACTGAGGTTAGCAATAATTTAATCTCAGGTAAAAAAATTGCCGTACCAGATGCTGGGATTGCAACTCACTCTATTATTGTTACTAAATCAGATGCTGGTATTAGCTTGCAACTTATAAATCACTCTTTAGATGAGGTTGTAGTCACTCATCAAGAAAATATTGATGAAAGTAGAGGTCATTTTTCAATCACTCTTGATAACGCTCCCTGTGCGCTCATAGGAGATACATCAAACGGATGGGATTTATTTGAATCTTTGATGGATCAAGCAGCTGTTCTATTTAGCTTCGAGCAGCTTGGTGGTTCTCAAGCTTCATTGGATATGGCTGTTGGTTACGCAAAAGAAAGATATGCTTTTGGAAGGCCTATAGGATCTTTTCAAGCTATAAAACATAAGCTAGCAGATATGTATATCGCACTAACCTTAGCAAAATCAAATTGCTACTATGCTGCATGGGCTCTGACTTCAGATTCATCCGACCTACCCACTGCTGCAGCAACAGCAAGAGTGAGCTCAACAAAAGCTTATCAATTCTGTTCAAAAGAAAATATCCAAACTCATGGAGGAAATGGTTTTACCTGGGAGTATGATTGTCATATGTTCTATCGAAGATCAAAACTTCTTTCTGTGAATATTGGCTCTCTTGGAAAATGGAAAGAGAAACTTGTAAGTAGTCTTGAACAATCAAACAAAAACTAGGAAGAATTATGGATTTTAATGACAGCCCAGAACAAGCAGAATTTAGAAAAACGTGTAGGAAATGGTTAGAAGGAAATGCAGAATTAAATTCTGGAGCTTCGAGAGAAGATTCCTTTGGGAGCTCAAAGCATCTAGAGGCTGCTAAACAATGGCAAAAAAAGAAATATGCAGCTGGTTGGGCAATGTTGCATTGGCCAAAGAGTTATGGGGGAATCGAAGCTTCACCAATTGAGAGAATTATCTGGTCTGAAGAAGAGTCAAAGTTTAATGTACCAAGGGGTATATATGAAATTGGTCTGGGAATGTGCGGCCCTGTGATGATGCAATATGCTTCAGAAGATCAAAAATCTAGATTCCTGCCTCCTATGGCTGAAGGAAAAGAGATTTGGTGTCAGTTATTTTCAGAACCTTCTGCTGGATCTGATGTTGCTGGACTTAGAAGTAAAGCAGTTCAAGATGGTGATAAGTGGATAGTTAATGGTCAAAAAGTATGGACATCCGGAGCTCAATTTTGTGACTATGGAATTTTAGTCGTTAGGCATGATGCTAATTTAGATAAGCATAAGGGTATGACTTTCTTTTTTGTTGATATGAAGTCTCCAGGAATTGAAGTAAAGCCTATTAAGCAAATAACTGGTGGATCTAGTTTTAATGAAGTTTATTTTAATGATGTAGTTATTCCTGACTCTCAAAGACTTGGGGAAATAGGTGATGGATGGAAAGTAGCTATTACTACGCTAATGAATGAAAGGTTGGCTGTTGGAGACGCAAGTGGTGCAGATGTAGAAGATGCATTCAGATGGGCTAAAAATCAAGATGACTCAGGCGAACCATTAATTAATAATAAGGCAGCTAGGGATTCAATTGCAGATTGGTATTGCGAAGCCAATGGCCTTAAAAATACTAAATTAAGAACCATGTCCGCCCTTTCAAAAGGGGAAACGCCTGGACCTGAAGCATCTATAACAAAAGTTGTTAGTGCTAATAAATTACAAAATATTGGTAACTTTGGAATTGATTCCCTTGATATGGCAGGAATGTTGAAATCTGAAGATCCTGATATTAAAAACTTTCAAGGTTCTTGGTTGGGAGCTCCCGGATTAAGAATTGCAGGTGGAACAGATGAAATCCTTAGAAATATAATTGCAGAAAGAGTTTTAGGCCTTCCGCAAGATCAAAGAGCAGACAAAGGCGTAGCTTTTAAAGATATACCAACTGGAAACTCGTAAATAATTACCTGAAACTTGCGAGGAATTGAAGGAAGCTAGTTGTCCCTCCTTCTACTTGAATTTCACCAGAAGCAATTGCTGCAACAGGACTTCTTAGGCCAGCTAAAACTTTCTTAAGAATAACTTCGCTAGTCTCTATTGTAATATCACAATTATCTAACCTTCTATTAGAGACTGCAGCAACATCATTTCTAACTGAGATTGTTTTGTTATCACCAGAAGGAAAAACAAAACATGCATTAAAATTATCCTTATAGATATTTTCTGGATTTAAGTTTACAGATAGCCTGGCAAACATTGTGTTCATTGATATCTCATTAACAACCCCTTCTGTGGTTATTGTTGGAGGAAACCCCTTAAAGTCCTCATCAAGCTCAATGGCTGATGTTAAGAAGTAGTTTCGTTTATTTGGATTTGAAGATCTCTTACCTATGTACAATAAAGCTTCTCTTTTAAGCTGATAAACTTTTCTTAAAGAATATTCTAAGGCAATCAGCTGATCGCTTAATTCTAAAGCCCACTGCATGTCTTTATTTAAAACTGCTTCTTCTAATGCAAGAAATATTTTATCGTCTCCACCCAAAAGCTCCGAAAGTCTTTTTGCAGATTCCGCTGTGCTTAGAGGATCTAGTTCCGTTGGGTTACCACTAAACCAACCAAGATATCCATTAAAAATACTTTTAACAGACCATCTAATAGTTCCATAAAACTCTGATAAAAAAGGTGATTCAGCTAGCTTTTTTGGTAGTTCTATTTTTTCAATGATCTCATCAGGGGTAAGACCTTTATTCATTAGTCTGACGGTCTGATCGTGAATATACTGAATAGCATCTCTATAAATAGTTAATGTTTCCATTACAGCATTACCTGATAAGGGCTTTGTATGACTTGGGAATAAAAATTGAGGTCTAAATGATCTCATATGATCAAGACTATTTACCCATCCGGCAACATCTCTATGAGTCGTTCCTCTTATCGTATATAAATTAGGAAACGTTCTATATATATTATCTCCTGGCATAAGGGATAAATGATCTGGAAGCCACACAAATAACTGATCATTAGTTTCTCCAGGAGCATGGTAAAGCTCAAGATTGATACCAGCTATATTAATTTTTAGCTCTTTATCAAAAGTAACATCAGGCTTTACATATCCAACTGGTGATTTTGAAACATTTAAACTTGGCCCTATTCCAACATTAATTAACTCACCATCAGGCAAGGCAGTTCCAAACATTCTTGTACTTCTACTAGAAATAATAGGCTCGATAATACCGAGGATGCGCTGCATATAAAAATCTGTTGATTCATGAGCTATGATTTTTGGTCTTTGTTCTTGAGTCGTTAGGTAAAAAGAAGTTCCAAAAGTGTGATCTCCGTGATTATGGGTATAAATAACTGCCTTTATAGGATTATTATTTTTAGCTTTAAATAGTTTGTATATCTCAGATGCCTCAAAGGTACTATCAGCTGAATCTATAATAATGTTCCCATCAATTCCCTCAACCATTATTGAGTTGGCAATGCCAAACCCAACTGCAATATGAATTTTTCCTCCAGGAGTATCATAAGAATAAACCTTTCTATCAAATTCCTTGGAATGTTCAATTAATTGTTCAACTTTTGATGTTTTTGGAATTTCTTGGGATACTTCATTTTCACCAGAACAAGAGGATACAATGAACAAGAAAACTGCTACAAATATATAATTAAATTTCATAATGAAAAAGTTCGAAGATTTTAATAGTATGCCTAATATAACTCCATTAAAGCCATTGTGGAATGAAACAGTATGGAAAAAAACACAAAATATAGATGATAAAAATACATATCCATTTTCTGAAGAATTTGATGATATTTTTTTTCAAGATAATGTCATAGAGGAAACTAACTATGTTTTTATTAAAGGCAATAATCTTGCAGAGAGATGGCACTTAAAAAATTACAGCGAATTTAAGATAGGAGAACTGGGCTTTGGATTGGGACTAAATTTTTTTATAACATTAAAAAAATGGATTGAAAGCTTTAAAGAGAATTCAAATAACCTAACATTTGTATCTATAGATCAATATGCTCCAAAGATTTCAGATATTGTAAAAATAAAAGAAGCTTATCCACAATTAAAAGAAGTTATTGATATATTTTTGTCTCTAAACCCGATTCTTTTTCATGGTACTAATAATTTTTATATTGATGAATATAAAGTAACTTTAAAGTTAATTATCTCAGACATTGGCGAGGGTCTAAAATCAATAGAGAATATACCCAGTAACAAAATAGATGCTTGGTTCTTGGACGGTTTTGATCCAAAGAAAAACCCGGATATGTGGGATGCCGGGATCTTTAAAGCAATATCGACTTTAAGTAATTTTCAATCAACCTTTGCGACCTATACTGCCGCAGGTTTTGTAAAAAGAAATCTTGAAAGATACGGGTTTGATGTTACAAAAATTAAGGGGTTTGCTAATAAACGACACATGCTAAAGGGAGATTTTTCTTATGCTAGCCCCTCAAGCCATCAAAAAAAAATAAAAAGCTCAAGTGATATAGCTATAATTGGATCAGGTCTCTCCTCCTCCATTCTTGCAAATAAACTTGCATGTCAGGGCTTTAAAGTTGATGTATATGAAAAAAATAAATCTATCGCACTTGGAACATCAAGTAATCCATGGGCGGCAATGTATCCAAAATTAGCACTAGGTGATGATTCAAGGTCATATTTTTTAACTCAGTCTTATTTTTATGCCGTGAATTTTTATAAGAAATACATAACTTCTTTTACTAATACTGGTGTTTTATTTCTCTCTAATAGTGATTCTAGAAACGAATGGATTGAAAAAATTATTAAGCTCGGTAGAAAAGATATTTTTGAGTCACAAACAAAAAAAATGATTAATAAGATTAATGGTATTGACCAAAATCTTGATGGTCTTTTAGTAAAACATGGAGGTTGCTTATCACCCAGTGATATTTGTAAAGATTTACTTAATCACCCTAATATCTCCATTTATCTGAATCATGATTATCAAGAATATAAACATATTCAACCTAATAGTATTTTGCCTATTTTCTTAAAAATTAATAATGAGAAGCAATACTCAAACCTAATAATTGCATCGGGGCTTGATCTAAAGAGCTATGTTCCAACTATTAACTCTATGAAGGGAAGTATTATTGGAATTAAGTCCAAAGAATTAAGTGGCATTCAGCATCCTATAAACCATTCAGGGTACGTTCTACCTCAGGTAAATGGGATTACTTGGCTTGGCTCATCGTATGAGAAATCAAGACATCTAATGTCTAGCGGAGAGATTCAAGAAAGTATTCTTTCGCGAGCTTCAGAGGTTTTTAAAAACATTGGGTCCAGTAAGGACATAATTCAATGGTCGGGTGTAAGGTCAACTCTTCCAGATAGGATGCCTTTAGCTGGAGCTGTTGATAACAACGTATATGTGATGGGTGGGCTTGCCTCAAGAGGATTAAGTTTTGCGCCACTTATGGCCGAGATAGTCGCTTGTGAAATAAGTGGTTTTAGTAGTCCTGTATCTAAAAAAATACTGAATAGCTTAAGTCCTAATAGATTTTCTAAAAGCTCATCATGATTTCATCAACCAATATGTCATTAGTATCCTGATTGGCAATAGATCTATATGATCCATCTCTCCACATAGTTACGACTGTCCATAAGGTAACGTCTTCTTCATAGTCTTTTAAGTTAACTCGTAAAATATTTTCAGTAACAGTTCTAGTATCATTGAGATACATGTATCTATCCCAGTAATATCTGGAGTAATGAAAGTTTAAGTTATCATTTTCAATTGAGTCCTTGGTTGTTAAATTTATAACAAAGACTAAATTCGATTTAGAGGAGAAAGTTAGCCCTCTTTCTTCAATTGCATTTTTTAAATTATTTTTAAATCTTTCTAGATCAATTGGGTTAATTTCCGCACTAATATTAGATTCGTTTATCTTTATCGAAAAGTCGCTATAATTACTTAAATCAAAAGTAGCGATCGAATCGACTTCAATATTTGATTGGATACTTGTACAGCCAATTAAAATTATAAGACTCAGTAATGTTGTTATTTTTTTCATAGAATAATTGTACATGTTTTAAAAAAATTATTATGTTTAACCTTCAAGATCAAAAATACATTCCTTTATTAGACCTTAATGCTCAAATATACAATGAGTCGGAATTCAATTGCAAGCATGTGCATTTAGATTCTTCTAGTGAGGAAAAAGTATTCATGGTTGCATTTAGAACCATCCCAGAAGATTCATCAGGGGTTGCTCATATTCTAGAACATACTGCTCTATGTGGATCAAAAAAGTATCCGGTCAGAGATCCATTTTTTATGATGATCAGAAGATCGCTAAATACCTTTATGAACGCATTCACGTCAAGTGACTGGACGGCTTATCCATTTGCAACGCTTAATGATAAAGATTTTAATAATCTTCTTGGTGTTTATCTTGATTCATCTTTTTTTCCAAATTTAGATAATCTTGATTTTGCACAGGAAGGTCACAGGCTTGAATTTGCAGAAAAAGATAATCCTGAAAGTGAGATAGAGATAAAAGGTGTTGTTTATAATGAGATGAAAGGTGCTATGAGCTCAGTCTCAAGTCAACTATGGCATGGGATGTCTAAGCATCTATATTCTTCATCAACATATACTCATAATAGTGGTGGAAATCCTGAAGATATTATTGACCTTACTCACGAAGACCTAGTTAATTTTCATAAAAAGCATTACCACCCATCTAACGCAACATTCTTTACTTTTGGAAAAATTGACCCTGAAGAAATTCAAGAATATATAAGAGAGAATGTTTTAAATAACTTTACGCCTTCTGAGGAAAAGATAGCAGTAAAGAATGAAGTTAGAATGTCCTCTCCAAAAACTGTTTCAGATTTTTATAATCCTCAACCAGGGGATGAAAATAATCATCATGTAGTTATAAGTTGGTTATTAAATGAGAGTCATAACCCACTTGAGCTACTTGAGTCATATTTAATGTCTAATATTCTTTTAGATAACTCTGCATCTCCATTAAGAAAGGTATTAGAGAATTCTGATTTAGGAAAATCCTTATCTCCCCTTACAGGTCTAGAAGCTGATCAGAAAGAACTAGTTTTTGCAGCTGGTCTTGAGGGTGTTGATCCAAATAAACAGAAGGAAGTAGAGGAATTAATATTAAATTGCTTAAAAGAACTCGTGAAGGAAGGAATACCTCAAGATCTTATAGAATCCTCGTTACATCAGCTTGAGATCAGACAAAGAGAGATTACTGGTTCTGGAATGCCGTTTGGACTTCAGATTATGCTCAGTTGTCTTCCAGCATGTATCCATAATGATGATCCGCTTAATATTTTAGATCTTGATTCTGCTTTTACTAGTTTAAAAAACAATCTTGAATCTGGAAGATACATTGAGTCCTTAATTGAAAAACACCTTATAAATAACAATCACAGATTGAACTACTCCTTAATTCCGGATACTGATCATAATAAAAAAAATGAAGAGTTCATTCAGCAAAAAGTTTTGGAAAAGACTCATAACCTAAGTGATGATGATAAAGAGAAAATGATAAAACTTGCTGCTGCTCTTGAAGCTCGTCAAGAACAGGATGATGACCCAGAACTTCTACCCAAAGTGACTAAAGATGATATTCCAAAACAAAGGAACTACGCGCGTCCATCGATAAACTATAGTGATAATCACTCAAATTATTTTTACAAGACTGGAACTAATGGAATCGTATATCACTCGATGTTATTTCCTTGTGATTCTTTAGCTATTGAAGAGCTTAAAATTGCTAATCTATTCGCAAGTACCCTTACAGATATTGGGCTTGGGAGCGACGATTATGAGCTAATTCAAAAGTATCAATCCTCTATAACTGGAGGTATCTCAGCCTCATTTATGATGATGCCCGGAACCGATGATGATAATCATAAATTAGCTCTAAAAATTAGTGGGAAAAGCTTAGAAAAAAATGACCTCTTAATGCAAGAACTTATGCTTAAAACAGTTCATGAATCAAGATTCAATGAAGCGCAAAGAATAAAAGAACTTCTAGACTTCATATCTTCTGATAGCGAACAGTCATTGATTCAGAATGGACACGTTTTATCAATGAGTAATGCTGCTGCACAGATTAATAAAACCGCATCGACGAATGATTTAACTTCAGGTTTGAATTTCATAACTAATACAAATCTTTTATCCAAGGAGATATCAAATAAAGGTAATTTAGATCTTTATATAGATAAACTTAAATCTATTAAATCAAAAATATCAGATCATCCAAGTCACTCGTTTATGGCCTCTTCTATAAATCTAAATGAGCTAAATCTTAATAGTGAACTAAAATCAGATTTAGTAAATACCTCTATTCAAGGACTTGCAGATGTGCAAAGTAAATCTTATGGATGGATAACAGGATCTCAAGTAAGTTTCTGTGCTGAGGCTTTCCCATCAGTAGATTCGAGGCATGAAGATGCACCAGCATTGACTATTCTTGGGGCTGTCTTGAGAAATGGATACCTTCACTCTGCTATAAGAGAAAAAGGAGGTGCGTATGGTTCTGGAGCATCTCAAGACTCTCATAATAAAGTATTCAAATTCTTTTCATATAGAGACCCTAAATGTTCAGAAACATTCGAAGAGTTCGAAAATTCAAGAAACTGGTCTTTAGAAAATATTACTTCTGAGCAATTAGATGAAGGCGTACTAGGGGTAATATCATCAATTGATAAGCCGCTATCGCCATATGGAGAGGCTATCAGCGACTTTATGAATGAGCTTGATAATAAATCACAAGAAGATAGATTGTTATTTAGATCAAGGGTAAAAGATTGCACTCTCGAAGATCTAGCAAAAGTTTCTAAAAAGTACTTATTTGGTAGTTCTAAAAAATCAGTATTAGCAGGAGAAAGCTTTAAGGATGAAATAAGTAAGTTAGGATTTGATATTAAGAATATCTAACTAGCCAAAAAATATAAACCTTTTCTTTTTCAATTCCTTTGCACAACCCCAGTATTGTTGTTGATACTTAATTGATCTTCCATGAACCCTATCAGCAACCTTAACTAACCATTGCTTTTTTCTGTAGGTCTTCTTTTTAAAGCCTCCATAGCCCTCATGATATGCAAGATATAAAGATCGCGCATCAGCTTTTTGAAATCCTTGGTAATATCCCTTACTGGCATACCAGCCAATAAAATCTGCAGAATCTTTAAAGTCTGTTCTATTAGCGCCACCGTTGCCTGTTTCTTCCTTATAGTCATCCCATGTCATAGTTAAGGCTTGAGAGTAACCAACTGCAGTAGAAGGCCTGAACCAAGGAATAAAACCAAGTAGCTTCTCTCTTTCTGGCTTAGCATCTGATTTAAAGCTTGATTCTTGATAAACGAATGACATTAAGACGTATGGAGGAATTTTCCATCTTTTCTCAGCTTTTATAACAGCCTTGTACCAACTTCTTTTTTCTTTGAAAATTAAGCATATGTTGTCAGGATTCTCAGGCGGTTTTGTAGCACATCCCTGAATAATAAGAGCTGCTATTAATATACTAAATGTATTTTTTAGGGTCATTTATTAACTCTGAATAATTTTCTTCACTAAGGACTTTTATACCTAATTCAGATGCTTTATTCAACTTAGAACCTGCATTTTCACCAGCTATAATAAAATTTGTATTCTTTGAAACACTAGATGTAACTTTAGCTCCCATAGAAATTAAACTTTCTTTTATTTCATCTCTAGAAAATCTCTCCAGCTTTCCAGTTAATACAATTTGCATATTCAAGAGAGGCATTTCATCAATATTTTTTTTAATAATTTTTTTAATTTCTAAATGAGGGATTAGATTAACTAAAAGTGTTTTTACATATTCATGTTTAAAGAAATTAACTATATTTGAAGCAACTTTTGGTCCAATATCATCTAATTCAATCAGATTTATAAAGGATGCATTTTGAATAGCGCTAAAATCTAAAAAAGCAGATGCTAGATTCCTTGAGGTCGCTTCTCCAACCTCAGGTATTCCCAAAGAATATATAAGTCTTGATAATTCAATATTTCTTGAATTATCTATAGAAGTTAAAAGATTTGATATTGATTTTTCTCCAAAGCCTTCAAGCTTTTCTAGATCAAGCCTAAAATTCTCTAGAGAAAAAATATCAGAAGGATCGGAAAGGTAACTCTTTTTTATGAAAGTGTTTAATATCTCTTGCCCAAGGCCATCTATGTCAAATGCCTTTCTTGATACAAAGTGTATTAGATTGCCCTTAACTATTTCTGGGCATGAAAAAACCGATGAACATTTAATAAAAGCAGCTCTATTAGTAATTTCTTTTAATTGATATTCAGATCTATTTGAAGATTTAATAAAATATTCTGCCTCGATCTTGCTCCCAAATGATTTAACTCTAACATTCTTAAAAGAGCTAATAACCTCCCAGTCAGATTGGTTCTCTTGTTTGATTTTAGAATTACATGCCGGACAATGCTTCGGTATGTCTATTGAAGACGATTCAGCAGGTCTTTTAGAATCAATAATTTTTATTATCTGAGGAATAACATCCCCTGCTCTTCTTATAACTACTGTGTCTCCTATTCTAGGATCTAATCTTTGTAATTCATCAATATTATGGAGAGTACAATTACTTACAACTACTCCTCCAACTTTGACAGGCTTTAGTCTTGCTACAGGTGTCAAGATTCCAGTTCTTCCAACCTGAAAATTAATCTCTTCTATTAAAGTTGTTGCCTCTTCAGCTGGAAACTTATGTGCAATTGCCCATCTAGGTGATCTTGATATCTCACCAAGCTTTTCTTGATAAGCAAATTGATTAATTTTATAAACTACTCCGTCAATATCGAAAGGTATTGAATCTCTGTTAGCTAATATACTTTCATAGTAATCCATGCAGCCTTCTATTCCATTAACTTTCTTATTAAGCTTATTTACAGGCAATCCAAGATTCGCTAAATTTAAAAATAATGATTCCAAGGACTCAAACTCAGCTCCTCTGACTTCACCTAGGCCGTGAGCCATAAATGATAAGGGTCTTTTACTTGTTATCTTGGGGTCTAACTGCCTTAAACTTCCCGAAGCCGCATTTCTAGGATTAGCAAAGACCTTGTCATCGCTATGTACAGCATTTTTATTAAGCCTCTCAAAGTCATCCTTGGAGATATAAATTTCTCCTCTAATTTCAAGATAAGGTGGAATTGGAAAAGATGATGATTGAAGTAGTTTTTGCGGTATTGATTTAATAGTTTTAACGTTTGAGGTTATGTCCTCTCCTGTTGTGCCATCTCCTCTTGTCGCTCCTCGCATAAGAATACCGTCCTCAAAAATAAGACTTATAGCAGCACCATCCATTTTTGGCTCACAGTAAAAATCATAATCACTTACATCCATCATTCTTTTTTCAATTCTTTTGAAAAAATCCTCAAGTTCATTCTTTGAGAAAACATTAGAAAGCGACAGCATTTGTTTCTTATGTTCATAGGTTTTAAAACTTGAAACTGGTGTTATGCCAACTCTTTGCGTGGGAGAGTCGCTGGTTACTAGCTCGGAGAATTTCTTCTCGAAAGTCGCAAGCTCTCTAAATAAAATATCGTATTCTATATCACTAATTTCAGGGTCATCTAAAACATAATACCTATAATCATGTCTTCTGATTACCTCTTTGAGATTGTCATATTTTGAGTGAGAATCCATCGAACTAACTAAACGTACTTAGCTGCTTTAATCGAGCAATTTCTTGAGCCTTTGATTCCATATGAGAGATCATTTGTTTGGTAATGGGCATTCTTTCTCCATCACAGATATTAGCATGGAATTTTTCAGAGAAAGTGAAGGCGAAATTAACCATTTCTTTTACTGTCTCAAGAGGTCTATCTACTCCATTAAGATCTGCAGCAATAATAACTGCAAATGTCTTGGTATCCTCGTCAAAAGTTCCAGGATTTAAGGCGTTAGCTATCCTAAAAATATCTTTCTTATTATCACCCTTGTAAGAAAAGAAGCCATGAACAAGCCTGGCATTTGAATTAGCCATAAATCCAAAAATTTGTTCGATATCAAAATTTGATTTATCAACAGAAATTAAATTCAAAATAACTAATTCTTGTTCGACATCATCTTGCTTACTAGATTCATCAAAATTGAAAGACTGTTGAGATTTAATCTTGACTACCTCATTATCATCTATATCAAAGTTATCAGTTATAGGTTCTATCTTTACTTTTAGCTCACCTGCATTAGATATTTTTCTAATGAATAGAAAGGCGACTATTAGAAAGAATAATACTGAGAGGCCAATTAGGTATATATCTATGTTACTTTGCATTTATGTCTCTGCAAATTCCAATGCTTGCTTTACATCGACAGATACTAATCGCGAAACACCGGCTTCTTGCATGGTGACTCCCATTAAATGATCGCTCTTCTCCATTGAAACCTTGTTATGCGTTATGAAAATAAATTGAACGGTTTTAGACATTTCCTCAACCATATTGATAAACCTCATGGTATTTAAATCATCTAAAGGTGCATCTACCTCATCCAGCATACAGAAAGGCGCCGGATTAAGTTCAAAAATTGAAAATACTAAAGCAAGTGCTGTGAGTGCTTTTTCACCGCCAGATAATTGGGAAATGGATGAGTTCTTTTTGCCAGGAGGCCTAGCCATAAGAACAACACCAGCATTCAGAGCATCATCATCAGTTAATGTTAGTTCTGCAAAGCCGCCACCAAATAATTTAGGGAAAACTTCTTTAATTCTTGCATTAACAGCATCAAAACTATCTTTAAATCTCGATTTTGTTTCATTATCTATAGTCTTTATAGCACCTGAGAGCTTATCTAATGCCTCTGTTAGATCGTCATATTGAATATCAAGCTCTTCTTTACGCTTTGACTCTTGAGCTATCTCCTCTGGAGCTGCAAGGTTTATGGCTCCTAATCTAATAATACTAGCTTGAATATCTGAAAGTCTATCCTGTAAGTCCTTAATATTCATTCCTTCATATTCTGAGTAGTTAACATCCTGAACTTCTAAACCAGACTCTTTAATTTTTACATTAGCATTTTCTAAATTTATCTCATACGTCTTTAACTCTAGTCGAGTATCTGTAACCTTTTCTGAAATAGTTTTTAGATCTAACTCAGCAATAGATTTTTTATTTTCTAAATCTCTCATACTCTCAT
>Ga0209815_1001777_pt1 | contig 13776 bp, 10 predicted proteins | sample CoawatmetaG00DNA_FD_187507 | JGI IMG/M metagenome (GOLD analysis project Ga0209815, IMG submission 187507) | Marine microbial communities from the West Antarctic Peninsula - Coastal water metaG002-DNA (SPAdes) (version 2) | ecosystem: Environmental > Aquatic > Marine > Coastal ...
TTCTTTATGGACGCGCAATGTTGAAATTGAAGTTTTACAGGCCAGTCAAGCCATTGGTGCAGCCTTAGTCGCCTTTAGTCCCTTAGGGCGCGGCTTTTTAACCAATAAGCTACATCATCTTTCACAGCTTACTGAGCATGATTTGCGCCAGACTATGCCGCGTTTTAATACTGATCACTACCCCGCTAATCTGTCTTTGTTACCAGCTTACTTGAATTTGGCTGAACGCCAAGGTTGCACGCCAGCTCAGCTTGCCTTGGCTTGGGTTGTGGCCCAAGGCGACCATGTTATTGCTATTCCAGGTACGCAGAACCTATCTCACTTGGAAGAAAACGTTGCGGCTAACGACCTGGTGCTGGACACAGAAATTAGGGTTGAACTTGATCACTTGATCAACCAACATACGGTGCATGGGGCACGATATAGCGAGAAAGCCCAAGCCACGGTCACTACGGAACGCTTCAGTGCCATTGACTGAGTTACGGGTAAACTGCGACTAGAGTCTATTAGTCAGTTGTCTATGCTGTCTAACGTCATGGGCTGATAGCCCTTGGTGCACTTATTAACGGGTGGCGTCGGCAATAATCATTGCCGCTGCTTTCTCACCAATCATAATACATGCCGCATTAGTGTTACCGCTAATGAGAGTAGGCATTATGGATGCGTCAGCGACACGCAAACTTTTAATCCCATAAACGCGCAATGCAGCGTCGACTACGGCTAATTCCCCTTGGCCCATAGAGCAGGTGCCCACAGGGTGGTATTCGGTCTCTGCTGTGGCTTTGATAAAGTCACATATTTGGCTATTTGAAAGCACCTCATTTCCAGGTGAGTATTCATCGCTTATAAGGTCTGCAAAGGGCCCGCTGGCAAGAATATTTCGACATAAATAAATACTTTCACGCATGCGGTCAATATTGCCTTGGGTCTGTAAAAAACGCTGGTCAATAATGGGAGCCGCTTTAGGGTGGGCGCTCGCCAAGGTAATTTCTCCCATGTCTGTGGGGCGCAAGTTGCAAGCATGAATGGTGACTCCGTGGGCTTTTAACTCGTTTACGGGTTGGGGGAATATCATTAACGGGATAAAGTGCAGCTGGATATCAGGCCTGTTAGGACTGAATTTTGAGCTCACAAAAGCACCGCTTTCGGCGCCGTTACTGCTGCCTGGGCCAGATCGATTGCAAAAGTAACGTAGGCCGGTGGTCAGTGCGCCTAAGCCCTTATTGACGCCATATAAGCTATTGGCTTCTTGGGTGCGTGCCAAGACTGAAACGTTGAGATGGTCTTGCAGGTTCTTGCCCACGCCTGGCAAATTGACGTGCATGTCGATCTGGTGCTTTGATAGTTCATCCGCAGGACCGATGCCCGAAAGCATAAGTAATTGGGGTGAGCCAATGGCCCCAGCACTCAGTATCACTTCTTGACTAGCGAACGCATAAATCACTTTGTTGTCAAGCTGGTAGCTGACTCCCAGGGCCTTACCCGCCTTAATAATGATGCGCCTAACGTGGGCTCCAGTAATAATGGTTAAGTTTGGCCTGTCTGCAATGGGGTGTAAATAAGCCACTGCTGCACTGCAGCGTTTAGACTCTTTTTGCGTCACTTGGTAGCGTCCGGCCCCCGCTTGTTGTTGGCCATTAAAGTCTGGGTTATGCGCCATGCCCGTAGCCACAGCAGATGCCACAAACTGGTCGCTCAAAGGGTGGGTGTAAGAGCGGTCACTGACGGTCAATGGGCCATGACTACCATGGAAGTCTGACTCAATATGGGCGCCTAAGTTGGTTTCAGATTGGCGGAAAAAAGGTAAAATATCAGCATACCCCCAGCCTTTGTTTCCTAAGGTACGCCAGCCATCGTAATCTTCTTGCTGGCCGCGTATATAAATCATCGCATTAATGGCACTGGAACCGCCTAAGGTTTTACCCCTTGGTACAGGAATTTGGCGTTGGTTCATGGCGGTCTGTGGGGCTGATCGATAACGCCAATTGAGTGTTTTATGGTCGAGCAAAAAGGCCACACCAGCGGGCATATGGATTAATGGATTGCGATCACGTGGGCCGGCTTCCAGCAACAATACTTCGCAATTTAGGTCGGCACTTAACCGGTTAGCTAAAACGCAGCCTGCAGAACCCGCGCCGATGACGATATAGTCGTAGTAGTTGTCTGCCATGATGGGACCTTATTTTTGTTATATCCACACGGGTTTAGTTTGCATCGATCCAGGTATAGCAATGCCCATGCGCTGCAAGATACTAGGCGCAAGGGCTGTTTGAGCAATCACATGATCTGGCGAGGGGCCTTGTATGGGATGGTTAGGGTTAGCGAAGTAATAAATGGGAATATCACGCATGATGGCCTCTGTGCCACCGTGGTGGCCACGCGCACTTTGGCCGTGATCTGCGGTGATGATTACGTCATATCCTTGTTCTTGCCAGCGTGGGATAAAGTCGCCCAGAGCGGCATCAATGGTGTAACAGTTTTTGTCTATTTCAATGGAGTCGAAGCCGTAATGATGACCTAAACTGTCTAGGGTGCAGGAATGGAATAAGAAATAATCGGGTTGGTGACGTTGAATCAGTAAACTCATTTGCCAAAATAGGTCGATGTCCGATGGTGTTGCAGGCTGAGCTTTGTTCTCCCCAGCCATGGTGTAAAATCGGCCATGTTGAATGGGTCGGCTGATGTCATCTACCTCCATGTCTTGGAGGTGCTGAAACGGGCTGCTTTGAAAATAATCCGAAAAAAATGAATGGGCGACGGCTGCAGTGGTGCCGCCTGCAGCTTTGACTGCACTAAAAATATCAGCATCTTCTAGTTTACCTTGATGGTAGTTACTCGTAACACCATGGTCTTGCGGCGTCAGTCCGGTGTGAATGCTGGCATAACATGGGCCAGACACCGAGGGCAGTACAGATTGCCCTTTCCACAAGTTAGCTTCGCCTGAGGCTACCCATCCTTCTAGGTTGCCCATAAGCCTGCGTGCGTAGGAATAACCCAGGCCGTCTAGAATGAGTAAAATTACTTTATTTTCCATGAGTATATGGCCTTTATAATTAGCATTTACGAATTCTTGTGCTATTCTATATCGTGGCTCTAATTATGTCAGTAGCATTGTAAAAAGCACAGAGCACAACCCCGTTAAGGTTCAAGTTTTTAAGAGGCGCATATCGACCCTGTATCAGACACCAGCATTACTCAACTGCTTATTGGTTTAGCGGGCGGGGTCGCCCTGCTTATATGGGGCTTAAAGCGTGTGCAACAGGGAATGAAACGATCTTTTGGTGGCCGTCTTACGTATTTTATCCGTGATCGCTTTGCCGGCGTTTGGTCAGCCTTAGGCCTTGGCGTATTTCTGACCCTTATTCTTCAAAGTAGCACCGCGTCGGCCCTACTTGCTGCGTCCCTAGGGGTGCAGGGTGAGGCTGGATTAGCCTTGTTATTAGGTGCTGATGTAGGCACGACCTTAGTGGCTCTCATACTGTCCTTCGATCTCAGTGCTCTGAGCCCTTTGTTAGTGGCTATTGGCGTGTTTATGGAATTACGCGCCAACGATAAACGTCAACAGGGCATTGGTGAAGCACTTATGGGTTTGGGCTTAATGCTATTGGCATTAGGTTTGTTGCGCCAACAAGCGATCCCTCTGCAGGGTTCTGAACTCTTTAGTGACATGCTGCAAAGTCTTATTGCAGAGCCTTGGTTAGCCATCTTGTTTGCTGCTTTACTTACCTTCTTGTTACATTCTAGTCTCGTCATGGTGCTGCTCTTGGCAGGCCTTGCTGGTGCTGGAGTAATTGACGTTGAATCTGGTTTGTTGCTGATTCTTGGTGTCAATATTGGAAGCGCCGGTATTCCGGTGTATTTGTCCCGCAAATCGAGCAATGCCAAACGGGTTGCTCCGTTGGGGAATTTAATATTACGGACGCTGGGGGCCATGGCTTTTGCGCCATGGGTAGCGGGGGTTCAAACAGGGCTCAACTTTGTGAGTGTTGATCCGGCTTGGCAACTGGTGTTAATGCATTGTTTGTTCAATGTCACTGTCGCAGCCTTTGGTATGTTAATTGTGAGTCGGTTGGCAGGCTGGATTGATACGCGTCTGCCACGGGAAACTTTAGCCCCTTTACCGACGCCCAAATACCTAAAAGATGTGCAAGATACCGCACCTTCTGCGGCCCTAGCTAACGTGGTTCGAGACACCCTAACCATGGGTGAGTTGTTAGAGGATATGCTGCGTGAAGTGCACCTTGGTATGACTGAGCGCTATGATGCCCTCGAGAAAAAGATTCACCAAAGTGATGACATCATTGATGACTTTCACCAACAAATTAATGCTTACTTACTGGAGTTAGGTGGTCAAGATTTAACTGAAGACGAGCGCCATCGTTGCCAAGATTTGTTACTCTTTATAACCAATATAGAGCACGCTGGTGAAACTTTAGAGCGCAGTATGACCTTGTTGCTGAAGAAGAAAAACAATTTACACATTGATTTTACCGAATATGAAAATGAAGCCTTAGACACCAGCATGAAGTCTATCTTTAAAGTGATGCCCATGTCATTTCAAGTGATGATGAGTGAAGATGTCAATAGTGCCAGGGGCCTGATCCAAGCCAAGCATGAATTTAATACCAATCATCAAAAAAGTTTAGATGGCCAGCAAAATCGGGCTATGCAGGCGGACAAAGCTAACCCTTTAGCCCACTCTTTATTTACCGATTTAATGCGCGATGTTAAACGTCTCCATTCTCACTTTACGGCCATTGCTTATCCTGTACTCAACCGTGAGGGAGAGCTCAGAAGCAGCCGTTGGCGCGGCTATAGTGAAGCCAAAGCGGTGACCGCTAGTGATTCTGTGGTTAGTGAAGCGACAGATAGTGAAGTGACAAATAGTGGTGTGGTGGATAACAACGTGGTGGATAGTAACGTGGTGGATAGCAACGTGGTGGCCAATCATGCCGCAGACACCGATGAGGTTAATAGTGCCGAGTTGGAACATGATGTGTTAAACAATGACTTGGCGAAGGGTGAGCTAGAGGTAAAGCACTGATGAACCCTCTCAAACGCGATTTTGATGCCAATAAAATTAAAGGCATCGTGTTTGATAAAGATGGAACACTGTTAGATTTTCACGCCACTTGGGTGCCAAGGGCGCTTGCCGCAGCAAAGGCTGTAGCCGATGGTGATTCAGGTCTTACATCGATAATGTTGCAAGCAGCAGGCTATGATAACAAAACCCAGCGAGTGCTTGGCGGGTCTGTTTTAGCGGCGGGTAATAACCGAGAACTCAGTCTGATTTGGGCACCCCTCGCCGATAAACCAGTGGATCAGGTTGAAGTTTTACTTAATCATATGTTTGCCACCGCCGATTACGGTGACAGTGTCGCCGTTGACCAGCTCACTGCAAGCCTACAGCAGTTAGTGGGTCTTGGCTTAGTGCTAGGGCTTGCGACAATGGACAGTGAGGCCGGTATTAAAGCTACTCTTGGTGACTTTGAATGCCTGCACTTATTTGATTATGCTGTAGGTTATGACTCTGGTTTTGGCAGTAAACCCGGCCCTGGTATGGTGTTGGGCTTTTGCCAGCAGACCGGCTTAACACCTGAACAAGTCATGGTGGTAGGCGACAATACGCATGATTTACACATGGGCCAAAGTGCCGCAGCAGGTTTTAATGTGGGTGTGCTCACGGGCACTAGTAGCCGCTCTGAATTAGCCCCTGATGCTGATTTAGTGGTGGCTTCTATTGCCCATCTAGCAGCGCTCTGGCACTAGGTTATAAAGCCTTCATTTTGTGACCTATTAGCCCATTATAGTGTGGCCATTTGGCGTCTTTGCCTGCTATCATTCCTCCATTGATTTTCCTTAAAATAAAGGTATATTCCCCATGGCGAAGACCATTATCTCAACCGACAAAGCCCCAGCGGCGATTGGCACATATTCTCAAGCTGTAAAAGTAGACAATATTGTTTATATTTCAGGGCAAATCCCACTTGATCCAAAAACTATGGAAGTGTGTAGCCCAGACTTTGCCGCCCAAGCCATTCAAGTTTTTGAAAATTTAAAGGCCGTTGCCGAAGCCAGTGGTGGTACTTTAGCTGATGCAGTGAAGCTAAATATATCGATGACCGACTTATCTAATTTCCCTACCATCAATGAGATTATGGCCACCTACATGGACCAGCCCTATCCTGCTCGTGCTGCCGTTGGTGTGGCGGCACTGCCCAAGGCTGTGCAAGTAGAGATTGAAGCTATTTTGCATTTAAACTCTTGAAGAGTAATGCTAAGCAAGGCTACGGTGAGCACAAGGTTAAAGCATTAAAAGAACTTGAGTTAATGGTGCTTTTAAAGTCTTTGTGGCCCTACCTTATGATTCATAAGGCGCGGGTGATTATTGCCATGGCCTTGCTAGTGAGTGCAAAAGCAGTGGCCTTGGTCATTCCTTGGGTATTCAAGCATATTGTCGATGCCCTAGATAGCGACACTCCAGAGCAGCTAATGGTAATCCCCTTAGGCTTTGTCCTGCTATATGGAGGCATGCGCTTTGGCGCTGTATTTTTAGGTGAGCTGCGTGATGCAGTGTTTAGTCGAGTCACCGAAAGTGCCATGAGTAAAGTGGGTTTAGAGGTTTTTGCACACCTGCATCAGTTGGAACTCGATTTTCACCTAGGCCGCCAAACGGGGGGCATTTCCCGCGACATAGACCGAGGCACTAATGGCATCAATTTTATGATGCGTTTCATGGTGTTTAATATCTTACCCACTATTATTGAACTGGTAGTGGTAATGCTCATTTTATTGTTTGCCTTTGATGTGTGGTTTTCGGCCGTGACTTTGGTGTGTGTGGTGGTTTATGTGGTGTTTAGTATTAAGACCACAGAATGGCGCACACGTTTTGTAAAAGAGGCTAATCGTTTAGACAGTAAGTCCAGCACTCGCGCTGTAGACAGCTTACTCAACTTTGAAACCGTGAAATATTTTAATAATGAGAGCTTTGAAACCAAGCAATATAGTAGCAACTTAAGTGCTTGGGAACAGGCTCGGGTCGATAATCGTTTATCCCTAGCGCTGCTTAACTCTGGGCAAGCATTAATTATTGGCTTAGGGGTGACCGGCTTAATGTATTTAGCGGCTAAAGGTGTAGCCCAACAAACCATGACCATTGGTGATTTGGTGATGGTCAATTTGTATTTATTACAGTTGTTTGTGCCACTTAATGCCTTGGGTTTTATTTACCGTGAGATCCGTCGAGCGCTGTCAGACATAGAAAATATGTTTGGCTTATTAAGGCGTCAGTCTACTGTGCAAGATAAAGCCCAAGCCCCACAGCTAAAAGTTGAGCAAGCAGCAATAGAATTTGAAGCGGTTGATTTTAGTTACCAGAGCCAACGCCAAATTCTGAAAAAACTCAGTTTTAGTATAGCACCGGGTGAAAAAGTGGCCATTGTCGGCCCCAGTGGTTCGGGTAAGTCGACCATTGGGCGCTTGCTATTTCGCTCCTACGACATTAACTCTGGTGCCATTCGTATTGATGGTCAAGACGTGCGTGATGTGCAGCAACTTAGCCTCAGGCAGGCGATTGGCGTGGTGCCTCAAGACACGGTGTTATTTAATGATACCATTTGGAATAACGTGGCCTATGGCAACACTGACGCCAGTGAAGAAGCCATTTGGCAGGCCATTGATATGGCTTCATTACGCACCTTTGTTGAGTCCATCCCAGACGGTGTAGAAACCCTTGTGGGTGAGCGTGGATTAAAGGTCTCTGGTGGTGAAAAACAGCGTATCGCCATTGCTAGAGTGCTGCTTAAAAATCCAGCAATATTACTCTTTGATGAAGCCACTTCAGCTCTTGATTCAGAATCTGAACAGAGTATTCTCAAAGCCATGGCCGACATCTCTGCTAACAAAACCACCCTCGTCATCGCCCACAGATTATCGACTGTGGTGGATGCTAATCGAATCTTGGTGGTAGATAATGGTGAGATAGTAGAGCAGGGCAGTCATCAAGAGTTACTCACACATGGCGGCCACTATGCTCGATTGTGGCGCATGCAACAAACGTTTAGCGGTTAAAAAATAGCCGTAAACGCTCACATGCTTGCTGTAAAATGGCCATGTCTGTGGCATAGGAAAGGCGGAAGTGGTGGGGCAGGCCAAAGGCACTTCCTGGCACTAACGCCACGCCAGTGCTGGCTAATATGGCCTCTACCAACCCTAAATCATGTGGGTACCCCAGCTGTTCAATGGCTCGACTACAGCCAACAAAGCTGTAGAAGGTGCCTTGACTAGGCAATACCTCAAGCCCAGACATCAAATTAAGCTGACTCACCACATAATCGTGCCTTTGCTGGTAGGCACTCACCATGGGCTGTAATACCTCTTGAGAACCTTCTAAGGCGGCCAACGCAGCGGCCTGACTGATGCTGCTGGCGCATGAGCTCGACTCAATCTGGACTTTGATCATGGCCGCAATGATGGTTTCTGGGCCAACGGCATAGCCAATGCGCCAACCCGTCATCGCATAGGCTTTAGATACGCCATTCACGAGCACGCAACGGTGGCTTAGGTCGGGGCATACATTGAGTAAATTAACTAAAGGCGCTTGGCCCCAATAAATATGCTCATAAATGTCGTCAGTTAAAATAGTGACTTGTGGGTGTAAACGCAGCACTGCACCGAGCTTGAGTAATTCGGCACGATTATAAGTTTGGCCACTAGGGTTACTTGGGCTATTAAGCATTAATAATTTAGTAGCGGGCGTGATGGCGGCTTCTAATTGCGCAGCGGTGAGTTTAAAAGCTTGTGACGCTGGGCATTCAATGATGATGGTTTCGGCGCCAGTCATGGCCACCATGGCGCTATAAGACACCCAATAAGGCGCAGGGATAATAACTTGGTCACCTGCCTCCAGTATCGCCACTGTCAGGTTATAAATGCTCTGCTTAGCGCCGTTACTCACCAACACTTGGTGGGTTTGATAGCTAAGCTGGTTGTCACGCTGGTACTTATCACATATGGCTTGGCGTAATGTTAAAGTGCCGGCCACGTGGGTATATCGGGTTTGCCCTGTTCTCATAGCCACAATAGCGGCATCAATAACATGATCTGGGGTGTCGAAATCGGGTTCACCGACCGCCAGGTTGATCACGTCTTCACCGTCGGCTCGCATTTGTGATGCAAGGTTACTAATGCTGACGGTAGCAGAAGGCTTAAAAGATTGTATCCGTTGCGAAAGAGGCCACGTCACGAGCATAACTCCGTTATACTATTGGGTTGCTGAATAGGGTATCACGCTGGGCCCTAGATAATGAATCCAAAATGACGTAAATAATGAATCCTTTATTTGAATTAAAGTCTAAGTTTGAACCTGCAGGTGATCAGCCTACAGCAATTAAAGAGTTGGTAGAGGGCATTGAGGCGGGCTTAGCTGCGCAAACTCTCCTAGGCGTAACAGGTTCAGGTAAAACCTACACCATTGCTCAGGTGATTAATAAAATACAAAGGCCCACCATAGTCATGGCCCATAACAAAACCTTGGCGGCCCAGTTGTACGGTGAGTTTAAGGAGTTCTTCCCTAATAATTCGGTAGAGTATTTTGTATCCTATTACGACTACTACCAGCCAGAAGCCTATGTGCCTGCCTCGGATACCTTTATTGATAAAGATTCATCCATTAACGAACACATTGAGCAAATGCGGCTATCGGCCACCAAAGCCCTGCTAGAACGCTCTGATACTATTATCGTGGCCACCGTTTCGGCTATTTATGGTTTAGGTGATCCTGAGTCTTACCATAAAATGGTTTTGCACCTCAATCGTGGTGATCAATGGGAACAGCGTGACTTGGTCAGGCGTTTGGCTGAACTGCAGTACAAACGCAACGATGTTGATTTTCATCGAGCTACCTATCGGGTGCGCGGCGATGTAATTGATATATTCCCTGCCGAATCTGATGAAGAAGCCGTACGCATTGAATTATTTGACGATGAAATAGAGCGCCTGAGTTACTTTGATCCACTCACCGGGCAGGTATTGCGCAAAGTGCCACGGCTCACGGTGTACCCAAAAACCCACTATGTGACCCCAAGGGAAACCTTGCTTGGCGCCATTGATGAAATTGAGATTGAACTCAAAGACCGTCTGCAATACTTCCGCAACAACAACAAGCTCGTTGAAGAGCAGCGTCTAGAACAGCGCACCCGTTACGACATAGAAATGATTAGGGAACTGGGCTTTTGTTCAGGCATAGAAAATTACTCCCATTACTTGTCTGGCCGCAAGCCAGGCGAGCCGCCACCAACGTTGTTTGATTATTTGCCAGCGAATGCCCTGTTAATCATGGACGAATCTCACGTTAGTGTGCCGCAATTAGGCGCCATGTACAAAGGGGATAGATCGCGCAAAGAAACACTGGTGCAGTACGGTTTTAGGTTGCCCACGGCGTTAGATAACCGACCCATGAAGTTTGAAGAATGGGAAGACATCGCACCACAAAAGATTTTTGTTTCAGCCACGCCTAGCGTGTATGAACAAGATCACACAGACAGAATAGTAGAGCAGGTGGTGAGACCAACGGGGTTAGTTGATCCGCAAATAGAAATCCGCCCAGCCACCAGCCAAGTGGATGACCTGATGTCTGAGATTAGTATTACCGCAGCTAAAAACGAGCGGGTACTTGCCATTGTATTAACTAAACGTATGGCAGAGGATCTAACGGACTACCTGCATGAACATGGTATCAGAGTGCGTTATTTACACTCTGATATTGATACTGTGGAACGGGTGGAAATTATCCGTGATTTGCGCCTTGGTGAATTTGATGTGTTGGTAGGTATTAACCTGCTTAGAGAAGGTTTAGACATGCCAGAAGTGTCTCTTGTGGCTATTTTAGATGCCGACAAAGAAGGCTTCTTGCGTTCAGAGCGTTCTCTCATTCAGACCATTGGTCGTGCAGCCCGAAACTTGAATGGCAGAGCTATCCTTTATGCTGAGCGCATTACCGGGTCGATGCAAAGAGCCATGGACGAAACCGACCGTCGCAGAAACAAACAAATTGAGCACAACCGGATCAATAACATTGTCCCTAAAGGGGTCATTAAGTCGGTGCAAGACATTATGGAAGGTGCCTATACGCCGGGTGCTGGAAAAAACAAAGATGGGAAAAACGGCAAGAAAGTGGCTGAAGATAAGCTGGATTACACCACCGACAGTGGGTCTCTAAACAGTAAGCAATTGTCTAAACTCATTAGCAAAACTGAAGATGCCATGTATTTAGCCTCCAAAGACTTGAAGTTTGAACAAGCGGGTCGTTATCGTGATCAGTTGCAGCAACTCAAAGGTCAATTAATGAGTCGTTAAAAAGCTGCAACCGATAGGATACTGAAGAGTAGATCCATAACCCAAAATTAACCACTTGGGCCGACTGGGATAACAATGTCAGTCTTTAGGAGCTGTTAGTCGGGTGTAGACGAAGTTCTGCTTCAGCACCTAAAGCAAGGGTTGCGGTCACGAGACGCTCTTTGTATTGTGCTAGGTCTTTTAAGCTATGCTTAGCTGTTGATGTGGCGATGGACATAGCCCCAATGACTTGCTTGCGTGACGTTAAAATAGGGGATGCAATGCTGATGATACCGTTTTCATGCTCTTCTCTATCATAGGCTACACCTTCAGATCTAATGTGGACTAACTCTGCTAGCAATGCCTGTCTGTCGGTAATGGTGGTATCGGTAAATTTAATAAAGGTTTGCCTTTGTAAGGCATACTCTTGTCTTTCTGGTGATAAGTACGCCAGCATGACCTTGCCAACGCCGGTGCAGTGAGCTGGTACAATGCGTCCTGCTTGCGCTAATGTTTCAAAGCGTTCTGATGTATGTCGTTTATCAATAAATAATACCTGACCATTTTCAATTTGTGCCAAGTGCACTGTTTCTCCGACCTGACGTGATAACTGGTCCAAATGTGGGGCAGCAATAGGGCCTAGAGAGGCTTGTTTCCAAGCATTATGGGCTAGGCGTACTAAACGCAGGCCAAGGGAATACTTCTGACTTTCATCATTATAGCTGAGCATGCCTTGATTGGTCATGGTTTGTAATAAGCGGTAGGTGGTAGCTTTTGGAAAGGGACTGCGCTCCAGAATGTGATTAAAACGCATTGAGTGACCGGCATCTGCAACGATATCAAGCATAATGAGGGCTTTACCCACTGTTCCATCCTGTAAGACTTGGTCCATAACTTAATTGATTCCTTAGATTAGGCAAAAATTGAAACCTAATATCCACTTCCATATAGTGAAACCGCCGATACTATCAGGTCTTCTAAAGTCTAACAATTAGTGAATTACTTAAACCTATAAGCCGAAGCCAAAGCGGCTTGGAGACACTCATAATGCTGCCATAAAGGCCCTTCCTTGGGACTTTAGCCAAACCTGGTGACTGCCTGAACACACCTTTATAGAGGGCATAAGGTATGTTAACGAATACGCAGGTTAGTTTGAGCATCGAATATCATGACATCCGCTACATCTAAGGCCAGATTGATAGTTTCTACGCCTCGCTCTAGTGCACTGCCACGCTGCTCTATAATGAGCTTTTCGCCCGTAGGAGTGTGCAAGTGTACATATGATACGCCGCCTAAATGCTCAATTATATCTACTTTAAATGGGTTTTCTTGTTCACTTTGTACAAAGTGCTGGGGACGAATGCCAACCACTAATTCAGTGCCGTTTGCAGGCAAGGTGGCTTTAAAAGGTACGGTGATGTTATTCAAACCGGGCACCTTTAAAACACCCTGTTCTACCACAGCGTTCAAGAAGTTCATGCCAGGAGAGCCAATAAAACCTGCTACAAATTTATTGACTGGATTGTTATATAACTCTAATGGCGAGCCCACTTGCTCAATTCTGCCTGCTCTAAGGACTACTATTTTGTCAGCCATAGTCATGGCTTCTACCTGGTCGTGGGTCACGTATATCATGGTGGCTCCCAACTCTTTGTGCAGATGGGCAAGCTCAACCCGCATCTCTACTCTTAATTCAGCATCTAGGTTGGATAGTGGTTCGTCAAATAAGAACACTTCTGGGCCGCGCACGATAGCTCGGCCAATGGCTACACGTTGACGCTGTCCACCAGACAAAGCTCTAGGTTTGCGATCAAGATAAGGCGTGAGCTGTAATATGTTGGATGCATGATCTACTTTTTTGATAATTTCTAGCTTAGGAACTTTATTCATTTTTAGTCCAAAGCTCATATTTTCACGCACGGTCATGTGAGGGTATAAAGCATACGTCTGAAATACCATGGCTACACCACGATCAGAGGAGTCTGCTTTAGTGACATCGCGTGCGCCAATTTTGATGCTGCCAACAGTAGTTTCTTCTAAACCAGCGATCATGCGTAAAAGAGTAGACTTGCCACAACCAGAAGGGCCGACAAACACACAAAAGTCTCCTGCTTCAATATGTAAGTCCACGCCATGGATAACCCGAATGTCGTCATAATTTTTAGTGGCATTGGTTAAAGAAACGCTGGACATGGTGATCACCCTTTTATTGGTAGGTAACTAGAGATCTAGTGAACTATTCTACCCATTCCTAGTTTAGAAAGTGCTTGACAAATAGAGGTTCTCATACTTATTATTTCATTGCAATAAGTGAAAACAGATTCCATTATTTGGAACTTAATAAAAACGGAGAACCACAATGTTGCATAATAAAAAAACTTTAGCTGCCCTATTTGCTGCAGCTGCTATGATGTCTACAAATGCCTTTTCTGGCGAATTAGT
>Ga0209815_1001778_pt1 | contig 13760 bp, 10 predicted proteins | sample CoawatmetaG00DNA_FD_187507 | JGI IMG/M metagenome (GOLD analysis project Ga0209815, IMG submission 187507) | Marine microbial communities from the West Antarctic Peninsula - Coastal water metaG002-DNA (SPAdes) (version 2) | ecosystem: Environmental > Aquatic > Marine > Coastal ...
AATAATGCTGGAGAAAGATAAATTGCAAATGACAAGAAAAACAAACTTAATACTATATTGAATTTCGATCTGTTTACAGATTTACTTTCGTGAGGAAATTTAAAAACACCTATTAAATACAGAAATAATAACAATGAGATTACTACCCAAATACCAATAAATATTTCTCTTTTAATAAGCCCCCAATGTTCTACTAAATCTGCATTAGACAAAAACTTAAATGCAAAACCTAATTCCAAAAAACCTAAAATCACTTTAAAGGTATTCATCCATCTTCCTGATTTAGGTAAAGAATTTAATAATTTAGGAAATAATGCAAAAAGAGTGAATGGAAGTGCTAAAGCAATTCCAAAACCTAGCATTCCAATAGTTAACTGCATTGCACCTCCTTGAGACGAAATAGAACCTACTAAAAGTGAACCAAGAATTGGACCAGTACATGAAAAAGAAACCAATACTAATGTTAATGCCATAAAAAATATGCCGATAAAACCTCCAATACTATTAGATTTAGAATCAATAGAATTTATCCAACTAGAGGGTATTGTAATTTCGTAAAAACCAAAAAAAGAAAAAGCAAAAACAACGAACACTATAAAAAACAATACATTTAGAGTAGCATTGGTTGAAATACTATTTAATATCTCCGGATCTAAAGAATCAATAAAGTGAAATGGGATACTTAAAGAAATATAAATTAAGATTATAAAGCTTCCATATATAAATGCATTTAAAGAAGAATTCGAACCTTTATTTGTAAAAAATGAAACGGTCAATGGAATCATAGGAAAAACACATGGGGTCAACAAGGCTAACAAACCACCTAAAAAACCTAAAATAAGTAAATTCAAATATGGGTTTGAAGATAAACTTTCTGAGTTGGAATAAGATTCTAATAAATCAGTGTTTTTTAAATCAAGTATTAAAGGGTTAGAATCTTCAATGATTAAAGAGTTTACGTCTTCATTAACAATGGTACTAATAGATCCGTCTAAGTTAAAGATTAGTTCTGATTCTCTAAAAATACAGACCATATCATCACAAGCTTGATAGGCAATTATTGCTTTAATTGTACTTAGGTTACTGCTCTTGACTTTTATAGATTGAGTAAATGAAGAGCTATTAATAAAATAAGATTGGTTTATTCCAAATATTGGATCAAATTTTGTTATCGATTCAGATTCTTTTACATTACCAATTAAAACAAAATTATCTGATTGGTTAAAGACAAATTCTGTTGGAATTGCACCTCCATCAATTAAGTTCTGAGAATATAAACGCCAATTATTTTCAATTTCAGAATTAGTAATAAGCTCATATGTGTCATCTGAAACTTTTTTAACTGAAGTGGTAAATGATATTGGCTCTTGAGCTAGATTAAATAAAGAAAAAATATAAAAAATTAAAAATAATCTAAGTTTCATTTAATTCGATTTTAATATTCGCATTTAAAGTTTTATACTTTCTATTATCAAATCTCATGCCAACGATCCATAAGACATCTGAATCATCGCATAGCAACCATTGATTTTGTTTGTCAAAGTAAGACATTTTTTGATCTTTAAAATACTTAGAAATCATTTTTTTTCCGTTCATCCCGTTAGGGTAAAAAAAATCTCCTTCTTTATGTTTTCTTAGAGTTAAAGGAAACTTAATTTCTTCGATGTCCAATAGCAATTTATTAGAATCACAATCCTCGTTAAAAATTCCTTTTGTAACGTTTAATTTAATGGGATTATTAAGTCCATCTAACCCAAGTTCATAATTATTATAATCAATAATAATATTAGGTTTTAGAATTAAATAATTTCTGTCACTTAATAAAATATAAGAACTTGATTCAATCATTTTTCCTGAAATTGAATTACATAAGTTAATAATTTCGTTAGGAGATTTAAAACCATAATCTTTAAATAATTCAAAAATAAAACTATTCGATTTTGTTTCGATAATCAAACTTTTTAAAACTTTTTTCTGATCATCTTTATTTAAGAAATTTTTATTTTTAAAATCTTTTATATGTTTTTTTAGAATATCATTTGATCCACTTAAATAACTCATTGATTTTCTAGATTGATCTAAAAAATCCGGATGTAACTCTTTTAATTGTGGTATTATATTATTCCTGATTTTATTTCTTAAATAATCATTTTTAATATTTGAAGAATCTTCTCTCCATTTGACACTGTTTTCTCTTGCAAATTTGATTAAATCATCTTTTGAGAATATTAATAGTGGACGTACTACATTCTTATTGACAGACTTAATTCCTAATAACCCTTCAATTCCTGAAGCTCTACTTAAATTTAAAATAAATGTTTCTAACGAATCGTCTAAGTGGTGTGCAGTTAATATAAAATCATATTTTTCAGTATCTAAAATTTGATTGAACCACTTGTATCTTAAAACTCTAGCAGCCATTTGAGTGGAATGCTTAGGAAGCTTAGTTAAAAAAGATTTAAAATGAAAAGGTATAATTTTTTTTTTAGCATAATCACTAATAAACTGTTGATCTAAATCGCTCTCGTTTTCACGTAATTTGAAATTACAATGAGCAATTCCGATTTTATATTTCAACATTAATAACAAGTTTAGAAGTACCATACTATCAACTCCTCCACTAACGCAAATAAGTAGTTTTGAGTTTTTAAGAAGGGGGAACTCACTATTAATATGTTTTTCAAACTGCTCAATCATCAAAAGCAATATTACGTTTTTTAATATATCAAAAAAAATAAATTATTGTAGTACTGAGATCATTGCTTTTGCTTTCAATAAACATTCATCATGCTCTTTAGAAATACTTGATTTAGATGTGATAGCACTCCCAACGTGAAAAGAAAGGTATTTAGTATCTGTGTCGTAAATTAAAGATCTAATAACAACATTAAAGTCAAAATCTCCAGAAGGCTTTATATAACCCAATGCTCCACTATATAGACCACGAGCAGAAACCTCTAGATTTTCAATAATCTTCATCGCCTTTACTTTAGGGGCACCTGTCATACTTCCCATAGGAAAAGTATGCTTAATTATTTCCGGAGAATTTAAATCAGATTCTATTCTTGATTCAACAGTAGATATCATTTGATGAACTTGTTTAAAAGGATATACTTTACATAATTCTTTAACCTTAACTGAACCAGGTATTGAAAACCTAGAGAGATCATTACGAATTAAATCAACAATCATTATGTTTTCAGACCTCTCCTTTATGTTAACTTCTAACTCATTCATTAACTTAGAATCTATCATCTCATTTTGATCTCTTCTTGAAGTTCCTTTTATCGGTTGGCTAACAATTCTATCCTTTATTCTTTTAATATATCTTTCAGGTGAAGAAGATAAAAGATTTAAATTTTTATTTTTAAAAAAGGCACTCATGGGTGTTTTAGAAATCTCATTCAATTTAATATAAACTTCTGAAGGTATTATATTAGCATTTTGAGAAAACCATTCCATACAAAAGTTAGCTTCATAAATATCTCCTCTTTTGATATGTTCTAATAATAATTTTATTTTATTTTTATACTGATTTTTTTTTAATCTTTCTTTTAAAATTATCTTATTTGACTTCGTAAATTTTACCGTCAAATTTATTTGATTAATTTCATTCCAATCTTTATCTATTTCATTCCCATCAAGGTAAAGTGCTTCAACGTTTGAATTAGATACTAACCAGATTTTTTTTGGTTGAAAAAAAAATAAGTTAGGCAACTCAAAACTATCGATGTTCTTACTTTTAAGATTTTCTAATTCATTTTTTAAGTCATAAGAAAAATACCCAAAAACCCAATCTTGAGTATTTTTTAGATAATCATCTAGTTTGTTTAAAGAGTTTTTTCTAGTATAAGAGGTTTCAGAATAAGAATCAAGAGCAAGAATAGCTTCATAATCGTTAATCTGAGATTTATGATTATTAGAATTTAAATAAACTGATGTGGCTGACTTATCAGACCATTTGAGTAGTTTTTTTTTAAAAGAACTAATGTCTTTTAAATTAAAGGTTTTTGAAATTCTAATCAATTAAAATATTTATATAAATCTAGTTTAGTTAATGCTAAATCATTAGTTAGATATAACTACATATGAAGTGCTCTATTTTCTGTAGCAGCTAAAGCAGCTTCCTTTATGGCCTCTGCATAAGTTGGATGCGAATGACTCATTCTTGAAATATCTTCAGCTGTAGCTCTATATTCCATAGCAACAACTGCCTCTGCAATCAAATCAGCAGCTCTAGCTCCAATAATATGTACCCCTAAAATTTCATCTGTTTTACTATCTGCTAAAATTTTAACAAAACCATCAATATCCATACTAGCCCTTGCCCTTCCTAAAGCACGCATAGGAAATTGACCCTTCTTAAAAGAAATACCCATTTGAGACAATTGCTCTTCAGTCTTTCCAACAGAAGCAACTTCTGGCCAAGTATATATTACGTTAGGTATTAAATTGTAGTTTATATGGGGCTTTTGATTTGCAATTATTTCCGCAACAAGCACTCCTTCCTCTTCAGCTTTATGAGCTAACATTGGACCCTTAATTACATCGCCGATAGCATAAACATTAACTTGACTAGTTTGTAACTTATCGTTTACCTCAACTTGACCTTTATCATTTGTATTAACTCCAATAGCCTCTAGGTTTAATCCTTCTGTATAAGGCTTTCTTCCTACAGAAACCAAACAATAGTCTCCGTTAAAACTTACTTTATTTCCTTTACTATCTTCTGCTTGAACAGAAACAGAATCACCAGAAGAACTAACATCAAATACCTTGTGAGATAGATAGAATTTAATTTTTTGTTTCTTGAAGATTCTTATTAATTCCTTGGACACTGAAGAATCCATAAAAGGAGTAATAGTATCAGAATATTCAATTACTGAAACTTCAGAACCTAGCCTGTTGTAAACCTGACCTAACTCTAGCCCTATTACTCCTCCTCCAATAACAATAAGCTTTTTTGGAATTTCTTTAAGTTTCAAAGCTTCAGTAGAAGTTATAACCCTATGTCTATCAATCTTAGCGAAAGGCAAGGAAGTTGGCTTAGATCCAGTGGCAATTACAGCAGATTTGTAAGATATTTGTTGATCATTTCCTTCATTACAAATATTTATTTTTGAAGAATCTGTAAATGAGCCTAAACCCTTGTAAACAGAAATATTATTTTTAGACATCAAAAAATCAATTCCCTTGGTAGTTTGTTCCACTACAGAATCTTTTCTTGAAATCATTTTTTTTAAATCAACTTTTAACTCACCATCTATAGTAATACCATGAGAATCAAAATGTTTTAATGCATCATAATAATGATGGGATGAATCTAATAGAGATTTTGAAGGAATACAACCCACATTTAAACAAGTCCCACCCAAAGTATCATACTTTTCAACCAAAGCAGTTTTCATACCTAACTGAGCACATCTAATGGCGCATACATAACCGCCCGGTCCAGATCCTATTACTACAACATCAAATTGATCCATTGTTTTTTTTTCAAAAGTACAAATGTTTTTATTTTATTTAATTATAATCATTAGATTAAAAGTTGAATTATTTTTATAAGTAAATCTTATATTAGCATTATGATGAAAAAATCCAATATTACAAATGATAAAATTTATAATATCACTTTATTTGAAGCACTTACTCCATTAGTTATTTTAGTTATTTTATTAGCATATAATGTTTGGGTTTATAAAGAAGACGCCATGTCAGGTTCCAATCAATTCACTTTATTAATTGGAGCAGCTGTAGCTGCAATTATAGGGCTTAAAAAAGGTATTGATTTCAAATCGATGATAGATGTTGTATCTATGAACTTAAAGTCTATAACAGGAGCTATACTAATATTGTTATTTGTTGGAGCACTTTCAGGAACATGGTTAATTAGTGGAATTATACCCTCAATGATTTACTATGGATTAAAGATTCTTCACCCTTCAGTTTTTTTACCATCTTGCGTAGTTATATGTGCAATAATATCTTTAGCAACAGGAAGTAGTTGGACTACATCTGCAACTGTAGGAATAGCACTCATTGGAATATCTAAAGCTATTGGAATACCTACAGGCATGGCAGCAGGTGCCATTATTTCAGGTGCATATTTTGGAGATAAATTATCTCCATTAAGTGATACGACAAATCTAGCTCCTGCAATTTCAGGATCTGATCTGTTTACTCATATCAAATATTTAACTCTAACAACAGTTCCTACAATTATAATAACCTTAATTGTGTTTATAATAATAAACTTTTTTGTTGTTTCAACAGGACCTACAGATAATGAAGTTTTAATCAATACTATAAGTAATACGTTTAATATAAACCCTTTAGTTTTTATTGTACCAATTATTGTAGTTTTTATGATATTTAAAAAAACCCCCCCATTAATAGCTTTATTTATTGGAACAATACTAGGAGCAGTATTTGCAGTAATTTTTCAACCTGAAGTTCTAAAGCAAATATCGGGATCAAGCACATTAACAATAAAAGATGCATATGTTTCCATTTTAAATGCAATCACAGTTGATACTTCTATAGAGTCTGGAAACCCTGATTTAAACGATTTATTTACTAGTGGAGGAATGAAAGGAATGCTTAATACAATTTGGCTAGTAATATGTGCAATGGTATTTGGAGGGATTATGGAAGCTATTGGTTCTTTAAATAAAATAAGCAATTCTCTTTTGGAATTAGGCAAGTCTACATTTTCATTATTTGCTAGTACAGCTGGAAGTTGTTTAGTACTTAACCTAACTGCTTCTGATCAATATTTGTCCATAGTAATACCTGGTAAAATGTTTTCTAAAGCTTACAAGGATAAGAACTTAGCTCCAGAAAACTTAAGTAGAACACTTGAAGACACAGGAACAGTCACATCTGTTTTAATTCCTTGGAATACTTGCGGAGCTTATCAATCAACAGTATTAGGCGTAAGTGTTTTTGATTATTTTATTTATGCTATTTTTAATTGGCTTAGTTTTTTTATGACTTTATTTTTTGCTGCATTAAATATTAAAATTAAAAAATTAGATATTAAAACAGTTTAATATACTTTTAAATTTAAATCTTTACTTTTGTTATTCTTAAATTATGGCTAAAACTAGTAACAAATTAAACTTTAAGGAAACATTTACATTAAGTCGTAGTCAACAGATAATGTTAGGTGTTTTTTTGATTTTATTTTCAATTCTAACTTTCGCTTCATTATTATCCTATTTTAATACTTGGAGAGTTGACCAATCTGATCTCGAAAATTTTTTCAATAAAGAAATTGATTCAATTAATATTGCTAAAAAATTTGGCGCTCTTTTAAGTCATTTTTTAATTTATAGAATGTTTGGAGTAGCTTCCTTTATATTCTCAATTTTATTGTTAATAACTGGACTTTCTTATTTTGTTGGAGCTAATTCAAAAAAACTTGTAAATAAATGGGTTTGGGGAGTGTTAATAATGATTTGGTTTTCAATTTTCTTTGGATATTTTTTCTCAAACAAACTTTTAGCTGGATCAATTGGATATGAGTTAACCGAACTTATATCTATATATACAGGAGAAATTGGTATTATATCAATATTAGTTTTTGGTTTATTTTCATATTTAGTTATTAGAATTAATTTAACGCCTGAGAATGTATATAATTGGATTAAAACACTTTGGATAAAAAACAAAAAATCATTTGATACAAATGAAGAAAATATTGCAGCTCAAAAGCAGAGTATTAATACTGACATCAATTTAAATTTAGAATCGGAATCAAAATTTAAAGTAAAAAAAGAAAATCCAAAGCCAACAATAGAAAATTTCTCTTCTATAAATAAATCTAATGCTAATGTAAAAGAAGATTTAAAAATTGAGGATAATATTGAAATAGAAATTGAGACCAATAAAAAAGAAGAAACATTAGATGAAGATTCTATTGCTAAAAATTTAGTTAAAAAATTTGGTGAATACGATCATACACTAGAGCTAAAAAACTTTCAAACTCCCTCAATCGATCTACTAAAAGATTACGATAATGGTGGTGTCATCACTATAAACGAAGAAGAATTAGAAGAAAATAAAGAGAAAATAATTGAAACTTTAAAAAATTATAAAATTGAAATTGATCAAATAAAAGCCACCATTGGCCCTACTGTTACATTATATGAAATAGTTCCAGAAGCTGGTGTTAGAATTTCTAAAATTAAAAATTTAGAAGATGACATAGCTTTATCTCTATCTGCACTAGGGATCAGGATAATTGCGCCTATTCCAGGAAAGGGTACTATTGGGATAGAAGTTCCTAACAAAAATTCAACGATTGTTTCAATGCGTTCTGTAGTTGCTTCTAAAAACTTCCAAGAATCAGAAATGGAACTTCCATTAGTTTTAGGAAAAACAATTAGTAATGAGTCCTATGTAGTTGATTTAGCAAAAATGCCTCACTTACTAATGGCTGGAGCTACTGGTCAAGGAAAGTCAGTTGGTTTAAATGCAGTATTAACATCATTAATATATAAAAAACATCCCTCAGAAGTTAAATTTGTACTTGTAGACCCCAAAAAAGTAGAATTAACTCTATTTAATAAAATCGAAAGACATTACTTAGCAAAATTACCTGATACTGACGAAGCTATTATTACTGATAATAAAGCTGTTATAAAGACATTGAATTCTCTTTGTATAGAAATGGATAATCGTTATGAAATGCTTAAAAATGCTTTATGTAGAAATATTAAAGAATACAACACCAAGTTTAAACAAAGGAAACTAAATCCAGACTCTGGAAATGTTTTTTTACCCTATATAGTATTAATAATAGATGAATTTGCAGATTTAATAATGACTGCTGGAAAAGAAGTAGAAACTCCGATAGCTAGACTAGCACAATTAGCTCGTGCTGTAGGTATTCATTTAATAATCGCAACTCAAAGACCATCAGTAAATGTAATTACTGGAATTATAAAAGCAAATTTTCCTGCTAGAATAGCTTTTAGAGTAACATCTAAAATTGATTCAAGAACAATTTTAGATAGCGGTGGAGCTGATCAGTTAATAGGTCGTGGTGATATGCTGTATACTCAAGGTAATGAACTTATAAGAATACAATGTGCTTTTGTAGACACACCAGAAATTCAAAAAATTACTGATTTCATAGGGTCTCAAAAAGCTTACGCTACAGCATATGAATTACCAGAATATATTGGTGAAGAAAGTTCTAATTCAATGGATAATAACATTGACGATAGAGACGTCTTATTTAAAGAAGCAGCAGAAGTGATAGTAATTGCGCAACAGGGTTCTGCATCTCTTCTTCAAAGAAAAATGAAACTAGGTTATAATAGAGCAGGAAGAATAATAGATCAATTAGAAGCAGCTGGTATAGTTGGAACATTTGAAGGAAGTAAAGCGAGAGAAGTTATAATTCCTGATCTTGCTTCATTAAATGCCTTTTTAGAAAACGAAAAAAATAATTAATGAAAAATGTTTTAATATTTAATTTATTACTTGTCATAAGCACTCTTTACGCTCAAAATGATATTAAAGCAGATAATTTATTAAATAAAGTTTCGCAGAAAATTGATCAGTCTAAAAGTTATAAAATTGATTTTACTTATACTTTAGAAAATAAACTTGAAGGGATCAATCAAGACTCTAAAGGTTCTGTTATAATTAAAGAAGACAGTTATGTATTAAACTTCATGGGAATATCACAAATTTGTGATTCTAAATATATTTATACAATTGTTGATGAAAATGAAGAAGTAATAATTTCAACTGTAGACGATGAAGATGAGCAAACTATAAAACCATCACAATTATTAAATTTTTATAGGACTGGATACTTATTGCTTTGGGACAGACTTGAAATTAATAACAAGGATAAGATTCAATTTATAAAACTTATACCAATTGACTCTAACTCTGAAATAAGTCATCTCTTACTAGGAATTGATATTAGTAATTACAACATATCTAAGTTAGTTGAAATTGGAAAAAATAAAACTAAAACAATTCTTAAAGTAAATAGTATTACTTATAACCCTTTGATCAATGAAAAAACATTTCTTTTTGATAAAAGTAAGTATGAAAATTATTATATAGAAAATCTTTAAAAAAATGAAGATTCTTCATAAATATATATTAACATCCTATTTAAAAACATTCTTTAGTTTCTTCTTTATTTTAATGTTCATTTTCTTAATTCAGATAATATGGGTCTTTATTGATGATTTAGCAGGAAAAGAAGTGGATTTTGAGATTTTATTTAAATTCTTATTATTTTATTCTCCAAAGTTACTTCCCTTAGTACTTCCTCTAACAGTCTTGTTAGCTTCTATAATGACATTTGGCAATCTTTCTGAGCAATATGAGCTAGCAGCAATTAAGTCTTCTGGAATGTCACTTTTTACTGCAATGAAAAGTATTATAGTATTTAACTTGATACTATGTGTTGGAATGTTTTTTATAGCTAACACTTTAATACCATTTGCTGAATTTAAATCATACAACCTTAGAAAAAATTTAGCCAAATTAAAACCAGCTTTAGCAATTACTGAAGGTGTTTTTAATGACATTAACATGATGAATATTAAAGTTGCTAGAAAACACGGACCAAACAACACGCTTTTAGAAGATGTAATTATTCATACAAATAATTTTAATTCAAAAAACACATTGGTTATAAAGGCAGAGAGTGGTGAGTTAATCTCGAACGAATCGGAAAAGGTTTTAAAATTAGTTTTGAAAAATGGAAAAAGATATCAAGACATAGAAAGTAGAAGGCCAAACAATAAGCAATTTGTTCCTCACACTTACGTTTCTTTCGAAAAATATATAATGAATATAGATTTAAGCGAATTCAATCAGGTAGATTTTGATGATGAAAAGTATAGTAACACCTTTAGAATGCAAAACGTATCACAATTAAGGTTTAGTATCGATTCATTATCTGAAAAATTAGCTTTTAGATACGAAAACTTTGGAAAAAATTTTTATACTAGAACAGGAATAACAAATTTTCAAAGCATCGTTAGAGTTGATAATAAAAACATAAGTAAAGATCTTTATAGCGACTACAGAAATCATTTAAATGATTATCCTAAAGACATACAGATAAATATAGTTAACGCTGTTTTAAATGTGCTTAAAAGTCAAAAACAAGTTTTGTTAAATCAAAAAAATACTTTTTTTATAAAAGAAAAAATAATTAACCTTCATAAATCAAATTTATTTGATAAATATGCGTTAGCATTAAGCTCCTTAATTTTATTTTTTGTTGGTGCTCCTTTAGGTGCAATTATAAGGAAAGGTGGTTTTGGTCTTCCTATGGTTATTTCTTTAATACTTTTTTTGAGTTATCATTTTCTAGGAACTTTTAGTAGAAATGCTGCCGAAGATGGAAGTGTAGATTCACTAATAGCTAGCTGGATACCAAATTTGATAATGCTTCCCCTGGGAATGTATTTAATATGGAGAGCTTCCTCTGATAAATCAATAATTAATTTTGACAAAATAACCTATCCATTTCAAGTTATTATAAACAAAATTTTATCATTAAAAAAAGCTTAAAACACCTTATATTTAAAAAATGTCTACAACAAGAAATACAATAAAATTAAACACTATTAAAGAAGCTATTGAAGATATAAAAGCTGGTAAAATAATAATAGTTGTTGATGATGAAAACAGAGAAAATGAAGGAGATTTTGTTTGTGCTGCAGACTTAGTTACGCCTGAAATAATAAATTTCATGGCCAAACACGGAAGAGGATTAATATGCGTCCCTTTGACTGAAAGCAGATCAAAGGAACTTAATTTAAATCCTATGGTGACAAACAATACGGATCCTATGGATACAGCTTTTACTGTTTCAGTAGATTTAAGAGGAAACGGAGTTACGTCAGGAATATCAGCCTCAGATAGATCAAAAACAATTAAGGCTATAGTAGGTAAAAACACAAAAAGTGATGATTTAGCTAGACCAGGACATATATTTCCTTTAATTGCTAAAGATGGTGGAGTACTTAGAAGAACTGGACACACGGAAGCTGCTATTGATTTTGCAAGACTTGCGGGATATTCACCAGCTGGCGTTATATGTGAAATAATGATTGAAGACGGATCTATGGCTAGATTGCCAGATTTAATTATAATTGCTAAGAAACTTGACTTAAAAGTTGTCTCTATCGAAGATTTAGTTGCCTTTAGAATGAAACATGATAGCCTTATTTCTAAAAAGGATTCCTTTGATTTTAATACTAGGTTTGGAGAATTTAAATTACATGCTTTTCAACAAACAAATAACAATCAAGTCCATATAGCTTTAACTAAAGGAGATTGGGAAAGTAATGATCCTGTTCACGTTCGAATAAACTCGTCATTAACCAACAATGATCTACTGACATCTTTAACTTCTGATTCAGATAGAACTTTTGAAAATATTTTTAAAAAAATTAATTCAAATAAAAATGGAGTTATTGTCTTTATAAATCAAACACCTAATCCTAGTAATATATTATTTAGGTTAAATAAGTTGAAATCAATTCAGTCAAAAAATATCATAAAATCTCAACCTATTCAAATGGATGAGAAAGATTTTGGAATTGGAGCGCAAATTCTTCATGAGTTGAAGGTTAATAAAATACAATTGCTTACAAATAGTACTCAAATAAAAAGGATTGGAATGATTGGTTATGGTCTAGAAATTGTAGAGTATATCAATTACTAAAAAAACCAAAGCTTTATTGACATTAGGACTACCATTACTATTAAAAAAACTTTAATTGATTTCTCTCCTTTTTTAACAGACCATCTACTTGACGTCCATCCACCTAAAAAATTACCTAAAGCAAGAAATAAACCAAAAGTCCAATTAACCTTATCTGCCAGTGCAAAAGTTATCAAAGCTCCTAAGGTGTAAATCATAACAATTACAACTTTAGCAGAATTAACCTTAACTAAACTCAATCTATTGTAATAGTGTAAAAACAACATAATCACAAAACCAATGCCTGCGTTTATAAATCCTCCATAAACACCAATAAAAAAGAATGCAAGAATAGAAACAAAAAGATGTTTTCCTGTTAACCTTTCCAATAGATCATTATGATCAATACTAGGTTTAAATACAATTAAACCAACAACTACAATCATTATAATAGCTAATATTTTATTAAATAAAAAGATGTTTTCCTGTTAACCTTTCCAATAGATCATTATGATCAATACTTGGTTTAAATACAATTAAACCAACAACTACAATCATTATAACAGCTAATATTTTATTAAATAAATCACCATCAATCTCAATAGCTAATTTAGCTCCTATTAAAGCTCCAAAAAGACCTGAAATGCCTAAATAAATATTAAATGGAAAAGTAGAAACGTTTTTACTCTTAAAACCAAGAGTTGCAGACGATGTAGACATTAATATAGCTACCCTGTTAGTTCCGTTAGCAACTGCAGCAGGTAATCCTAGAAAAATTAATAAAGGAAGCGTAAGTAAAGAACCTCCACCAGCCATTGTATTCATAAATCCTGCAATAAAACCTACAAATATCAGCAAAGGATATACCCATAATGACAGATCAAAATCTAACATATTTCAAATGTAGTGAAAAGGTATTTATATAATTTATTAAATAAAATTGGGTCAAAATAAAAAGGAAGTTATATTTGCACTCGATTGGAGAAGTGGCAGAGTGGTCGAATGCACTAGTCTTGAAAACTAGCGTACTGCAAGGTACCAGGGGTTCGAATCCCTTCTTCTCCGC